>JGI20163J15578_10001097_pt1 | contig 11156 bp, 19 predicted proteins | sample TergutCu122P1_FD_15578 | JGI IMG/M metagenome (IMG submission 15578)
GACTTCATCTGCTAACCACATTTGGAACAGTAACGCTTTTGGTTTATCGGAGCGCCCTAAGAAAAAATACAAACCTTGCTCAGATAGCACTGCCATTTCCTGCGTACCTCCAAGGGTATTAATCGGATTAACACCCTTCCATTGTGGCGGAACATGCGCAATCAAATTAGTCTGCCATTTATAACCCAGCAATAATGCAATATCCTTTGCTACGAACCAAGGCTCCCCATTGATTAAAATTGTGCGAACCTCACGCGCCTCAAAATTAAAAACAGTTAATTCATTCATAATTACCCTCCTTTGGGGAATTAAAAATGCCTTGCCGGAAGATGCGAGGCAACCAACAAGACATTTATGATAACGGCAAAGCCGTGAATCACCATATATTAGTATCGCTCGCATACGATAACAAGACTATTATAACATATAAGCAAAGTATTGTCAATACATATTACAAATTAAAAGGAGCTGAAACCATGCAAGAAAATGACATTCAATTAACCGCCAACGAAATACAAGAAATAGACTCCGGCAATATACGCGGCAGATGTGGTATGCGTGGTAGCAATTGCTGGCAAATACGCCACATGCGCTGTGGTCTATTCAAGCGTGAAGTTATCCGCTTACTAGACAAAGTATTCGCAACCGACGCTGACGTAACAGCATTAACCGCTCAAATTACAGCTCTCGAAGCTCGTGTAGCGGCATTAGAAGCAAGCGGTGGCGCAGTATTGCCTAATGTTGCGGCTAATGCTACGACATTAACACCAGGTTCACCAGCAACTGCGACAGTGGTTGTATCATAAATTATAAGGAGGCATTATTATGACAACGTGGGAGTTTTTATTTGGTATCCCAGCCGGTCAGCCGGCAACGATGGTTGGCTCGTACCCAACTTTAACCGATTTGCAAACAGCATACCCAACAGGACAATTAGGCAATATGGCTATGGTGGGGACTGTACTTTACACATGGGACGGTTCGGCATGGGTCGCAGGCCCAGATTTAGCAGGCCCGGCAGGTGCCCCAGGCGCAACAGGCCCAGCGGGTAATTCAGCACAAGTATTGGGGTCTTACGCTACCTTGACTGATTTGCAAACGGCACATCCTACCGCAGGAACTAATGATATGGCTTTTGTAGGTGGGACTTTATACTACTATGATGGCACTCAATGGGTAGCAGGGCCTGATTTGGCGGCTTTGGCTATGGCTGGCGTGACTTTTACAGCCAGTGCAACGGCTTTACCACCAAGCAGTCAGCCAACCGTGACAATTAGCCAGACACCTTAATGGAGGTGATTAAATGTCAACAGTTAATTTCGCCTTCGGCATACCCCAAGCTCCCAATTACACCACAATGTTCTGGTCGGGATATGGCTCTGGGGCAACAGTGGCGGTAGTATTGGGCGGAACCCCCGTACCATTAATCCAGACCAACGCATCCGGCATAACCTTTGCCGGAAACAACACGCTTACGATACAAACGGCTGGTACGTATTTGATTTCCTACAAAATTAATACAACCGCAGCCCTTTTAATGTCGGCGGCAGTTTATCAAAACGGCGTTGCAATACCTAGTCTTGTAAGTAGCCCTGGTGTTGCGTCAGATACATTCAGTGGTGAGGCCATTGCTATACTTTCAACCGGCAATACTCTTGAGCTTATGCTTTATGGGTTGCTTGGTGCGGCTGTTTTAACTGGTGGGGCGGCAGCTACACTTAATATTGTGAGGATAGCGTGAGCATGACTGTTTATTTAGATTCAGCTGCCAGCACTCGTATTGATGATAGAGTATGGGAGCATATGATTAGCTTACGCAATGTCTACGGCAACGCCTCATGTTCTCATGCCATGGGGCGTGAAGCCCGTGACATTATAGAGGATGCCCGTGAGATTATTGCTAAACGGATAAACGCTGAACCTTGTGAGATTATCTTCGTATCAAGCGGAACTCATGCTAATAACTTAGCAATCGCACAGGCTGGTGTGCATATTCTGACCACAGCAACGGAACACGTTAGCTTGCTTGAGCCAGTTATTAATAGTGGATTGGATTATACAATACTGCCTGTGAATGAGCAAGGCTTAGTGAACACGCACGATATTGAAGATGCTATCTGCCATGATACGGATTTAATATCCGTGATTGGGGCTTCAAATGAACTTGGCACTCTCAACAATATAGCCGCTATTGGCGAGATAGCAAAGTGGCATGGATGTTTGTTTCACTCAGACTGTATAGCAATGTTGCCACATATGGATGTGGATGTTAAATCGTTGGGTTTGGATTTAGCATCGTTTGCGTCGCACAAACTACATGGCCCGAAAGGAATAGGTGCATTATATGTCAGTAAAAAAATTAGTGTTAATCCCCTTATTCATGGCGGCGGGTCGTGGTCTGGTCTCGAAAGTGGGACGCAGAACACGATTGGAATTGCTGGCTTTGCGAAAGCGGTTGAGATTTTAGAACACGATAGTAAGGCTATGGAGCTTACTAATGTGTTAGAACGTGGCATATTGGAGCGGATACCGATAGCTCGAATTAACAATCCGAGTCGTGGTTTACCGATACTTAGTGTATGCTTTTTAGGTGTTGATGGGCGTGAGCTGGTTCAACGGCTGTCTGATAATGGAATTTACACCAGCCAATGGAGTTGCAGCAATCGTGGTGTAAGCCATATTCTTGAAGCTGTTGGGTTATCGAGGGATGAAGCTGGGAGTAGTGTGCGATTTTCACCAAGCAAGCATACAGCAGCAGAAGAGGTTGATTTCGTTGTGGAGACTTTAGCGGGATTGCTTAACCCCGCATGAAATCTTCCCAGACAGTAATAGGATAAGTGTTGACTTCACCGAATCGTTCATCATTGGTTGGACACTTTTTAATCTCGTATCCTCTGGCTCGGCAATATCCCGCTAGTTCCTTGCCTATTCGTTGACATTTTGCCATGTTCCAGCCCATCTTGAATTTCTTGTTGTACTTCGCTACCGTATAATATTTCAAGGATTGGTTGAGGGCTATTTCGAGGGATTCATTATTTTCCACTAACCGTTGTTTTTCCTCCTCGGAAGCCACCAAAGCTTTGAGGGCTTCAAGATAAGTAGCTGGAAGTTGTGCCTTGTATCTTTTCTCAACTTCAATAAAGTACAATCGTGCTTGCTTGCCTTTCTCATTACGTTGCAACATAGAAATTTCTTTCGCCATATCTAATTTCATGGCGTGGTCTTGTAATTCCTGTTTTGCAAGGGCGTTAAAAACTTTACACCCTACAAAATCAATGTTTTCCATGAAGCCATATTGTAACATTCTGTCAAACCAGCTTGAATAGCGCTCTGTTATCCCTAAAAACTTGTGCAGCTCTCTGCCACTAACTATAGGCTCATTTTGCTGGTTAGTTGTTACTTTGATTAGTTCGTTCACTAAAATTCCTCCTTTGGAATAAAAAATGCCAGTATTTTATGGTGCGACCCACTAAAAAATACCAGCATATAGAAACGCCAAAGGCGAAAACTATTAAATTGTCGGTAGTGGGTCGCAATCACTAAAGATATTATACCGCACAACACTCAACTTGTCAACAATTTTCCGAAAGGAAGTTGAATATAGAGGCGACTGGGTAAGGCCAGCGTCCAGAATAAAATTAAAAGGAGTGTAAGGAATGAGACACAATCTTCCAGAAAGTTACAGACAAGCCGAATGGCACAAAGAACGTGCCGAAGCCACGTTAAGAAACAAGAGGGTTGCAAATGACCCAAGAGCGGCGGCGCATTATATGCGTATGATTAATGATGCTGATGCCATTATTAAGCGCCACCATGCCGAACATGGCAATCCGTATCACAATGATACAACCAGCACTCGTAACGACCGCTACAACGACCGCACCAACCGCCGTTACTCTAACACCTCTGACGACCGCATGGCGATGGTTGATGATGCCATGATGCTAGTAGACCGCATCTTACCTCATATCACAGGTGACATGGACGATGACTACAACGTAGAAAACCGTCGTGGCGTATTTCGTTCACGTCCAGGACACCGTGTAGACCGCAGAAAAACCAGCCCATATCGTGGCGGCAGATACAGAGCTACTGCTAATGCAGATTATAACGATGATGCCGACTACAGTGAAGGCTACAACGACGCAATAGAGGATATGGATTCCGTTGAAAACGTCAGAGTTCGTCCTTACACGAGGCACAAGCCCGGCGGTGGCCGAGTAAGAGTGCCCGGATATACCCGCCGTGCGCCACGCATGGATGACGATTGGGGCGATGTGGATGATGTGACTCGTGCTGCTGCAACTGCTGCTGCTGAAACTGCTAGACAAATTCACAACGACAGACGTAATGATGTTTACCCGCATTATCCAATAGCTAATCCTCGTCACGATGCCGATAATCGCCAAGACAGAACCGACCGCACATCTGACACAGGTGCTGTGGGGCCTGGCGCACGTAGATAATAACTAATAGTCCCCAAGCCGCCTCTTATTGGGGCGGCTTATCGGGGTTGTTGCCCTGTTTAGTGGAAATATTAGCGGACATGGTTCAGGTACTCGTTGGGTTGTTGTATCAATATCAAATCCGTGTTCGGGGCAAGTATATAAGCCTTTACGCTCCTTACTCTCCGTAAACAAACTACAATTCAGACAAGATAGATAGCCAACGGAACTTTTGATTGTCATATAAACTTCCCCTTTCTGAGGTGATAAAATGAGCGAAAAACTCTTACAAAAAATAGTAGACAACTTCCACCAAGCAACAATCCTACATGGAGAGTTAGCATCCGCAATGTGGTTCATTGGCTTGCAAGGCTATGCCTATCTCCATGAGCTACAATACGCCGAAGAACACGTTGCCTTGCGAAAGGTTAAGAACTATATCATCAAAACATATGGTATATATTTACCTGACAATATTCCTGCCTCAGCCAATCTTGCTGTACCATTGCTTGGTGATAAAAACAGGCGTGAACTTAGCCAAGATGAAACTGTAAAAATATTAAAGGAAGCATGGCGTGTTTACGAGCGATGGGAAATTGATACGCTGAAATTATACAGCGGTATTGCAGTTGAGCTGTTTGACGACAAGGACGTTGCGGCTCATAACCTTGTCAGCGACATCGTGAATGAGGTTAAGCACGAACTTGATAATATTGTTGATATTGTTATGGAGTTGGATGCTCATGGTTGGGATATGCCACAAGTGGTTGCAGACCAGCAATCGCTCGCCGAAGAATACAAAGAAAAACTTAACGAGTTGCGGCTTGGGGATGGGTTAGTTTGATACAGGAACACCAGAAATCAACGTCGTTTCATCAAGATATATAACAGGCACAGTATAATGTGATTTTTTGAATTTGTGTTGCACCAAACAACAGCAAAGCGGACACTCGACACTTACTGTTGTGAATCCATCTGGTCTGCGTTCGGATGACATATACAAAGCCTCATCTGCTATAAACTGGAATATCGTTTTGCACTTTTCGCACTCTATTTGATAAATCGGCTTGGTTGTGCTTGGTGATTCGGGGATTTTCCCTTCTTTAATTATTTTCATGTTAAAATCATCCTTTCGTGAGGTGAAATATGTTTAACACAGATGTGCTAAAATCTGATGCTATAAGAATTGAGGGCTTACATTTATCCAATATGGCTTTACTTTTGGTTGTTTTATTGTTGATACTGCTCGTCTTGATTCTGCTGTGGGGTATTCCGAGAGCCATAAGGAGACGGTAGCGGCTGAAATGCCATCCAATGTGTAATATTCCGTTCTAAAAACGACACAGAACCATCAGGTTGCAAATGCGGAACAGCTATCATTGTGCGGTATTCGCATCTATGTACATCGAAATAGCAAGCGAGAACTGCAATGTTTGGCGATGGTGGTTGTTCGGATAGTTTAATCCATTGCTGTGCTGTTGGAGCATTTTTGACAAGCTCAACAATGTCGTTGGCGACATGCGCTGCATCTTTCGACATCCCGTGTTTGGCATTATCAAGCGTTCTGGCGATTGCTTGTAGCAGCCCGTCTTTGCTAATGAGTTGCATTATCGTTGCGCTCCTTTCTTGGGTACGATACTAAAACTTGCGACAATAGCTATCACTACAATTAGAGCAACATCTAAACCAACAAGAACAGGAAATTGGTTGACTGGGCGCAAGGTAAGCGCCGCAATTACATATATAGCTAAAAGCAAAGCAAACATTAAAATCGAAAGCACAGTGATTTTTGAAATATATTTTAGCATGATATCATCCTTTCTGGAGGTTTTGAAGATGAACATAATCCCAGTTGTTACAGATTTTAGGCGTGGCAGAGAGTACACAAATGACATCTACTCTCGCTTGCTGGATGATAATATAATCTTTCTCTCTGGCACAGTGCAAACTGAAATGGCAGAGCTTATTGTTGCGCAAATGCTTTATTTGGAATATAGAAACCCAAATGCTACAATTTGGCTTTATGTCAATTCAGGCGGTGGCTCAGTGGATGATGGAAATTCCATTTTATCCATCATGGACTATATCAGATGCGACGTTGGTACGCTAATTACAGGTCAAGCATCATCTATGGCCGCAGTAATCGCCAGCAGTGGCACAAAAGGCAAGAGGTATATTTTTCGTTCTGGCAATGCAATGATTCATCAAATACGGGCTGGCAACTATGGCACCGCACCTGATATAGCCATAGCAGCAGATAAGCTTGAAAAGATGAACGAAACGCTTGTAACGCGCTTGGCTAAAAATGCTAACAAGCAGTTTAGTGAGGTTTTTGATGATACTAGCCGTGACTACCATCTCAATCCATTTGAGTTAGTGGATTATGGGTTGGCTGATTTTGTTCTTTGATTTAAATATAGCATTTTAGCCTGTTCGCGTGCTTCTATGGCTTCTTCAATTGTACCAAAGCTTCCTAGGTGTATGCTTTTGTAGTTTAATCCAATAGAAGCAGTATAGCTGTGTTTATTTTTGTATATTCCTTTGAAGCCTGTTTTGTTATGCCTTGAAATATTTGATATTTCATTAACATCTTTGCCATTATGCCAATAATCTATTTCTGCTTGTTTTCGAGCTGATACAGCTTCTTCTTTATCAGAAAATCTACCGATGAACTTAATCTTATTATTAACACTTATCATAACGTACCATAAATTTGAATCCTTATCGAATGTTACACCTCTTGTTCCGCTTGTGTTATCTTTTCGCACCCTCTGGTTCCTTTGTTGGGTGACTCTAGTTACCCAACGCATATTGTTAACACAAAAACAGTATATTCCATTATTATCATCACGATCAATAGTATGTCCATCAGCAAAGGCATTTGGAAGATTCGATATTTGCTCATAATATGTTTCAAAATTAGGAATACATACTTTGCATACCTTGATACCTCTGCCGCCATATTCACTGTATTTTGCATTTTTCGTATTTTCACAACGTTGTATCATCTGTGTATAAACTCTATATATATTCTTATCTGACATTCCGTGTTTCGTGGCTCTTTCTTTTGTTTTATCCGCACTATAACATCCGCAACTTTTGGTGATCCCTTTTTTAAGGTGAGTCCCTCTTACAAAAATAATTTTATCATCATGGCTTTCATGTTTACAAACACACTTCCAATATATGTTCCCGTGTTTATCACTTTCAGAACGCTCTAACACAGTAAGTCTTTCAAATATTTGCCCAGTTAAATCAACAAAATTATATGCTCTCCTGGCCACAGTAATCCCTCCTTTCAAAAAAAACAAAATCAAGCCACATCATCTAAACGACTTGCCAACCTCAATAATACTATCCGCAATATACCCACGCATATCCAGACACAACCCCTCATCGTGTGACTCATCAAGCACATCCTGCATTTTCTGCACCGCATCATCATCAAACGCATCAGCTAAAATATTGAATAGCGTTTCCGTAGCCGATTCCGACTTACCAAGCCCAAGTGCTTCTGCTAGAGCATCTAGGGCTTTAAAAATGTTTTCTCGCATTTTATTGTTCATCCTTTCCCACTTGATGTAGTGTAACTTCCGCCATTTTTAACATGTTGCTTAAACAATGCACCTGAAATATCTCCCGCATCTATTGGACGCTTTAACCACGAACACGAAGAATTAATTCTATCCTGTACCCTAGCAAATAATGATTCCGTTGAAATATCAGGGTCAAGTTCCTCAATTTTATCCCATTCTTTGTATATGCGCTTTTCAAGCTTAGTCATATTTTATCCTCCTTTCGCTTACAAATTATCCAACTCAACCTGCAACCGTTGCTTTTCTTCTTCAAAATAGTCAACAACAATCTTTGACACTCTTTCAGCTAAATCGTCCGGCAAATCAATCATTCGGTCGTATTTAGCACCAATTTTTATTCCAGCTTCTTTAACAATGTTAGCACAGTTGCGTAAATTACGCTCTTGTTCTCGTATTTTATCAACAATTTCTTCTGCTTTGTCAAATAATTCTCTTGTCATCTGCTTATCATCCTCCCAAAAAACAAAAATCCCGTTACATAGGGTTCAGCTACGCAACGGGATTCATATAGATAATGCCAAAGGCAATAATCTCAAAATCGTTGTTATAAGTGCTGAACCCACTTATATTGCTATTATACCACACAAAACAGCTCATGGCAACACCAAATTAGCCGCCTATTCCTCTGCCTTGCTAACTTCCCCAACATATTCATAAACAGCTTCTCGCAAAAAATCTGCAATAGGCCGCCATCCAAGTTTTGATGTCAACTTTTCGTAAGTTTCTTTATCAATGCGTGTACCAATGCGCATTAAATCATTTTCTTTTTCATTTTTAGACATTGGCAACACCGCCTTGATAATTCTCAATCCTTTTTACAAGGGTATCAATGCCTTGTTCGGCAAGCAAAATAAACTCAAGAATTTTTTCAGACCAACCAGCAATTAGGTTGGCTTTGCTTCCATGAAATTGTTGAGTGCCATAACCCTGCAAATCTACTCCATGCACCCAGACATCAGCCCCAATTGCTGCCCTATACTCATCTGCAAGTGACTGCACTGTCTTATTGCTGTACCATGTGCTACCACCGTTTACTTCATTATCTGAAAGCACAATAACCCTATCCGTTCTGATTTTTTCTTGAATAAGCCATTGAAACGGCAAGCTCATATTTGTGCCGCCACCATGAACAGGTATATTGCGAACTTGTGATAAAATGCCACCCTTTGTTGAGACAGTGGGCTTGTATAATCGTGTATCGAAAGTTAGGAAAATGCTATCTTCACACAATCTTGTTGCCATAACGCCCAACATAAGCCCAATTTCCGCACATGTCATTTTTGATTTTGCGCTTACCGCACTACTCATAGAGCCTGATACATCAACTACAATAACTGTCTTGCCCGGTAGTTTCGGCATATTCTCAACCGATATATCAATGGCGGCTTCTAATGTGTCAAAAACCTTAGATGACGCACCGCTTACCTGTTGTAGCTCTTTATAAGCTGATAAGAATTGGAACGGAAACATCCTACTGCGGCGTATTTTTTCTGGATCTGCCAAGGTTTCGTAGACTGTGTTAATGTTATCGGGTTGTGCGTTGATTATGTTACGAAGATTTCTAATAAGCGCGAGGTAGCCGACTTTTCCGCTCTCAATTAGACCTTCCCAAACTTCTTTTGTGTTGCCTTTGGCAGAAAGCTCTGTTTCCCATGTAAATGGCGTAGCAAGCGTATCATCCAATAAGCGTTTCCATAATGCAGACTGTTCTGCGTCTTTGGGTTTAGGATGCACAAGGCGTGGAATATCTCGCATTTTTAGAGCGTTTCTTGTGCCAGCATATTTTTGCAACTGGTATTCATCCAATCGTCCGAAAGCATCCGCAATTCCTTTTTTCAAGCTATTAGGAATAGGCTTGCTAAAGAAATGTAGGTAGGCTGACAATATTTCAGTAATGTCATCAGCCCTAACAACCACTTTCGGCATCATCTCACGAATAAACGGCTTGCCTTCTACCGTGTTGGCAAGAATAGCTGTTAATACATGGGATATACTTCTCATGCCAAATTCACGTCTTGCAAAAATTGCGAGATTGCGAATAAAGGTAGGGTCTTTGGGCGCAATGCGTTTTGTTAGTTCAATAATGTCGTTGTCCGTCGAGTTGTAAAATTTTGGCTCTCCAAAAAAACTTGTGAGAACTGCCATTGCCAGGCGGTCTTTGTCTTGCATGGAATAAGCCACATGCCCTGATTGATTTGTTGTTTTGATTGTTGGTTTTGTGTTGAATTTTGCCATACTAATTACTGTCCTTTCTTGGAAGTATTTTGTTTCAACGGATAGTAGAGGATTTGAACCTCTTCCAGATTGCTCTGCTAACGGTTTAGCAAACCGCCCCCTTAACCACTTGGGTAACTATCCAATTAAAAACCCCAACGAGAATTGCACGGCTATGGTGTCACTTTTAACAGAAGTAACCATTGCCTACACTACGTTGGGGCTTTTGTATATTAAGCGTGGATGATAACAGGCGATAACGATACAACGCACAAGGCGTTCTTTGCTCTACCAGTTGAGCTTCAAGTGGCTTTCGCCACAAGATTGGATTCGAACCAACAACACAAGAAGTATTCGTCATCTACAATGCCACGCTAAATATCTTAAAAGGGGAGAAATAGCGACATCAGTAACATATTCCTGGATTACCAGAGGACATTTCTGCCCTTTTGGAATTGAACCAAATTTAACCGAAGGAACTGATGTATTCACTGCCCCATATTTAATTTTCAAAATGCGGAAGAATTGGCAACAACGGTGTCTTTTTCAATCCCAATTTGAAGGAACCGTTATTTTCACTATCCGCAAATGGGCAAGGCTGGATTTGAACCAACGCGCTTTTTACAGAACAGATTTACAGTCTGCCGCCTTCAACCTCTCGGCCACCTACCCAAATAATCGGAGAATTAATCGCAAACACACTATCTACAGTTGCACTCTAACCCGCTGAGCTACAAAAACTTTCGTCTTTGGCAGGACTTGAACCTGCGACCTCAACCACCCACGAAGTAAGTGCTTGCTACACTGCCGATTAAATATAGTGTATCACATATATCACGTGTTGTCAAGACTTTTTTGAAAATTATTTTTGGACACCGAATTTCCGAATGGCGTTTGTGGG
>JGI20163J15578_10001098_pt1 | contig 11156 bp, 7 predicted proteins | sample TergutCu122P1_FD_15578 | JGI IMG/M metagenome (IMG submission 15578)
AGTTCAGCTTACAGAAATCGCACTAAAACGCCATGTGCCAGCCCTGTATAAATCTCTTGGGGTCTTTTTACCCCTAATGACTACAAATTGTGCCATTATAGCTGTTACATTAACTAATATAACAGAAGAGCTCAGCTTTTTGGCTTCATTAGCAAACGCCTTAGGAGCAGGCTTGGGCTTCCTATTAGCCATGGTACTTTTTTCAGGCATTCGTAAATACACCGAAAGCGCAAAACCACCTGTAGCATTTGAAGGCCTGCCTCTGGCACTGATTTCAGCGGCGATTTTGTCCTTGGCATTTTTTGGTTTTGCTGGGGTGGCTGAGAATCTGTTTGGATAGGAGAACTTAATGGACACTATTCTAATTGCAATTATATCAATAACATTAATTGGGGCATTTTGTGCCACTTTATTAAGTGTCGCATCTAAAGTCATGTATGTTGCTGTTGATGAGCGGATAACCAAGTTGGAATCTATCTTACCTGGCACCAACTGTGGAGCCTGTGGATTTCCAGGCTGCGCTGGATATGCTACTGCTATTGTGGAAGATTCCACTGTAAAAACTAATCTTTGTACGCCTGGTGGCGAAACTGTGGTTTCAATGATAAGTGAAATCATGGGAGTTGCCAAAGAAGATGTGATAAGTAACATCGCCACTATCCACTGTGGCGGTGAGAATCAAGTACGAGAGAAAAAAATGAATTATAAGGGCATAGAGACATGTATGGCTGCCACAGCTGTACATCGAGGCGAAAATGCCTGTAGCTATGGCTGTATGGGTTATGGCGATTGCCTAAAAGCCTGCCCTTGTGATGCCATTTGTTTAGTTAATGGACTAGCTCGGATTAACCGTAATCTTTGCACAGGATGTGGCCTGTGTGTACCTGCCTGCCCTCACAAACTAATTACTATTCAAAATAGCAGTGTAAAAACTGTCATTGCATGCGCAAATAAAGAAAGAGGTGCTGTTGCTAGAAAGAAGTGTAGCAGATGCTGTATAGGATGCAAAAGATGTGATCGAGAGTGCCCAGAGCGGGCAATTATTGTGGAAAACGACTTAGCCATAATAAATGTGGAGCGATGTATACGCTGCGGTCACTGCGCCGACATCTGCCCCACAAAATGTATCCACTATTTTACCTCATAAATCTTTCGAGTACGCCTTGGCGTACTTGGACGAGATTAACCCGACCGGTACACGGTGCGTCAGCTCTGCTGACACTGTAAGTATAATTCCCTGTTATACCATCATTTTATAAATGTTGGCCACATCTTCTTCTCTAAGTGGTACAAAACCACCTAAGGTACCTTTTCTACCATCTCCGTATACTGCTCTATGAGCCATTTTTTCTATATCTTCTTCCTTTGCATCTATATCTGCAAAGGTTTGTGGCATCCCAATTGATACTAAGAACTCTCTAAAAGCTTTGATTCCTGCTCTAGCTGTATTTTCAGGATTCTCAAAATCCATTTGACAGCCCCATACTCTAACTGCAGCTTGGGCAAATCTCATAACATTGTGATGTAGGTTATATTCCATAACAGCCGGCATTACCATTGCCAATCCTGCTCCATGAGCCACATCATATTCTGCCGACAACTCGTGCTCGATATCATGGCTTGCCCAGTCATGAGTTCTTCCTACTCCTACTGAATTGTTATGAGCCGCCATACCTGCCCACATAATATTCGCTCTTGCGCCATAATCATCAGGGTTTTCAATAGCTCTTGGACCTTCTTTAATTAGATTAAGCATCAATGCCTCAATTAAGCGGTCAGTTACATCAACATCATTTGTGTTAGTCATATACCTTTCGTATAAATGAGCAAAAATATCTGTAATGCCACAGGCTGTTTGATAAGCTGGCAATGTTTGAGTTAATTCAGGGTTCAAAATTGAAAATAGAGGTCTTATTAAATCTGAACCAGCTGGTCTTTTAAACATCCCCTCTTCTTTGGTAATTACTGTTCCTTCTGAGCCTTCGCTTCCAGCTGCTGCAATAGTCAGAACCGTACCTACTGGTAAAGCCTTCTCAATTGCTTTCCCTTGATAAAAATCCCAAAAATCTCCCTCGTAAAGAGCTCCCATGGCAATTGCTTTGGCAGAGTCAATAGCACTTCCACCACCTACTGCTAAAACAAAGTCAACATTTTCCTTTTTACAAATGTCAATACCTTCGTATACCAATCCACTTCTTGGGTTAGGCATTACTCCGCCTAATTCTACAAAATCAAGGCCCTCCAAGCTTAATGACGCTTTTACTCTATCTAATAAACCAGACCGAACTACTGAGCCACCGCCGTAATGAATTAAAACCTTACTTCCACCAAACCTTTTTACAAGCTTTCCTGCCTCTCCCTCAGTTTCCTTACCAAAAACAAAATATGTTGGAGAATAAAACGTAAAATTATCCATCTTTCCTATCCTTCCTTAGTGTGTTTTGATTCAGGTTTCGCCAGCATCCTTTTGACACCCAAATCCTTTTACTAGTTCTATAACTTACTTAATCCCTAAATTTATCCCATATAGGAAAACAATCAAAAGTGGCAAAATAATCCTTTGGAGTTTCTGCTCTTCTGATTAACTTCACACTTCCATCTTCTTTTAACAGTAACTCTGATGACTTTAATTTACCATTGTAATTGTAACCCATGGCAAACCCATGAGCCCCTGTATCATGAATAACTAGATAATCTCCAATATCAATTTTAGGAAACATTCTATCAATGGCAAACTTGTCATTGTTCTCGCAAAGAGCCCCAACTATATCGTATTTACTATCTAAGGGCAAGTTTTCTTTACCCATTACTGTAATATGGTGATAAGAACCATACATAGCAGGGCGGATTAAATTAACTGCACAAGCATCCACACCAACATAATCTTTATATATTTTCTTTTCATGAATAGCTTTGGTTACCAAACAGCCATGGGGCCCAGTCATATAACGTCCTAGTTCTGTAAAAATGGCAACATCCCCCATTCCTGCTGGAGTTAAGACTTCCTCAAAAGCCAATCTAACACCTTCTCCAATTACCCGAATATCATTTGGTTCTTGATCAGGTGTATAAGGTATACCAATACCTCCTGATAGATTGATGAACTTAATATGTACCCCTGTATCCTTTTGAAGTTTTACAGCCATTTCAAAAAGTTCTCTAGCCAAAAGGGGATAGTATTCATTTGTAACGGTATTACTTGCCAAAAATGCGTGGATTCCAAACTCCTTTGCCCCCTTTTCTTTAAGAACTTTAAAGGCCCTTGTAAGTTGCTTAGGAGTCATACCATACTTAGACTCTCCAGGGCTATCCATAATATCATTACTAATTTTAAATAATCCACCAGGGTTGTATCTACAACTTATAATTTCTGGAATATATCCAATTGCATCTTCCAAAAACTCAATATGAGATATATCATCCAAGTTAATAATAGCACCTAGTTCATTTGCCAATATATACTCTTCTCTAGGGGTATTATTAGAAGAAAACATTATTTCATGGCCCTTAATCCCCATGGCCTGTGAAAGCATTAGTTCAGTATATGAAGAACAATCAGTTCCACAATCATACTCTCTTAATATGTCAATTAAAAAAGGATTAGGGTTGGCTTTTACAGCAAAATACTCCTTAAAGCCTGGATTCCAGCTAAACGCTTCCCTCAAAGCCTTAGCTGTTTTTCTAATGCCTCTTTCGTCATATAAATGAAAGGGGGTTGGGAACTCCTTTACAATTTCTTCTATTTGTTCTTTTGTGACAAATGTCTCTTTTCTCATTACATACCTCGTGGGACTTGGGGTCCTATCTTTTATGCTCATGTGTAAATAAGTGTTCCTGACAATATTCAAAATTCCCATTACATTTAGAGCAGTATCTAAACTCTAAATCTGGATTGCTTTCATCCGTCCGTTGGCAAACGGTGCATTTATGAACAGATTTCATTGTTCGTCTTCTAATATCTCGATTCATCTTAACCTGTCTTGTTTTATGTTTAAAAGGAATATTCTTATTTCTATGGACAAAGAAGAAAAACAGCAAGAAGTTAAGCAATGAGGCAATCATTAGCATTCTTACAACCCATAGATCAGCTGTTAAAAATTCATATCCAAGAATAACAGCGTAAAAGATTCCTAAAAACTTTGCTTTAATTGGCAGCACAAAAAATAGACGAAGCTCCAAATCCGCATAAGTCATGGCAAAAGCCAAAAACATTGCCATGTTAATATAATATGTACTGACATTTACGGCAATGATTATAGACATCAAAGCATGCCCACCTTCGATAAAGAACAAAATAAAGGCGCCAACAACAGTAAAAAATACACCGGAGAAGAAATAGAGATTAAACCTAAAAGCTCCCCATGCATGTTCAAGTGCTGACCCTATCATAAAATATAAATAGCACATAATTAAAATGAAAATAGGGTTTACTATTGGTGGCGGTATTAATAACCAGGATACTATTCGCCACACCTCACCATTCATTATATGTGCTGGTGAGAGTATAAGCATCGGAAATAAGGCTGGGACAAAATGTCGAATCCCAAACCCAATAACATAAGCAGCGATAACGTATCTAATCAAATTAGGAATTGCAAAACGCCCAAGCTTTTGCTCCATTTTACTAATAAAGTTCAATTCTATCTACCTCGTTTCTTTATTTTCCTGTAACTGAGAATGAGATGACTCCCACGGGACAATTGATATCTCTGTAGGATATCATGAATCTGTATCTATAATTGTATAACTAGAGTATTGCTTTGTCAATCGCGTGACCTAGGATATATTTGAAATCTATTAAAAGTTATCGTATAATTAATGCTGTACCTCAGCTTGAATAGTTTTCTTTCAAAATTTACGAGGATTTCATGAATACTAACAGTTTTCACACCTTAGGTATTGACGTAGGTTCAACCACAGCAAAGATTGTTATTTTAAATAAAGAACGAGATGTTGTATTTTCTGACTATGAGCGTCATTATGCTAATATCCAGGAGACTCTTTCTGATTTATTAAATAGAGCATTATACCATCTTGGCTCAATTAAGGTAATTCCTGTTATGACAGGTTCTGGTGGTCTTGCTTTGGCAGAGAAACTAGAAATTGATTTTATCCAAGAAGTAATTGCCGTTTCCACTGCCCTACAAGACTATGCTCCTGAAACAGATGTTGCCATTGAACTAGGTGGTGAAGATGCTAAAATCATCTACTTCGAAAGAGGCAATGTGGAGCAACGGATGAACGGAATCTGTGCTGGCGGAACTGGTTCTTTTATTGACCAAATGGCATCTTTATTACAGACCGATGCCCACGGTCTTAATGAGCTTGCAAAAAACTATAAAGCAAAATATCATATTGCTGCCAGATGTGGAGTTTTTGCTAAATCAGACATCCAGCCCTTAATAAACGAAGGGGCATCTAAAGAAGATTTGGCAGCCTCTATCTTCCAAGCCGTTGTTGCTCAAACCATTAGTGGCCTTGCCTGTGGCAAACCAATTAGAGGACACGTTGCTTTTCTAGGGGGGCCATTACACTTCTTATCCCAACTAAGAAAAGCCTTTGTTGACACCCTAGCATTAGGTGATGATTGCGCTATTACCCCCCTTCACTCCCATTTGTTTGCTGCTATTGGAGCTGCGTTAACAACAGAGTCTACTGATGTAATACCACTGCAAAACATTCAATCTCGCCTTTCACAAAAGGTTAAAATGGAAATGGAGATTGAACGCCTGGAACCTTTCTTCAATTCTAAAATAGAATATGACGATTTTATCACTCGCCATCAAATGCAACAGGTTCCTACTACAGATATTGACTCATATAAAGGCAATGCCTACTTAGGAATAGATGCCGGATCCACTACTACCAAACTTGCTTTAGTGTCTGAAGATGGAGCTTTACTATACTCTTTCTACAAAAACAACGAGGGAGATCCTCTTGGAACCACCATCGAAGCTATTAAGGATATTTACAATCAATTGCCAAAAGATTCAAAAATAGTTCATTCATGCTCCACAGGATACGGTGAAGCTTTAATGAAGGCCGCCTTTAAGCTGGACGTGGGAGAAGTGGAAACCGTTGCTCACTACTATGCAGCATCGTTTTTTGAACCTGATGTTGATTGTATTATTGACATTGGCGGCCAAGACATGAAATGTATCAAAATCAGAAACCAAGCCGTTGATAGTGTCCAACTAAATGAAGCTTGTTCTTCTGGTTGTGGTTCATTTATTGAAACCTTTGCCCATTCCCTAAACTACTCCGTTGAAGATTTTGCAACAGAGGCGTTATACTCTAAAACTCCCATTGATTTAGGTACCAGGTGTACTGTATTTATGAATTCAAGAGTAAAACAGGCCCAAAAAGAAGGGGCTTCTGTTGCTGATATTTCTGCAGGGCTAGCCTACTCTGTAGTTAAAAATGCCCTGTTTAAAGTTTTCAAAGCCTCGGAAGCTAGGGAACTTGGTAGCAATATTGTAGTTCAAGGAGGAACTTTGTATAATGACGCAGTTCTTAGAAGTTTCGAACGAGTTGCTAACTGCCATGTAATCCGACCAGATATTGCTGGCATTATGGGAGCTTTTGGAGCAGCGCTAATTGCTAAAGAGCGTTACCAGACAAGTAAAACTAGCTCTATGCTAACCATAGATGAAATTAATACTTTAGAAGTCAAAACCTCCATGACTAAATGTAAGGCCTGTAATAATAACTGTCGCTTAACTATTAACAAGTTTGGTCATTTAGACAGTGGGTTAAATTATACCGACAAGAATCGTACCTTTATATCTGGAAATCGATGTGAACAAGGTTTGGGCCAGGAAAAATCTAAAAATAATTTACCTAACTTGTTTGAGTATAAAACTTGGCGATATTTTGATTACTACACTCCTATATCCAAAGAGGAGGCTTTAAATGGAGTAATTGGCTTACCAAGAGTTTTAAACGTTTATGAAAACTACCCTTTCTGGGTAACATTTTTTAATCATCTAGGATTTAGCACCATCCTATCTCCTCTTTCAACAAGAGAACTATATGAACTGGGAATTGAGTCTATTCCTAGTGAATCCGAATGTTATCCTGCCAAGTTAGTTCATGGCCATATTGAGTGGTTAATTAATCAAGGAGTTACCAGAATCTTCTATCCATCTATCCCTTATGAACGTAAGGAATTTTCTGGTTCCCAAAATCACTACAATTGCCCTATTGTTACTTCTTATCCAGAAAATATTAAAAACAATGTAGAGACAATCCGAGATAAAAATATTGAATTAATTCAACCATTTCTATCTTTTACTAATATAAACACCGTTACATTCCGGCTAGTTGATGTTTTTGCTGCTAAATATAATATACCACCAAACAAGATAAAAGAAGCCGTAAAAAAAGGCTGGCGCGAAGTTGAAAGTTCAAGGGCTGATTTGCAGCGTAAAGGTGAAGAGACCATTGAATTATTAAACAAAACTGGTAAGCATGGCATTGTCCTAGCAGGCAGACCTTATCATCTGGACCCTGAAGTACATCATGGGGTACCTGAGATGATTAATGCCTTTGATGTTGCTGTGTTAACAGAGGATTCTATTTCTCATCTAGGAGAGATGGGATTAGAGCGCCCTCTTAATGTTATGGACCAGTGGACATATCATTCTCGTTTATATGCTGCTGCCCAATTTGTAAAAACTACTGATAATCTAGATTTGATCCAACTAATCTCCTTTGGATGTGGATTAGATGCTGTTACTGCCGAGGAAGTTTCGGATATACTAACTAATTCTGGTAAGATCTTTACAGGATTGAAAATAGATGAGGTAAGTAACTTAGGTGCTGCAAGGATTAGAGTTCGTTCTCTATTAGCAGCTATTAGAGTTAGAAACCAACAACTAGAGGATAAAAGGCTGGCTTCTACCAAGGCAAATCCAGTTCTTTTTACAGAGGATATGCAAGATACATACACTATCCTTTTACCTCAGATGTCACCAATTCACTTTGAGCTAATCGAAGTTGCTCTTAATCATTCAGGATACAAAGCTATTTTTGTAGATGGTGATGAAAAGAACGCTGTTGATGTTGCCCTTAAATATGTAAATCATGATGCCTGCTATCCCGCCTTAATAGTTGTGGGACAATTTTTACAAACAATTATGGGGGGCAAGTATAATACCGATAAAATAGCGGTTTTAATGACTCAAACAGGGGGAGGCTGTCGGGCTTCAAACTACGTTAGTTTTATCCGTAGAGCTCTCAAAAAATCAGGCTATGGCCATATTCCAGTTATTGCTGCCAGTGCTCATGGTTTTGAAAAGCATTCAGGTTTTAATATTGATTTTAAGATAGCTACAAAATGTCTGTATTCTTTAGTCTTTGGAGATATATTTATGAAATGCCTTCACCGAATGCGGCCTTATGAAGCTGTTTCAGGTTCTGCAGATGAGTTACACAAAAAATGGCTAGCTAGATGTAGTGACTTTTTGAAAAAGTCCTACTCTTCTAGAAGAGAAATGAAAAAGATATGCAGAGATATTATTAGAGATTTTGATAACTTGCCTATTCTTGATATAAAGAAACCAAAAGTTGGAGTTGTGGGAGAAATATTAGTTAAGTTTATGCCTGCTGCCAACAATTATTTAGTAGACTTACTAGAAAGTGAAGGTGCCGAAGCAGTAGTTCCTGATTTACTAGACTTCTTTGCTTACGCCTTTTATAACGAAAACTTCAAAACCAATTACCTAGGCTTTAAAAAATTCACTGCCTTTAAAGCAAACTTAACTGTTAGGGGCATAGAATGGCTTCGAGCTCCTGCTACTAAAGCCTTAAAAGCAAGTCGCCATTTTGACCCTCCTCATCATATTACTCATTTAGCTGGGTTGGCATCAGATATTGTATCTATGGGTAATCAAACAGGCGAGGGCTGGCTTTTAACTGCAGAAATGGTGGAATTGATTCACAGTGGTGCAGGTAATATTGTTTGTGCCCAACCCTTTGCCTGCCTACCAAACCATGTTGTTGGAAAAGGAGTTATAAAAGAACTTAGGCGTCGTTATCCAGAGTCTAATATTGTGGCTATTGATTATGACCCTGGAGCAAGTGAAGTTAATCAATTAAATAGGATAAAGTTGATGTTGTCAACAGCCAACAAGAATTTGAAATGATAGCAATTATAGCATCCTCGCCTCTAAGAGTAGGTAGATTCTGAGTGACTGTCAACTTGTTGACTATTTAGCTTCTGTGGATTTAATAACCTCTTATCCTATCTTTATCATCTTTTTTTGTATTAGTAATCTTCTTGATTTCGATGTAATACCCATAGTCTTTGCTTATTTTGACATAGACTTTGTCATTTACCTTACTACCAATTAACGCCTTGCCTAAAGGGGATTCTATACTAATTAGTCCCTTCATAGAATTGCCTCTAATAGATGTAACTAGGCGATAGGTTTCTGTCTCATTGTCTTCAGGGAAGAACACTTCCACTGTGTTGTTAATACCCACTTCATCTTTCTTAGAAGAATCATCAATGGTTTTAGCGTATCTTAGCATCTTTTCCAGGTATCTTATGCGGCTTTCATTAATATTCTTATCCTTTTTTGCAGCATAATATTCGAAGTTTTCGCTTAAGTCCCCGTGTGACCTAGCTTCCTTCACAGCCTCAATGGCTTCTTTTCGCACCACCAATTTTCGATGTTCAATTTCCTTTTCAATCTTCTCTATATCGCTTTTAGTAAGTTTCTCACCCATAAAATCTCTTGGACACCTCTGTTTCTGTTTTGTAAATACTATCAGCTACTATTACCCCTCGAACACTTGATACAGGATATATAATTGACCTTTTCCCAATTATACAGCCAGGGTTTAGAACTGTTCCACAACCAATTTCTACTTCATCTCCAATCATAGCGCCGAACTTCTTTAGCCCTGTTTCAATCTTTCTTGTTGGCAGTTTCACAGCCACTAGCTGTTTATCAGATCTAACATTTGATGTTATGGCGCCAGCCCCAAGATGAGCCTTGTACCCTAAGATAGAATCCCCCACATAATTGAAATGAGGCACTTCAACTTTATTAAACAGAATAACATTTTTAAGCTCTGTAGAGTTGCCTACAACTGAGCCATTACCAACAATAGCATTACCACGAATAAAGGCTCCATGTCTAATTTCGGCATTCTTGCCAATTATAGCCGGCCCGCTAATATGTACCGACGTCATGATTTTAGCTGATTTTGCAATCCAAATGTTATCGTCAACCTTATCATATTCAGCTGGATTCAAGGTTGATCCTAACCAAGGTATAAAACCATTAATTTTAGATAAAGCTTCCCAGGGATAGTTTACTCCACTAAATATCTCATGGGCTATAGTTTGCCTTAAGTCAAAAAGATTGTGGGCTTTTATTGATTCAAGGTCCGTTTCATCTACTGGTCCCCCTATTCCTTGACCCTCTTCTGCAGATTGCTCTATAACTGACCCTTCCACTTCAGGATGCTCTACAACAACTCCATCAATCACAAAATCCCCCTTTTCCAAATCCCTGGTCATTATTTCATCAAGGATTGATTTTTCCGCTGGCTGGTTGTTAACTACAGTTTCATCCTTTTCTTCAAAATGTGCCATATTCATCTCCTTTTAAAATTCAAGTATACACTTATCTATGTCTTTTTGTAAGCATTTGCCCTTTTACTAGGCTTTTTGTAGTACTTTGCAACCTGCTGATAACAAGCCTGCAATTTGCTTTGATTATTCTGCTCCTTAACCTGATTAGTTCTGTCCCTTACAAAAGCATCTAGCTTACCTATATACTCTTCCGAAGTTATTGATCCTTCTGCCACGTAGGACAAGCCCTTTTCCCAGCTAGCTGTTAGTTCTGGATTTAACATGGGACTTATTGAATGTAGCACTACATCGTAAATCATTTCTCCTTGCAAAGTAGGAGTAATAATCTGAGTTTTTTTGTTTAAATCTAGATACTTAATATTAAATAATTTCTTTAATATTTCTGACCTGGTGGCACTAGTACCAATACCGCTCCCTTTTATTTGAGCTCTTAACTCCTCATCTTCTATTAACTGTCCTGCATTTTCCATAGCTAAAATTATGGACCCTGAATTATATCGTTTGGGAGGAGTTGTTTCCCCTTCCTTAATCTTAAGCCATGGCACCATTA
>JGI20163J15578_10001099_pt1 | contig 11154 bp, 7 predicted proteins | sample TergutCu122P1_FD_15578 | JGI IMG/M metagenome (IMG submission 15578)
GGAAGCAAAGGCTATTATATTTTTTGGTTAAATGCAATAGCCAGTGCTATGCAGTAATAACATTTCTCATAAAGGCTCCTTTCATGGTGATTTTCTTGATTTAGCTAATAAGATTCGGGATGTATCTCCTTATCAATGATAACATTTCCGTTACTATCTGTCTCTAAACGTATAGTTTTTGGTTTGCTATTTAAAGCCACTTCGCGGATTTGCTCATATCATAGCAGTTTTTGACGATAACGTCAACAAGCTGTCGTTAAGATTCACATAGTTGACAAAACTAAGGGTCAATGCTAATCTGGGAAGTGAAATTATGCCGTGTAAAGGTATAAAACAAAATAATTGTGAAAGCAAAAACGGAGGTTTAAATATATGAGAGCATATGAACGACTAATTAGATACACCGAATACCCCACCGTATCAGACGGTAAAAATCCTTCCTGCCCCAGTACGCCGGCCCAATTGGAGTTTGGCAAGGCCTTGGTGGAGGAGATGTTAGAGATAGGGATTGAGGACGCCTATCAGGATGAGCATGGCTATGTATACGGTACGATTCCCGCTACCAAGGCAGATGCAAAAGGGCCGGTAATTGGTTTTCTGGCGCATATGGATGTATCCGGTGATGCCCCTTGCACCCCTATATCTACTCGCGTTATTAAAAACTATCAGGGCGGCGATGTGGAATTGTCGCCGGGCATTATCATGCCGATGAATGAATATGAAGTATTAGCCGACTGTATTGGTGATGATTTGCTGGTAACCGACGGGACTACTCTCCTTGGGGGAGATAACAAAGCCGGNATCGCCGANATCTTGANCATGGCGGAGTATTTGATTAAGCATCCGGAGATTCCCCATGGAACTATTAAAATTGGTTTCACGCCGGATGAAGAAATTGGTCGCGGGGCAGATCTGTTTGATGTGAAAGGATTTGGTGCTGATTTTGCCTACACTGTGGACGGCGGTGCTTTTGGTGAGGTAGAATATGAAACGTTCAGTGCATTTTCGGCAGATGTAACGGTGCGTGGCACGAGCATTCATCCCGGGGTGGCGAAAAATAAGATGGTCAATGCTTCGGAAGTGGCGATGGAGCTTCATGCCATGTTGCCGGCAGTGGAGCGCCCGGAACACACGGAGCATCGAGAAGGGTTTTATCTTTTAGTGGAAATGTCCGGGATGATTGAAGAAGCTAAATTATCATATATTATTCGGGATCATGAAGATGTCTTAGTGGAAAAAAGAGTGGCACAGCTAGAGCGGATTACAAAGTACCTGAATGAAAAATATGAGAATGAGATTATCACCTTAGAAGTAAAAGAGTCTTATCGCAATATGCGAGATGTAATTAAAGAGCACTGGCACTTAATCTATAATGCCTATGAGGCAATTGAAAAGGTTGGCGGAACCCCTCATTCGATTCCGGTACGTGGTGGTACCGACGGTTCTCGCTTGTCTTTTATGGGATTACCCTGCCCTAACTTGGGAACGGGAAGTTACAACGCTCATAGTCGCTTTGAATTTGCCAATATTCAAGCGATGGATAAAGTGGTAGAATCCCTAGTTGAGATTGCGAAATTGTATACAGATTGGGAGTTAAATTAGTATAACTGACAAAAGATGTCCCCTGTTGCAAGTGTATGACACTGTGCGGGGGCATCTTTAATTTGAGATTGATTTTCTGATACTACTTTCGAAGGTTAAGTTACCTATACAAGAAGGATGTTTTTTTCAACCGACGCCGTTGATGCATATCCAGCACTTTTTTGCGGATGCGTAGAGAAAGTGGCGTAACCTCCAGCAACTCATCAGTATCGATAAAGTCCAATGCTTCTTCCAAACTTAGTACAGTGGGCGGGGTTAAGCGCAGGGCATCGTCAGCCCCGGCGGCACGAATATTGGTCAAATGTTTTGTTTTGCATACATTAAATTCCACATCTTCCGCCCGATTGCTTTGGCCTATTACCATGCCGGCATAGACCTTTTCCCCCGGACCAACAAATAGAGAACCTCGTTCCCCGGCACCGGCTAAACTATAAGCAACAGTGGTACCGGTTTCAAAAGCAATCAAGGAACCTAATTTGCGATATTGAATATCGCCCTTGTAGGGAGCATATCCGTCATAAATGGTATTTAAGATACCGTTACCTTTCGTATCGGTGAGGAAATCACCCCGATAACCAATCAATCCACGGGCGGGGATGGAAAATTCCAAGCGGCTGTAACCACCACTTCCTTGTCCCATGTTGCGTAGCTCACCTTTGCGATTGCTGAGTTTTTCAATCACTACCCCGGTAAATTCCTCCGGGACATCAATATAGGCTAGTTCCATCGGTTCTAACCGGGTACTGCCACCGTCTGTTTTGTACAACACTTCTGCTTTACTGACGGCAAATTCATATCCCTCACGACGCATATTTTCAACCAACACAGATAGGTGCAACTCTCCCCGTCCGGAGACTTTAAAAGCATCAGTATTGTCGGTTTCCTCTACTCGTAGGCTAACATCGGTATTTAATTCCCGTAACAAACGCTCCCGAAGATGGCGGGAAGTCACATATTTACCTTCCAATCCGGCAAAGGGACTGTCATTGACCTGAAACTGCATGGCAATGGTTGGTTCGGAAATCTTTTGAAATGGAATCGGCTGTGGATTCTCCGGTGCACAAAGGGTATCACCAATGGAAATATCAGGAATACCGGCAATGGCGACAATCGAACCAATTGAAGCAGAAGGTACTTCTATCCGCTCCAGTCCATCAAATTCGTAAAGTTTACTGATCTTTACTAATTTACTTTGTTCGGGATTGTGATGGTTCATCAGCAAAATATCTTGATTTACATGAATCGTTCCGGCTTCTACTTTGCCAATGCCGATGCGTCCTACGTATTCATTGTAATCGATGGTGCTAATCAGTACCTGAGTAGGGGCTTTTTCATCGCCAACCGGAGCCGGAATGTATTTTAGGATTGCTTCAAAAAGTGGGGTCATATCCTTGGCGTCATTTTCCAACTCTAATAACGCGAATCCCGATTTGGCGGAGGCATACACATAAGGAAAGTCTAATTGTTCATCAGAGGCCTCTAAGTCCATAAACAACTCTAAGACCTCGTCAACAACCTCCTCGGCTCTTGCTTCAAAACGGTCGATTTTGTTGACACAGACAATCACCGGCAAGGCTAACTCTAAGGCTTTGCGCAACACAAATTTAGTCTGGGGCATGGGTCCTTCGAAGGCGTCTACAACCAGTACAACACCGTTAACCATTTTCAAAACCCGTTCGACTTCGCCGCCAAAATCGGCGTGGCCGGGAGTATCCACAATATTAATTTTGGTTTCTTTATAGTTGACGGCGGTATTTTTTGACAGAATCGTAATCCCACGTTCACGTTCAAGGTCACCGGAATCAAGGATACGGTCGGCAACCACCTGATTTTCTCTAAACACACCACTTTGCCTAAGTAGTACATCCACAAGCGTAGTCTTCCCATGATCAACATGGGCAATGATAGCAATATTTCGAATTGTATCTCTTTTCCTATACATAAATTTTCCTCCTTTAGCAAACTAACTTCCACCCCTCTGTCATTAGCCCCATGGAAATTACTCTGAAAAACAACAATAGTATAAAATTCTTGACTTCTTAAGAAAACTCCTCCATAGTATACCACAAAGGAAATGTTATTTACTAAAAAGAATGTAGAGGTGATATAGTGCTTTATACGATGAAGGAAATACTAAGAGACGCACAAGAAAGGAAATATGGAGTTGGATACTATAACGCGGTGAATCTAGAAATGGTTCGGGCTTACATCCGGGCTGCCGAGGATGAAAAATCGCCAATCATTATCGGTACTGCCGAGGGGCTTCTTAAATATGCAGATTTTGACTGGATTGTTCCTATTTTACTAGCCGGCGCAAAAAAAGCCAAAGTTCCGGTAGCGATTCATCTGGATCACGCATATAGCTTTGACGTTATTATGCGAGCCTTACGAGCCGGATTTGGCTCGGTCATGTTCGATGGTTCGCTATTGAATTATGAAGAAAATGTTCGCCTCAGCACTGAAATCTCTAAAATTACGCGTCCCATGGGGGTTGGTTTAGAATGTGAGCTTGGTAAAGTAGGCGGGTTAGATGAAGGAGGCGGCGTATATGGTGAAAATATTTATACAAATCCTGATCTGGCGGAGGATTTTGTAGAACGAACAGGTGCTGATTTCCTAGCTGTTTCGATTGGCACTGTCCATGGCGTATACGCCAAAAAGCCTATTCTTGATTTGAATCGCTTGGTTGATATCCGGCGAAAAGTAGAACAACCACTAGTCCTTCACGGGGGAAGTGGACTTTCAAAGGATGACTTTAAAAAATGTGTAACTAACGGTATATGTAAGGTCAATATCTACACCGACGTAATAAGGGGTGCTACTAAGCAAATGCGGGAAGACAGCGAAAAACTTGCTTACCCGGACCTGATGCAGATAACAGAAAGGGCGATGTATGATGTGACGGTAGAGAAAATCCGCATATTTGGAAGTAACAATCGAGCATAAGTGTGTACCTAATAAACCTAAAAACTTTAATGATTCCAAATCGGTGTGGCTTCAATACCTAGTAAATATAATTGTTCAACGATATCCGTCACCCCCTCATCCCCATTTCCGGCTCGGATAATATGGCTAATTCCGACGGCGACGAAGAATGTCGTTGGTTCTTCGGTTTCTCTGAGTAATTCAGCAATTCTCTGAGCATAATAGGTGGAACGGTAATTAGCTAGTGTTTCTCGAAAGTAGGTAATATCCAAACGGGCTGCGGTTTCATCCTGAACCACTCGCATAAACTGGTCTTGGAAGGCTTGGAAATTGTTGGTTTCGTACCATCCGGCCATATCAGATAAGGTTCCCAGATCATTCATCCGCTCCATCGTTTCCTCCGGTGTACCAAAGGCCATAACTTGGGCGACAACTACCTCCAAAGGCGGGGTATACAGGATATCAAGTTGTTGACCGGCAGTTTCTAGTCCGATATTTGGCAAACTTCGTTCCGCCGCAATATTCATGATATGAGTGTCAATACTTGTATCTAGGGTTATACTCGCTCCTGTTTCGGCAGCACGGCCTGCCTCCAAGACCATCGCCTGTTGTAGTTCGAAAGAGGAGATTAAGAAAGTTGGATGCCAAGTATTTACCATCTCATAATTTGTTCCCCAGGCCGTTACCGTGGCAACTAAGTGATTGTAAGCTTCCTCCGGCAAAAAACTAGCCCAAGAGTGCCCATCATGCAGAAACATCACTGCCGGAAGGGCTGCTTCCATGACGGCCATTTCCTTAACGTCAATTTCGGTGACGAATACATCGGCTAGCCTAATGGCATCTTCTACTATCGGGGCAAAAGGTGTCCAACCATGGCGATAAAAGTGAAGAGTACCAAAGAGATAAACCACGTTGTCGCCATATTCAATCCGATGAAGAGCGCCGGTAATTCCGCCGGCAGGGGCATTGTTACCCGCTTCTTCTAAGTCTTCTTCAGCACCTTCTATGGTGATTTGTACAGAGCTGTCTTCGTTTTGTTCATCTTCATTAGCATCTGGTGATGCTAGTTCCGGTCTGCCGGTCAAAGCGAGAGCTGCCTCATCTTCTGATGCTAAATCATCATCTATTGATTCTAAATCGGAGATATCTCTTCCTACATATTGACCCCTTCTGTTCGAATCAGAGTCGTTATTACAAGCAGCTAATCCGAAGAAAAGGAAAAGGGATAAAAGTAGAATTAGTAGGATTTTTGTATATTTCATTGATTTTTCTCTCTTTCTAAAGCGTGTAATCTATGCAATTTCTCAGGAGGGCACCTCCAAATGCTTCGGTTTTCTCTCCTAAACAGTTATCAAATTCCTACCTAGCATACTACAATTTTCTCTTCTTTGCAACTTATATCTGTCGTGAACGTTGAGATGATTACGTTAAAAGTTTATTTGACTTTCTGAAAAAAGAATGCTATAATAATGAAAATTTATATTGACTATAAAAATTTAAATAGTCAAAAAAGGAGAAACTATGCCGAAGGTTATTTCTGATTATGAACGTAAGCGAACACAAGAAGCCATCATAAAGCATGCAAAACAACTAATTATTGAAAAAAGTGGAATCAAAGACGTCACGGTAGAGGACATCGTTCGCAGTGTGGGCTTGGGCAAAGGTTCGTTCTATTCCTATTTCAAATCAAAAGAAGAATGCCTGTACCTAGTTTTGGAGACCACGATATCGGATGTGTATGAACAGATTGAGCTACTAAAGAAAGAGAAATTATCAACTACAGAAAAAGCAGAGAAATTCGTACGCAAAGTGTATTTATCAGAAAGTAGAGTGGATTATTATTTTACAACTACAGATATTGAGGCGTTGTTTCGAAAGCTTCCGCCGGAATATGGTCATTTGGAGCAGAATTTCATCGGTGCAGGCCTAATTGAAAATATTGTGGAAGCGTTGGAGATTAGTAGAACTTATGCCGAGGCAATCTACACATTGTTAGAGTGCATTGAATTTGCCGCAAACAAAGCAATCTCGGCGCAGGCAAAAAGAGATGTGTTGGATTCTCTCATCAAATCTTTTGCCGAATATGTGGGGCAACATAGTGCGGTGTGATAGAGATTAAAAATAACCGACAAAAGATGTTCCCTGTTTCTGCGATTGCCGAAGTCCATGCGGCAGCATGCGATTGAACGTTAGGCAGTAGTTCAATCTTCTTGCCGTAGTTCTACCTTTCTATCTTATTGAAGTAACGTAGAACTGAGCGGATTCTCGACATTAAATGACCTACATTGGAGGGGCAAGATGACACAAAAGAAGAGTAAAGTTAAAAGAAGAATTATCACCGTAGTTTTAGTTCTAATTGCACTAGCAGTGGTCGGCGCCGGCATATTATTGTGGGTAAGTCGCGATTATCTAGTGTGGAGGAACAGTCCACGTCCGGAAGTAGAGACGTTCATGATATGTTGCATGGAGATGACCGGATATGGGAGAGATGCTACCCGAATTGTGCGAAGAGTGGAACGAATTCATCCGATCTTTATTGTCGAGGGATATTTACCGGCGGACTATGTCGCCATCCGTGATGAGTTTATAGCGGTGGCAGAAAACACGACCTGCCGGCAAGAATTCATTTTCGCAGCATATCGCTATGTGAAGTCCTTACAGGATGGACATATGACAGGTTTTGGTCTATTTGGAATAGGTGGTATGACCGGTGGACATTTAGTAGTGGAATGGGAAATGCATGACGGCCGATTATTTCTAAGCGATGAATATGGTCGTACCGAGGTGGAAGTTATTGAGATCGGTGGAATAGTGGCAACAGCGGTTTTTGACATCGTGGACGAATATGTTTTTGCGGAAAATCAAGTGTATCGGGAGTGGAATCATGCCCGTTATGCCCGCTACGGCCCGATGATAGAAAAAGCCGGCGGCGAGGTTTTAGTTGATCGAGTAATGTTGACCTTGCAAGAAGGTGATATAATTAGCACGCTGGGAGTGGAATTAGAGGTATTCGAAGCGCCCACGGAGCCATTTTCCATGTCCGCCCTGGCTGCATCTCACGAGTTTGTTGTCCGCCATGAAGTGCTGGCGGATGGAATCTTTTTCATTGATTTGCGAATATTCTATATCGACGATAGCATCATGCGAACGGCAGAGTATATAGAGCAGGCAATCGCCGACGGATATCGTAAGTTTATTGTGGATTTGCGGGGCAATGGCGGGGGCAATTCTATGGCCGGAGAGATATTACTGCAAGCAATGGGGATTACGGTACCCTCCTCAGGGATAGTAAGACGTTTTAGTCCCTTTATGTTGGAATCAGCGGTGGAGCATAATCTGGTATCCCCTCTTGAGAGAATGATTATCTCTGCAGTATCTGTTTTTGCTGATGGTATGATTGGAATGCCGACAGTGGAGACGGCGACTAATCCTAACAATGTGTTTGTTAGTGTTTTAACGGATAACAATACCTATAGTTCGGCGACGATGATGGCCTATTGGGTGCAAGATGGTGGTTTCGGTAATTTGATCGGTCAACCAAGTCGTAATGCGCCAAGTTCTTTTGGTGATATGTTGACCTTTACGTTACCCTATTCAGGGTTAGAGGCAAGGGTGTCTCATGCTCAGTTTTTGCGGCCGGATACTAATGCCGACCAGGACACCCTTTGGCCGGATATTATAGTAGAACCGGATGAAGCGTTAGATGTGGCCTTGGAGTACTTACGGAATCGCGGAAATTAAACGTACAGCAGGTACTAGTACAGCGTAATCTAATTATCTTTACGTTATCTTGGCCTTATTTTCCATCTGACATCGTTGTCGTAGGTAGCCGTAGGTTCCACTAAGCCTCATTCCTCCGCCTCGCAGATGAAAGCACATGCTGCGTCTAATCATAAAGGGAATTAGATCACGCTATACTAGCTTTGCGATGGAGACAGTTTACTGTCGATACTCCTTGAACCAACGAGCAACTGCGAGTGCTCGAGGAGGTTCATTCTATGATACAGTTCACTCTACAGGAGAGCGCTTGCAGGCTGACATATCCCCTTCTTGTTCCATCGGCTAAACACTCCGTGGAGTGAACCGTAACCATTCTATTGCATAGAGAACATATGGTATAGGTGTGAGTGAAGTTTTCTAGTAAGTGATGAAAGGATAATATTATGAATTTTATCCAACGAGCATTAACCAGTATTAAACGAAATACACGAAAGAGTATTATTCTTTTTGTGTTACTAGTAGCTTTAGGGAGTATGATGTCGGGTGCCATCCTAGTAAATCAGGCAACTGATAATACTAAACAAAATATCATCAATAATATGCAACCATCGGCGATAATTGGGTTGGATTATGAGGCAATGTTTCTTTACAATGATGAGAGAGTGAGGGAACAGTATTGGGCGTGGGCCGAGCCACTTCCCTTAGAGTCGGTGCTAATTCATCAGATTGGAGCCCTGCCTTATGTAGCGCATTATGAGTATTTTGCGATGGGATATTTTTTCGCTCCATCTTTGAAGGGTTATGAGCCTGTAGTTAACGATCGTCCTATGTTTCAAGGGGGAAGGGATTGGGCTTTTGGAGATCTTGGGGCACGTTATGATATAAGGGGAGTACATCGTCCCGGTTTTCTAGAATTGGAGCAAGGGATAATAGAAATAATAGCCGGACGAACCTTTACCGAGCAGGAGATTGATAGTTTATCGACAGTTGCTTTAGTCTCGGAGCAGTTCGCTATGTTGAATCAACTGACGATAGGCTCTATAATCACCCTTGAAAATGTAGTATTTGATCGCATGAAAGTTCCATATTTCCCGGATTTTAGTGAAGAGAATGTGGTGGCATCGGAAAGTTATGATGTGGAAATAATTGGTATTTTTGGCATATCAGCCATTGACGCATCTAGAGGAATTGATATGGCCGATTTATCGCCCTGGGATATTATGCAATATATGTACACCTTTGGGAATCGTATATATACTCCCGGTAGCTTTGTCGAGAGAGCAAAGGAATTTTCGGCAAGTATCGTTGCTGACTTGACCGTGGAAGAGCCTGATACAGAATGTCTGGTTACCGCCAATACGCAAAGATTATCTCTGTACAATGCCAGGACGAACGATCAGATGCGACGGGAAACCTTTTTTACATTACAAGATCCGAACTACATCATGATCTTTCGTGAAACCGTACAGGAAATGTTGCCGGAGTTCTATACTGTAGCAATCGCCGCAAATAATTTTGATGAAATACTATTGGCGATGGATACACTGGATTCCTTAGCAACGATGGTTTTTTCTATGACTGTCGGCGCCATGTTGCTGATTGTAAGTCTTATAATCATGCTTTTTTTACGTGATCGAAAACACGAGATGGGAATCTACCTATCAATTGGAGAGAAAAGAAGTAGAATCATTATGCAGATGATTGTGGAGGTGATTGTTGTTGCCTTGTTTGCATTTGTCGGGGCACTTTTTATCGGCAACTTATTGGCGGGACGTTTGGGAGAATACATGTTATTAAGTGACCTTTTAACAATCGTAGATGAAGGAGGTGGACAACAAGCGTTTGACCTCTTCTTCCGTCAAGGATTAGCTAGTGAATTGAGTATGGATGTGATAGCAAGTAGCTACGACCTTTCCTTTAGCCTTGCCACAATGCTACTATTTTTAGGTATTGGTCTTGGGACAGTTTTCTTGGCAACGATAGTTCCGGTGGTTTACATTTTGCGGTTGAATCCTAAGAAGATTATGATGTAGGCAAGTAGTTATGAGATAAATGAAATGTAAATTGATCACCTACAAATCCAAAATAGTGTTGACAAACGAGTTAGGCTGTGCTAACCTTAAGTGAGTTAGTTGCGTCTAACTCGTTTGAAGATTTAACGACACGAGGAAAACCTTTTGATTTTTCATCATTGGGCAAAAGAAAGGGAGAAAGTCATATGTTTTGGGATATTATTACATCTATTATGGAGTTATTTGTTGGCGTAGGAGTATTTTTGTTAGCGGTTGTTATGCTTTCGAAAATCTTTGGGAAACCTTCGGAAAAGCTAGAGCATTTTTTTGAAAAAACAGGGAAAAATCGCTTTGCGAACGTAGGATTGGGGATTGGAATTGTGGGTATTACTCAATCATCCACTCCCACAACGGTAATTATCATTAGTCTGGTTGGCGGTGGCATGCTCTCTGTCTTACAAGCAACAGGTTTAGTAATGGGTATCAATATAGGTAGCAGTTTAACCTCTCTCTTATTTGTCTTTTCAGTTTTTCGAATTCGTTACTTCATTATGTTTCTTGTTTTTGTGGGGGCGGCGATGCGATTGGCAACTAAGCATGAAAAATGGGTCAAAATAGCAAACGTATTTATCACATTTGGCTTATTGTTCATTGGTTTAGGCATGATGAGTTCGGCGTTAGGAAGCAATGAGATTATTGTAGGATTTTTTGAGGGTGTATTCGGTAGCATTACCTTTCCTCTATGGTTATTTCTGATCGGAACGCTATTTGCCGCCTTGATTCAATCGTCTTCAGCTGCAATTGGAATTAGTGTAGCCATGGTGGCGAGCGGACTTTTACAGTTTGAATCTGCTATATTTATTGTTATAGGAGCCAATCTGGGGACAAGCTTTAC
>JGI20163J15578_10001102_pt1 | contig 11133 bp, 10 predicted proteins | sample TergutCu122P1_FD_15578 | JGI IMG/M metagenome (IMG submission 15578)
CTGTACTACAAGAAGATTGTACTAAATAATGCTCAGGTCTTGTTGTGCGAATCCACTCTTTACGCGGCTCTTTCACAATCCTGAGCATTTTTATTTTGTGGGCATAAAATTTGAAATGCTAAGTTTAGCATTTGAAAGCGAGCAGATAAATATTCGTATGAGGCAAGCAGAAGGCATTGCGTCTGCGAAAGCAAGAGGGGTTAGATTTGGTCCCGTACCTCAGAAACAACCAGAAAATTATGCTGAAGTTGTGGAACTAAGAGAGCAAAAGAAGATATCTTTGAAAGAGGCGTTAGTGTTAACGAGACTCTCGAAATCTGCATACTACAGGTTTCTCAAGGAACATAAAGCGCATTAAAAAAAGTTCCAAGTAGTGTACTTCTTGGAACGCTAAAATAGTTAATATCATCATAACACACGCCGGCGACAAAAGCAAGTCTTTTTCGCAAAAAAACATTGCATAACGCATGCGCATAACGATTGCGCAGGCGTTTTTGTCGGTTTTGGTGTTTTGCGATTGGTCTAAAACAAAACGCAAAGTTGCCGTAATTAGGGGATTATCTGAGGATGAAAATGATTCCCAAGAAGTACACTACTTGGAACAAAGGCACAAGTTATATTCTTTTACCGTTTACATTTGATGGACTATTATGTTGGTAACTTTATGTTTTTACAAATGTTTTCGTGGAAAGTCGAGTGAATGATATTGCCCTTTGAATAGCTACAATTTTGTGAGAAGAGTCATATTCAACGAAGTATGAATCGAGTGGAATTCGTATGATAATGCTCCTATGGTGGAACGATTCATCAACACAATAAAGAAGGATTTTTGTTCTCTATTTCTTTGATAATATCAAGTTGTTTGATAAAAAAATATGATTTCATTTATGTAGGAAACAACAGTTGAAGACCATATCGACATTATGATTTGTTGCCCTCAAATGTGGCGTTAAGAGCGATGTAATTAGTAAGTGTAAGGTGTTGCAAAGATTCGGTTTATAATAGGGAGGAATTTTGTTATGAAAAGGGAAAAAAGATTTTCTAGAGTAAAGAATCACAATTTATTTATGAAATCAATGGTAGCAATTTTGGTAGCAGTTGGGTTACTTGGCTTAAGTGCTTGCAATTCTCCGCACAGTCATAACACGACGATTGAAAGTGAGAATATTAATAGCCCTACCATTGATTACCTATTATCAGATTGCGAAGCTATAATCTTGATGGCGAGCTATGAATATCTCACATTTGAAGAGGCGATTTCAGAATTTGCAACAGATGTGGTAATAGCTCAGTATGTTGGGAGTAGATCATTTGGTCAGCATTCCACAGAATTTGAATTTATCGTGCTGGATAGAATTTTAGGATATGCGCCGGAACAAATTTTTGTATACGCATTTAATAGTATGGCGGCTGATTTTATTTCAGGTATTTCCAATGAAGTAGACATACAGTTTAAGCCGGGCGAGTTATCTTTCGAGTACGGAGTTACGTATTTGCTACCACTTGTTGATACGAGCACACCGTTAGCACTAACGGAAGACGCGGCGTTTGAATTTATTAGAGATGCGGTTATTGTACTTGACGCTCTAGAACTCAGTGTGATGTACAGCGGGCCACTTGAATTACATACTGAAGCATTGGATTTATCTTCTAGAACTTCTGTGGAACAAATCATTGACCATGTAGCGTATTTAATAGAAGGTAATGAAACTTCCACTCGTGAAATCTTACCCATGTATACAACAGAAGAAATTATAATGAACTCGCCCAATGTACTAGTGGTTGATATTGGCAAGCCTTTTCGTTTAGCTGAAGAGCAGGTTATAACAGATTTTATGCTCACAGATATCTATCAAGTAATAGTGGCGGAGACACTTAAAGGAAACGCATATGAATGCATTTACAATTTCCGAGATGTGCTTGTTGTTTTTCCGGCGGATACAGTTTTTCCCGGTGAAAGACATATTATCGCTACAGAATCTTTAGGAGAAGGTAGTACGTGGCACGAACTTACTTCGAGAGATAGCCTGTTTTCAATAGAACACTGGGGGGAAATCGTAACCATTTTGGGACTGGAGGAAACAGTACGACTTCCTCCAGTTGCGGAATTAGAATGTGAAGCATATGATGATATAATAACTGATGTTCCAATGATAGAAGTACAGGCGCAAACAGCTATGGTGCAACCTACTAATATTATTACAATTCCTAATGCTATTTGGGCAGTTGACCATGTTAATTATCCTAATTCTGATGTTCGCTTTTGGGCAAACGATGGAAGTAATAGAATTACAGTGTCAGCCTGGCGACATTCGATTCCGGCTAATTGTTTTTTACTAGCATTTGATTATAGAATTGACGAAGCGGCTACGAGATGGGGTGCTGCTCTAAATGTATCAATACAAAGAGTTACGAATGCGGTAACTCCGCATATAAGAATGCATGCAGGAAGCCGAACAGAAATGCGAAATCAATTATCCGGTTTACAAGATTCATGGGCGGGAGCGGCTACAGCTCCTAGCGTTCACTATGCTACTATTAATACGCCTGTAGGAGCGAGAAATGTTAGTAGGATAACATCGGCAACAGCAGTTCATGTGGCAAATCCGAATCGTACGGAAATTAATACGAGAAATCTTGTTATTCACGAGATGGGACACACGTTGGGATGGTGGTCGCATCCACCTGCTAATCGAACTAATTACGTGATGCGGCACATAATGAATAGCAATGTTGTTATACAACCGAATGAGGCGAGACATTTGCGTCAGATTTATGACCGATTTAGAGTGAGAACGCTTCCAAGTAGTAGAACTATTGCGAATTATTCTGTTCACCAAGCGCAATTTGGTTGGCTACCGCAGGTTTCTCATGGTGCTGTTGGTGGTAGAACTGGTCAGGCGCGTTCCCTAGAAGCAATTCGTATAAATCTCAGCAATGCTCAGACCACAGGCAATATTCGTTACCGTGCTCATGTACAAGATATTGGCTGGATGCCCTGGGTGCAAAATAATGCTATTGCCGGAACTACCGGCCAAGGTAGACGAATGGAAGCGATTCAGATTGAGGTGACAGGAAATTTAGCGACACGTTACCATGTACGTTATCGTGTCCTTGTATCACAAGTTGGATGGATGGCTTGGGCTGGAGATGGAGCAACCGCGGGCACAACAGGACAGGGTCGTGGAATAGAGGCAATAGAGATCATGCTCATACTCAGATAAGGGTAGGTAATTGTGAATCAGCAGTTCGTATTTTTTGTTTATTTAATATTCGGTGTGATAATATCCATAAAACAAAGTTCTTAAGTGACTTTGAATGGTTGGGGATATAATCGAAATAGCTCAATTTGGAGGGTCGCTAGATAATGTTTACATTATTTACGAAGATCGTGTTCCTTTAGAAGTAGGCGACAACTTGGTTTTGTCTTACACGCCTCTGATAATGATGAGTTTGAGTTCCCCTTTTCTCTGATGAATCCAACTCAGAGTGTGTATCAATTTGATAGTGGAAGAGGAGGGGATGGGGCAATGGACATGGACGAGGTTTTGGAAGGTGTTCATCCCGATAGTAATCTGAATTTCACAATACAAGATCTGGTCGACTTGCAAAGTTCGGATTATTAAGAGTGAGCATAGATTTTATTGTAAGATTATTCAAAGTTTTTTCGTAAGTGCATATGTTCAAGAAGCCTGTAGTCCGGTTGATTAGCCGGATTACAGGCTTCTCTTTTTGAAAAGTAAAAACTCTCAAACGAGTCTCAAGTGATAGTTTTCACGCCGGATTTGAATTTCCCGTTGACAAATTTGTGCTTAAGTGTGGAAATAGGTGTCATTATGTGATATTATAGAGGATAAAGAGCTGAAAAAACAAATGATGATAGAGTTAAATTGAGAGCTTTGAATCACTTGATGTAGTATGCCCGGTATGGGCACGATGCAGATATGGAGGGATAAAACATGCAAGGAAGGAGAACCGGAGCAAGTAGGGTAGCGCGAGTACTTTTAGTATTATTACTAATACTAGGGTTGTTGAATGCGCCACTTAAAGTATTTGCTGAAGGAATTGTTGCAATTGAACCTTTGAATGTGCGCGGAGTAGCTTCCGGGCTTGTGCAGTTTGAATTACGCCCCACAAGCTGGCCGGCGAACGTGACTGAGGCGCAGGCGAGAGCGGTGCTTATGAATGTCGCCACGGTGACACATAGTTTATTCGCCAATGCCACTACCACGGAAGTGGCTACTTCAGTGAATGGGGCTTTTGCTAGGGCGGCTCTGTATCTTGGAGAAACAGCGAATCGTTTTCATATCTATCAGGGGGGATTTGAAGGATGGGTGGATCGAGAAGGAATTACCGGTTCTGCGTCGACTCCCATAGGAACGATCGGATTTCGCGCCATCACGGTATATTATCCTTTTGGAAATTATACAGCGGGGGTAGGACGCTCCGGAGTAATTCAGGGATATACATCACCTCCGGTAGCACAGGATATTCGATTAATGGAGTTTGCTGACCAAACAGTAGAGTATATTCCCGTAGGCGAGGGAATTGAAAGGACATCCGGACAAGTTTCTCCGATGAATATTTCAACGGTAAATGTGCGCTCTGTCCCCTACTATGTAAATCGAAACGGAAATCTTCATCGTATTCTGACCGGAAATGTGACGACAACGCTGCCGACAGCACCTTGGGGACATCTGGTTGGACCGGCACCATCCTGGATGCCACGGGATGTGCCTCATTATAGTTTTGATGGGGTGTTTTTCTATCGCAATCCGCGAAATATTCGTCCCAATGGAGCCGGGGCGGTGAATGCTAACAATCCGCACTTTAACTATTTCCAATACTTATCTTTCCGCGCTCGTGCTCAGGTGACGGCGGCTGAATTAAATTCATTCATTTTAGCGCAATTAAATGCAGAAGAACGTGGAAGAAGTGTGATGGTAAATACCGGGCAACACTTTATCAATGCGCAAAATGCATTTGGAACCAATGCCTTATTGCAGTTTGCCAAGGGGATTCATGAAAGTGGCCGTGGATTAAGTAGCATTGCAATAAATAACAATAACATCTTTGGATTAAATGCGGTAGATGCTGATCCGGGAGGACAGGCCAATATGTTTCCCAATGTTCAAGCATCCATCAACGATCATGCCAATGGCTGGATGTCGAGAGGATACCTCTATCCCAGAGATTGGCGTCATGCAGGACCGCATGTGGGGCACAAAGGAAGCGGTATGAATGTTCGCTATGCCACCGATCCCTACTGGGGAGAGAAAATTGCCGGTTGGGCATTTCGCATCAGTCAAGCCTCGGGTCTTCGCGATTTTAATCGTGAGAGAATTGCCATCCGTCAGAATACTAGTGCGGTAAACGTAACAAATGCTGCCGGAACCGTATTGTATACCGCGAGTGCCAGAAATAATCTACGTTTCTATCCATTTTTGCTTATTGGAGGAAATGCTAATAGATGGGAAGTACAAACCAGTGGTTCGGTAGTAGGAAATGGAGTGCAACGAAATGCCGTCTATAACCATTCAGTTTCTCGTGGGTTTATACCCGGTGGGAACTTATGGTTTATCGGAGCAGCGACCCCACGACCTCCGGCACAGCCACCACCGGCTCAGGGTACAGCGAGTATATCGTATTCTTCTCATGTGCAAAATGTAGGTTGGCAGGGATTTGTAAACAATGGAGCTCTTAGTGGAACTACCGGGAGGTCATTACGAGTAGAAGCACTACGGATTCAAGTGAGTTCAAATATCAGTGGGGGCGTAGAGTATCGTACTCATGTGCAAAACATCGGTTGGCAAGGCTGGCGGCGTAACGGGGAAGTCAGTGGAACTACCGGACAAAGTCTTCGAGTAGAAGCAGTAGAATTACGCCTTACCGGGGAATTGGCCAATCGATTTGATATTTGGTATCGTGTCCATATCCAGAATTTCGGGTGGCTTGGATGGACCAGAAATGGAGCTCCTGCCGGTTCGGCAGGCAGAAGTCTGCGGGTAGAAGCGATACAGATACGAGTAACACCAAGAGGGGCGGCGGCCCCGGGCCCTACCGGTACGGCATTCCACGGTCCGGGTGGAACACAACAACCACAACCACCGCCACAACCACCACAACCACCACCAAGTGCGATATCCATCACCTATAATTCTCATTTACAAAATATTGGCTGGCAAGGTAATCGAAGCAATGGTGTTATGAGTGGTACAACCGGACAATCCAGAAGAATGGAAGCCATTCGTATTCATGTGGCAAACCCACCGGTAGCCGGGGGAGTACGTTATCAGGTGCATGCACAAGGAAGAGGTTGGTTGCCCTGGGTGGCTGATGGAGCAGTGGCAGGTACTACCGGGCAGAGCCGACAGATCGAGGGGATACGAATTGAGTTGACCGGAGCTTTGGCAAATCGATTCCACGTGGAATATCGGGTGCATCAGGCAAACCATGGTTGGTTAGGTTGGGTAAGAAATGGAGCGACCGCCGGATGGTCTTTGCAAGGGCTGAGGTTAGAAGCGATTGAAATACGTTTAGTACCGCGATAATCGAGCGCCATGATAAATTTTTATATTAAGTTTGTAACAACAGGGGAGAGCAACAAGTAAACAAATTATAAGGGAGAATCATCATGAAGATTACAGGAAAAAATGTAAGGAAACTATTGGCGATATTACTAATCATTGCGATGAGTATAACTGTTACCAACTCTGCTTGGGCTAGCAATAATGGAAGGATGAGCGAAGAAGAAATTCTGGAATTTATGTCAGAAACACAGCCAATAGCCGCTCAAACGGCAGCCATTCAACCAACTTCCGCGCAGACGGTAGCCATCCAATCAGCTTCCGGTACAGCTAATGTAGTGGTTATGCTTACTGCCGGACATTGTGCCCGACACACAGGGGGGGCAGCAAATGGTTTTATTGAACATGAGTTGAATTTTAGAGTGCGTGAGTATGCCAGACAGGAATTGCAGCGGTATGCCGGCGTGACAGTTCTTGTGGATCGTCCTACCGTTCAGTGTAGATGGCCTGATTTTACTACTTGGCAACAATGTGTATCCGAACGAGTACGTTATGCTCATTCAAGAGGCGCTCATCTTTTTGTGGATATGCATTTTAATATTGGTGGTGGCGCTCATAGAGGTTCGGAGATATTTGTTCAGAATCCAAGCAATCCACAGATACATCAACAATCTCGCCAAGTTGCTAATGCAGTATTAACTCAGTTAGCAAGAATCAGTGGTTTGCAAACCAATCGCGGGGTAAGGTGGCATAATGATTTACAGTTTATAAGTAATCGACTGTCCACGGAATTAGGGATGAATAGCATGTTAATTGAGTATGCCTTTATGGACAATGCTCAAGATGCAGTCTTAATTCGTAACCCGAATTTTCTTCGTCAACTAGGTGTTGCTACAGCTACAGGAATAGCTAATCACTATGGATTAAGCTTAGCACCTCCCGGAGGAGGTGGAGGTACACCGCCTCCTCCTCCGCCACCACCGGCTAGGATAAACTACTCAGTGCATTCGCAAAATCTAGGATGGCTACCTTTTGTATCCAATGGGGCACAGGCCGGTACTACCGGAAGATCTTTACGTAAAGAGGCAATCCGTATCAATATACAATCCAGTATTCCGGGTGGGGTTGAATATCGAACTCATGTACAAGATGTGGGATGGCAAGGATGGCGTCGCAACAACGAGATTAGTGGAACGACCGGTCGGAGTCTCCGTTTGGAGGCATTAGAATTACGTTTAACTGGGCAGTTGGCAACCAGATATGATATCTGGTATCGAGTTCACATCCAAAACTTTGGTTGGCTAGGTTGGGCAAGAAATGGTGCGCGCGCCGGTTCGGCAGGGATGAGTTTGCGAATGGAAGCAGTGCAGATTCGTTTAGTTCCCCGTGGGGGAGCGTGGCCGGGGAGTCCGGAGGGAGCATTCAGGACTCGTAGCGGAGCTGTTTCCGGGACAACCCTACCAGCCGGAGGAGGGGGAGGAACCACACCACCACCGCCACCACCGCCTCCGCCACCACCACCACCGCCTCCACCACAGGCAGCACTGAGTGTTAATTACAATACTCATTTAGCCGGCATTGGTTGGCAAGGCAATCGTACCAATGGAGCCATCAGTGGTACCACCGGGCAGAGTAGACGAATGGAAGCGATTCGAATCAATCTAGCTAATACACCGGTAGCAGGTGGTGTTCGTTACCAAGTTTTTGCAAGAGGATTGGGATGGTTACCGTGGGTAGCGGATGGAAACCAAGCAGGCACTACGGGTCAAGCGCGTCCGCTAGATGGTATTCGGATAGAATTGACCGGTGCCATGGCTTCCCAGTTTCATGTGGAATATCGTGTCCATCAAGCCGGGCACGGATGGCTTAGCTGGGTGAGGAATGGTGCAACCGCGGGATGGTCCCTGCAAGGGCGACAGCTTGAAGCTATTGAGATTCGTTTGGTAAGACGCTAGCGAGTCATCAGTGTCCATGCTTTAGCGTATGCGGTGGTACAATCTGTTGACCAAAATCAGCGAAACCATCACCCAAAGATGACGAACATAGTGATATTGACAACGCATATACTTCAATATATACTATAGATAGATAGATAGATAGATAGATAGATAGATAGATAGATAGATAGGTGGATGAATAGGTAAATACGAGGAGGTGGCATCATCGAAACTGCAAAATTATTCGCAAATGGTCAAAGCCAAGCAGTCCGACTGCCAAAAGAGTTTCGTTTTTGCGGCGATGAAGTTTATATTAAAAAAGTTGGAACAACAGTAATGCTATTTCCAAAAGAGCGTTTATGGGAAACACACTTAGAAGGATTACACGGTTTTTCTGAGGATTTTCTAGCTGACGGGCGTCCCCCACAAGAACACCAAGAAAGAGAATTAATAGAATGACTTATATGTTGGATACAAACATCTGTATTTACTATATCAACAAGAAAGACCCACAGATGATTAAGAAAATTCACGATTGCATGCACGACGGAATATGTATTTCCACACTCACCTTAGCAGAGTTAGAATATGGTGTGGCGAAAAGCGCATATCCTCAAAAGAACGCTGATGAATTGCGCCGCTTCTTATCCATCTTTGATGTATTAGAATTTGGCGGTGATGCGGCGATTTGCTATGGGAGAATCAGAACAAAGCTTGAACGCAAAGGAACTCCGATTAGCCCAATGGATACCTTGATTGCTGCTCATGCACTGGCAAGAAACCAAACACTCGTAACTAACAATGTCCGTGAGTTTGAGCGTGTAAATGGGCTAAGGCTTGAAAATTGGGCAGATAATTAATGTTTGAACGCGCCGTTTCAAAACGGCGCTTTATGAACTACTAAGCAAAACGTTTGTATCGCTCTTCTCCTGACAAGTCACAAAAATATAGTTTAAGGAGCAACACGTAAAAAGTGAAAAGAAATATTGTAGTAATATTAGTAATAGCTCTAGTTATCATCTTAGTGGGATGTCGGCAGGGAGCTAACCCGGTGTGGGTGGATACTCCGGAAGAAGAGACCATTGTGGATGAGATTACTTATCCCATTGATATTTTGGCCATCGAGATACCGGCGGTGGAGATTGTAATAGAGGTAGAAGAACCCGAACCGGAACCGGAAGAAGAGGAGATTTTTTTGGAAAACGAAAATCTTCTTACCGGGTTACCGGATTTATCAGAAGAAGCAATTGGTAAACGTCCGGTTGCAGTTATGGTTAGTAATCTTCAGATGGATTTACCTCAACACGGAATTGGGGCAGCGGATATTTTATTTGAAATTCCTTTGGCCGGTGGATTGACCCGTTTGATGGCTGTTTATGGGGATTATACCAGAGTACCACGAATTATACCGGTGCGCAGTGTACGCCTGTATTTCCCACCCTTTGCTTTAAGCTTTGATTCGATTTTTGTCTACTGGGGTGGCGATACGAGCATTATTCCGGCGGTGGAAGCTCTTGGGATGGAAAAGTTTAGTGGAATATTCAATACCGGCGGTTTATTTGGACGTGACACCGGACGAGCAAATGCCGGATTTGGATTGGAGCATCAAGCCTATTTTGATGGAACCAGATTGGTAGATACCATGCAGGCATTGGGGATGAGAAGTGAGGCGACGGAGAACTTCGCTCGCCCGGCCTTTTTGTTTCATTCACCGGGAGAGTTAGTTGCTCCGGAAGGTGAGGCTAGCACTAGCGTACACATCAATTTTGGCGGAGTGAACGCAACCCTTGTTTATGATGAAGAAGCAAATCTGTATTTTAAGCAGATGAATGGACAGCCTCATGTGGATGGAACCACCGGAGAAACCCTGTCTTTTACTAATGTGTTTGTTTTAGAAACACCGATTTGGGTGAATGCGATTGGACATCATGAAATGAATTGGGCCGGCGGTGAGTCCTACGGCGGATATTACATTTCCCATGGAGTAAGACAGCGAATTTCTTGGCGTAAAGAAGGGGGAAATGAGCGCTCTCCGCTACAGTTTTTCGACTTGGAAGGCAATGAACTACGGATAAATCGGGGGAAAATCTATATTGCGGTGAATAACCCCGGTCAAGTAACTTTCGAACCTTAGGACGAAGTTGAGAATGATGCGAGTTATTTTTAGCGCTGGAGCAGGGAACTACCTTATGAGATATTATCGCTCTTAGGAAACTACATTATACATAGAAGGAGCAGTTAATGACAAAAGCAGGAGATAGACCCATCAAGCATGTCGAAAGAGCCCACGGGGGTGCCGGCTTTGTTTCGATAGAAGGTTTGCTCGATAATGAGCAATTAGGTGAACACTGTAAACTTTTTGCCCGGGTGACTTTGAAACCCAGTTGCGAACTAGGCCATCATGAACACCATGATGAAGTAGAAGCATACTACATTCTATCCGGAAACGGGATGTATGATGATAATGGGAAAGCAGTCGCGGTGGAGCCGGGAGATGTCGTGTTCTGTAAAGATGGCGATGGGCATGGAATTAAAAACACAGGGACTTGTGAACTTGTTTTTATTGCCTTGATATTGGCCAAGTAAATATCTATCAGTTCAGTTTATTGAGAGTATGGATTTTTGTGTAGAAATTGATAATCCATCCTTGACATCTGTTGATTTTATTG
>JGI20163J15578_10001103_pt1 | contig 11132 bp, 12 predicted proteins | sample TergutCu122P1_FD_15578 | JGI IMG/M metagenome (IMG submission 15578)
GCTCCAATACAAGATAAATCCTTCCAGTTTTCCAGATTGTAAATCCATTCAATATCTGTTGTCGTATAGGCTGTTCGTTTTTCTATGCGTCCGCCGTTTTTCTCAACTGTAGTGTGAGAAGGAACATCTCCTTCATGGATAAATAACTGTATATCAGATTTAAGGGTAGGCACATTGTCTTTTACTACGAATAAATAATCTGCACCGGCATCTATTACCGCTTCAGCAGAGTTTTTATTGCAATGCAGCGCGTCGGCAACTACTANAGCNCCAGATACGTCAAGCATTCCAAGAAGTTCGCGGAAAGCCGTTATTTCTCCTGTTTTTGTAACACATTCAANACTTCCTATTACAAGATTCATTTCGGATACAAGTGCGCTGGCTATGTGAAGGACACTGCCGTCTTTGGTTAGTTTATCTGTGGCACAAACCGTTTTCCCGTCTATTGCTACCGTTTTTCCGGCAACTTTGCCTTGAAGCACCCCAGCCATCCATTTTATAAATGCTTGATTGAACTTTTGTGCATCAACACACTTTAAAATATTGTAAAATTGCGCGCGGCAAGGTATTTTTGTCATCCCGAATTCAGCTTGGAAAAACTTGCGCACCGGCTTGGCTTGCGACCATTCGTGGATATCATCTATTGTTTGTAAACGGCATAACATCCCGCATACCAAAATAACTAATGCGCCGCTTACGCTATACCAATATCCTTCATGCCTTGCTTCTCTTTCAAGCTCATGCATTTTTTCTTGTAAATCATCTAACATCCCCATTTCTTCCCCTCAGGGGATAGTTTAACTGACTTTTCTCTACGCAAAACAGGGGGCTAAATTAGATTGACGTGTCTCCTACAATCCTATGCCTTGTGTAATGGTCAAGCATTATAAGGGTTTTATGCCCTGTTTGCTGCTGCAATAGTTTTTCATCGATCCGAAGTCTCATATAAGCAGTAAAGTAATGTCGCCATCCATGAAAGGTATATGCTTTTGCTGATTCTTGGCTTAGTCCGGTTTTTATCAATGCATCTTTTAAATCTCTTCGGAAAAGGCTTGCCGGGGAGTTTCTCTGCCAAAAATACAAAACTATCCATGTCGTAACCGTGTGGGTTCTTTTTTGCCAGTTCTATCAACTCATTCATAAGTCCCGGAAAAGGAACCTCAGCAATTCTTGATCCATTATTTTTTGTGGTTTTTAGCCCATCCTAAAAATTCCAGCTATGCCGGACATATAGGCAGTCCTGACTAAATCTTGGACTCGTAAGCTCTGAATCTTGCCGGCCCGCATTCCTGTAGCCATTGTCAGCATATTGGCAAGTTTTGACCTTTCATCTAGAATGTTTATTAAAATTGAATAATAAAATACACGATAACGAAAAATAAGGGAGAACAAAAACATTCTCCCTTTTGATTTTGAATTGAAAATTAGTTACTTCAATTCCCTCGATGATTTCAAAAGATGTATCTTGTCGTCGGTTGTGATTATGATTTTCCATGTTGAAAATGGATCACCGACTAGAACTTCTTTAACATCAAGTAATTGAAATTCACTTGAAATAATCTTTTGGAAAGAATCACCGACTTTGATGGTATTTCCATCTTGAAACCATGATTTATTAGTCAAGTCCGAAAATGTCTTTTGATTTTCATTTTTTGTTTTCTCCATTTTTATTGCTTATTTTTTTAATTTGTTATAATTAAGTAGGGGGAAGTTTTATGGAACTAGATATTTGGGATGATTTCCTTACAATTCAATTTGAGGAACATGAAGTATTTTCTCGAAAAAAAGCTCATGTGAAGGGAGAGATTATTCCTAGTGGTTTTTTGATGTATAAAAAATCCATGCGTTGGATAGAGCCTGATGAGGAAGAAGTCTGTGAAAGCCAAAAAGCAAAATTAGCTAGGTTTATAATAGATGAAGGCAAAAACCAAGACTTGCGAATTGAATTGGAGACATAATGCTAGCATACCAAGAAAACCTCCGATAAGTAATTTGATAATGAAATATAAGAAATTGAAAATTAAAATTTAAAAACTACAGATTTCAATTTGACTCTATCCCTGAGTTAAGAATATAAAATATACAGTATTGGAATTATCCAGATTGCCCCAGATTGAACGAGAAGGTGTGTAGATGTCACTTTGTTTGAGATTTAATGTGGGGTATTACAGTATATTGAATTAAAAGACTGTAGTGGGGCGGGATTTAAAAATTATGAGTTTTTGAATGATTATAAAAAGTGAAAGAACACTGATTTATCCCAGTCCCAGAAATTTGTCAAATAACTTACAAAATCAACAAGATTGTACGCTTTTTTCAATGACAAAGGATTTTAGCAAGCCTCTGCGTTGTAATTCTTTACAGATGAATTCGGTATCGGCTTTGCTTGTGTCAGATTCTTTTAGCATATCCCGTAAAAGATACTTTTTGATCTGAATAGCTTCGCCCTTCTTGGGTATGCTATTTTTTAGCCATTCAAAAGCAGTTTGTATTGCCTCGGCTTTTGTGTCTTTTTTTGTGCTGATTGCCGTAAGGTATTTTCCGGTCTGCTCATTTTTAAAACAAATTGAATAAAAGCGACGTTCTCCTCTCTTGAATACTAAAAAGGGAAGGTGTTTCATGTCTTTAACCTCAAACAGTGGCATTGAAAATGGATTTTGTGTCATTTTATGTGCCACTGTTTGCTATATGCAATGACTAAAGACACGTTGTGTGGATGTCTTAAAAATAACTCCTTATAACATAAGGAGTTATTAAGTTAGCAGGGGTAGGATTTGAACCTACGGCCTCCGGGTTATGAGCCCGACGAGCTGCCAGCTGCTCTACCCTGCGTCATCAAAATCAGTATACGAGTATTAAGTAGTCATGTCAACACGATAAAACTATTTTTTTAGATATTAAGAATATTCTCAGCCTTAACCAATCTTGCGGATTCTGCTTTCACGCCTTGTTAGTATCAGCCTCAACATCTTCTTTGCAAAGCCTGTATAACCTGTATCCAGCCCATAAAAGCAGAGGCGCGGCGGTAAAAGAAATAAATGATCTCAATGAAATTAAGAAATTATAAAGACCGTGGATTAAAAACGCTTCTCCAAACCCCTTTATCTCCTGCTGTTTTTTAAACTGGATGCTCTTAATGCAAAAATATCCGATAATCCCCGCTGTTATTATGTGAAGAGGCACAGCGCTAAAAACTCTAAAAATTACAATAAGAGAGTAATCAAAACTGTACATAATGTTTTCAAGGCAGGCAAAACCAGTCCCCACAGCTACAGCGACCGCAATCCCGTCTTTTAAATTATCTATTTTTCTTATGGAAAAGAGAATTTTTATTGTTAGAAATTTTACTGACTCCTCCACAAAAGAGGCTATGACAAATGCATCAATAAAAGTTTTAAACAAACCTGTTACAGATGCAGTTTTAACTAATAGTAAATATCCTATCAAACTGGCAGGAAAAACAGCGCAAAGCCCGGCGATCATCGGTATTAATATTTCTTCTGGTTTTAAATTTCTTTTGCGCAAAAGAAATACAAAAATGATAATTCCTGATAATACTGATATCAGAACATTAATTAATAAATTACCCATAATTATAGCTTCTGTAAAATATATCAGAATGATAGGTTTATATAAAGTTGAATAAGCAAAAGAAGTAATAAAATTTGACTAATGATCTATATTTTTTTATCTTTAATATGTATAGATAAAAAATACAGAGGAAACTATGAGATACGACAAGTTAACTATTAAGGCACAGGAAGCGCTGCAGGACGCAGAAACAATCGCGCATAAGTATAGTAATTCAGAAATTGCTGCAGAGCATCTTCTCTATGCTCTTTTGACCCAAAAAGATGGCGTAATTCCTCCGCTTGTAGATAAACTTGGCGTAAGCAGAGATAAACTCATTTCTAATGTTGAGCAGGCTATCAGTTCGAAACCCAAAGTTTACGGAGATGGAGCAATAATCAATACAGCGCCCGAAGTTACTAAAGTGCTCAACAAGGCAGAAGCAGAAGCAGAGCTTCTGAAAGATGAATATATAAGCACAGAACACATTTTTCTTGCAATTCTCGACTCCTCGGCAAACAGCGCAAAGATTTTGAAAAATGCAGGCGTTACCAGAAATAATATACTCAAAACCCTTGTTTTGATAAGAGGGAATCAGCGGGTTACAGACCAGAACCCGGAGAACAGGTATCAGACACTTGAAAAATATTGCAGAGATCTTACAGCTCTTGCGGAGCAGGAAAAAATAGACCCAGTTATAGGACGGGACGAAGAAATAAGAAGAGTTATGCAGGTTCTTTCCAGAAGAACCAAAAACAACCCTGTATTGATTGGCGAGCCTGGAGTAGGAAAAACAGCGGTTGCCGAAGGGCTTGCAAGGCGAATCGTTTCCGGTGATGTGCCGGATTCCCTAAAGAACAAAAAGTTACTCGCACTTGACATGGGCGGTCTTGTTGCAGGCGCAAAGTTCAGAGGGGAGTTTGAAGAGCGGCTAAAAGCAGTTATGAACGAAATAATACAAAGCAACGGCGAAATAATTCTGTTTATAGATGAGCTTCATACCCTCATGGGCGCAGGAGCAGCAGAAGGTGCAATGGATGCTTCCAATTTGCTAAAGCCTGCTCTTGCGCGCGGAGAGCTAAGGTGTATTGGCGCCACAACGCTCGATGAATACAGAAAGCATATAGAAAAAGACGCTGCTTTTGAAAGAAGATTCCAGACAGTTTATACCAAAGAGCCGACTGTGGAGCATACAATCGCAATTTTAAGAGGGCTCAAAGAACGTTATGAGATTCATCACGGAGTGCGAATAAAAGACGAAGCAATAATTGCCGCTGCTACGCTCTCGAACAGATACATCACTTCCAGATTTCTGCCGGATAAAGCAATCGACCTTGTTGACGAAGCTGCAAGCAGGCTAAAAATGGAAATAGAAAGCCAGCCAACAGAGCTTGATCAGCTTGAAAGAATAATGCTTCAGCTTAATATCGAAAAGCAGGCTCTCTCGCGCGAAGAAGATAAGAACTCAAAAGAGCGGCTCGCAGTGCTTGAAAAAGAGCTTGCGGAAATAAAGTCAAAAAGAGATGCAATGCAGCTTCAGTGGCAAAACGAAAAGCAGGTTATTGACGAGATAAGGAATTTAAAGCAAAAAATCGAAGACCTTAAAATAGAAGAAACTAAGTATGAGCGCGAAGGCAATCTTGCAAAAGCTGCTGAGATAAAGCACGGGCTTTTGCCCAAAGTCGGGTCTGATCTGGAAAAGAAAAGCGCTGAGCTCGATAAGGTTCGGGCAGGCAATGTTTTGCTGCAGGAAGAAGTTGGCGAAGAAGATATTGCGCAGGTTGTTTCCACGTGGACAGGCATACCTGTTGCGAAAATGCTTTCCTCAGAGATGCAGAAATATCTTAATCTCGAAGATACTCTTTCCTCGCGCGTTGTCGGACAGGATAAAGCAATAAAAGCGATTGCAGATGCAATTAGAAGAAACAAAACAGGGCTTGCGGAAGAGTCCAAACCGTTAGGCACTTTTATTTTTATTGGACCTACAGGTGTGGGGAAAACAGAACTCGCAAAAGCTCTTGCGGAATTTCTTTTTAATGACGAGAAAGCTCTTACAAGAATCGACATGAGTGAATATATGGAAAAGCACTCTGTATCAAGGCTGATAGGAGCGCCGCCTGGATATGTGGGGTACGACCAAGGCGGGCAACTTACCGAGACAGTTAGAAGGCGCCCGTACTCTGTATTGCTTTTTGATGAAATTGAAAAAGCGCATCCCGATGTATTTAATGTAATGCTTCAGCTTTTTGACGAAGGCAGGCTAACGGACGGGCAGGGCAGGGTCGTGGATTTTAAAAATACAATAATTATTTTAACAAGCAATATTGGAAGCGATTATATTCTTGGCGCCAAAAAGTTGGAAGATGCAAAGGAACAGATTGATAAACTTCTTAAAGTCTCGTTTAAGCCGGAATTTCTAAACAGAATCGATGAAATAATAATGTTTAGCAGGCTTGGAAAAGAGCAGATTGAAAAAATTATTAATATTGAGCTTGCAAAACTTGCAAAAAGAGTTAAAGCAAGAAAATTTGATATTGTATTTACGCCAAAGGCAGAGGAGTTTCTTGTGGAAACAGGATACGACCCTCTTTTTGGCGCTAGACCTCTTAAAAGAACAATACAAAATTATGTAGAAAATCCTCTTGCAAAACTTATTTTGTCCGGCTCGTTTTCCGAAGGCGATACAATAAATGTTGATATTAAAGACGGCGAAGTAAAATTTCTCAAAAAGAAAAAATAGAGGGCTCTTGTAATGTATAAGATTATAGATGTATGGGAGCTTTTATGAAAATAAAAAGTTTTTTTATTGTTTTTATATTTATTGTTTTTATATTTTTTGTTTTATTAGCGCCATATGTGCGAAGTGAAGTTCCGGAAGGTTTTGTATATGTTAGGGGCGGCACCTTTACTATGGGCAGCGATGACGAAAGTTATTGGATGGCGCAGCCTCCGCATCGGGTAACTGTAAGAAGTTTTTATATGGCTAAGTACCCTGTAACTCAGGAGCAGTATCAGGCTGTAATGGGAACAAATCCCAGTTGGTTTTATGGTGGCAGAGGCAGAGAGCCTGCACCCGGAGAATCACAGGGACGCCGACCTGTAGAGATGGTAAGCTGGTATGATGTTCATGTATTTGCTAACAGGCTTAGTATATCGAGAGGTCTTACGCCTGTTTATAGTATAAATGGTAGTACGAATCCAAATGATTGGGGTGAAGTGCCTGATTCAATTTTCCACCCAAATATAGCTGTATGGAGTGCTGTAACTGCTAATTGGAGTGCTAATGGTTATCGATTACCTACAGAGGCAGAGTGGGAATTTGCAGCCAGAGGCGGTAATACGCCCGGTAATTTTACCTTTTCCGGCAGTGATAATCCTGATGATGTGGCCTGGCATAATGCTAACAGCGATGGACGAACTCGTGAGGTAGGACGCTTGGCACCGAATGGTTTGGGAATATATGACATGAGCGGTAATGTGTGTGAGTGGGTATGGGATTGGTTTGGAGAATATACTGCAGATGCTAAAACTAATCCTCATGGACCCAATGCAGGCAGTGCTCGCGTGATGCGCAGCGGCAGTTGGGACGACGACGCGGAGTATTTGCGTTCTGCGAATCGGAGCGGGAACCTTCCGTGGAGCAGGTTCAACAGTCTTGGCTTTCGGCTGGTACGCAACCAGTAAACTTGCGGAACAAGGATAAATTTGTGGAACAAAAGGTATAGCTTCGCTAACCTCTTGCTCACCTCCTCGTTCGGGCTGCCCGCCAAACGCATGAAATTTTGTAATTTATTACAGGATAAAGACTTAGCTGACATTGCATTAAACGCTATGTATTTTGTAATTCTTTGCCTTGTAAGGAGATAGCATAATTCATGCGTTTGTCGTGTATTGCAAGGTATTTACGCGTGCGTGTTTTTCCTGTATCATAATACTATGAAAACTCTTATTGTTTATTATTCTTTTGAAGGCAACTGCGCCTTTATAGCAGAAAAAATCAAAGCAGCTATTTCTGAGAGAAACTTTTCTTCACAGAAGACTACTTGGGGAGAAATTCCGGAAACAACCCTTCTTCGTCTTATTCCCGAAGGAGACGAGAAAAAAAGAACAAAGGTTGGTGGTTTTTTTTGGGCTACACAGCAGATGTTTTTCGCTAAAAAGCCGAGGCTAAAACCTTTTAGTGTGGATATAAGTGATTATGACTTAATTATTCTGGGAACTCCTGTTTGGGCTTGGTCTTATGCTCCAGCAATGGCAAGTTTTTTGACTGCGGCAAAGATTACGGGAAAAAAGATAGCGCTTTTCTGCTGCCACGGTGGCGGCAAAGGCAAAACCATGCAAAAACTAAAAAGCGCTCTTGCCGGAAACAACTTTGCTGGAGAAATTGATTTTAAAGAGCCTTTAAAGCAACCTGCGGGGGTTAAGGAAAGGCTGGATATCTGGCTGAAAGGAGTTTTGGCTTAGGAAGTATTTTTGCCGGTAATATAATTCGTACGCTGCGTTTCGAAAGACACAGGATTTTGCTTTAAAATGTCATTGAGTAATTTTGCATTTTTCTCTGTGCCGCAGCGCCTTTGTGCGAAAATATTTGCCTTAAAGCTGCTTTTTTTATTAGTCGACGCAGTGAGGGGCGCGGGCAAGTTTAGTGTTAACCACGTCAAACGCATGAAATTTTATAATTCATTATAGGATAAAGACTTAGCTTACATTGCATTAAATGCTATGTATTTTGTAATTCCTTGCCTTGTAAGGAGATAACATAATTCATGCGTTTGCCCTGGTATGTTAACTACAGGGTATTGACATTAATGCGAAGTAATGGTATAAAACTGTGCTGTGTTTTACAGTATAATTTTATATAACTTAGGAAAGGTATTTTATGAGTATTAATCGACATGCACCAGATCAAGCTGTAACAGACAGCAAGGTAGCGCTTTCTTACCTAGAAGAAGGTAATAAAAGGTTTGTAAGCAATCAACTTATGCCAAAAAACACTTATAAGGCTGATTTGGAAACAGTTATTAAAGGGCAAAAGCCTTTTGCAGCAATATTAACATGTTCAGATTCACGTACCCCCCCAGAAATTTATTTTGACCAAGGAATAGGGGATATCTTTGTGGTTAGAAACGCCGGAAATTTCGCAGATGACACAGCTTGTGGTTCTATTGATTTCTGCGTTGGAGTTCTTGGAGCTCCGCTGGTAGTTGTAGTGGGTCACAATGAATGCGGCGCAGTAATTAATGCGCACAAAGGTACTTCTGGCTTGCCGGAAGAGCTGCAGTGCGTGCTTGGTAAAATTAAGGGAAATCTCCAAGACGCGCCTGATGTGGACAAAGCTGTAGAAGCCAATGTAGCCAGCTCTGTTGAGCGTATAAAGAACCTCAAATTCGTTAAAGAGAAGGGGGCTCTTGTCCTTGGAGCATATTATGACATCGGAACAGGAGTAGTTACATTTTACAAGTAAATTGATTTAATTTTCCTCTATGAATAGTGAAACGCAAAGGAAAAGTAATTAAAAAAGTAGCGAAAACTTGTCCTAAATGCGGTGTCGCCAACCAAAAACAAAAGTGTTGTTGCCAAATAATTTGGCGGCAACACTTTGCATTGCTGCATAAAAAGCTGGTATAAGAAAAATAATAAGTATAGACAAAGATTTTAATGTTTACAGACTTGCCAGGCGCGAAAAGATGCGCAATGTTTTTTCATAAAGAATCATCAGGCATCTAATTTTGTCTCTTTTCTCCAAAAATTTTTGTAAAGAAGCGATCCAGTCCAACAACATAAATATCATAAGATTGCATAAAGCCGCGGGTATGGCTCCCGTGTATCTCAAGAAAAGTTTTTTCGCTTGCAACTGCTTCAAAGACGCGCCTGCCCTGGTGATAAGGCACAATCCTGTCTTTTCTGCTGTGTATACAAAGCGTAGGAATAGTTAGCTTTGTTACAGCCTCGACAGAGTTCCAAAAATCTTCGCCGAGTAAAAACCGCGCAATCCTGGGCGGGAATGGAGCCATGTCTGCAAGGGAGGAAAATGTGGACTCCAGGATTAATGCCCGCGGAGTTACCGAGCGCATCAGTTCCATTGCTATAGCCCCGCCAAGCGACCGCCCGAAAACAACGATCTTGTCCAGGGGAGTTTTTTTCTCTTCCAGGAGCCACTGCCAGGCAGCAAGCGCATCGAGCTTTGTACCAGGAATCGAAGTACTTCCTTTGCTTTTTCCATAACCCCGGTAACTAGGAATAAAAACAGATAATCCCAGCTCGTGGAAAATCTGCACTGTGCTAAGGTAACTGGAAACATTGCCATTGTTCCCATGAAAAAAGAGCAAGGTAGCGCGCGCATTTGCTCTGGGGACATACCATGCATGAAGCTGAAGATTGTCAGCTGTAATAAGAGTTACATCCTCAAAAGGCATGTTTAGCTCTGCCGGAGTGCGTTTGATTCGCCTTGTAGGTACAAAAACAAACAATGGCAGCAGCAAGCGTATTAGTGCCAGCAAGGGTCGAAATATGTTCAGTTTGCGCGCTTTTTCCATAAATAAATGGTTATTTAATATGATGGCTTTTGTCAAGGATTAGTCTCCGCAGCCGCATCGATCGGTTTTGCCGCCAGCTATTATGCTGATGACCTTTCGGCTTACAAATAGCGGTTTAGGAAAACAACAACATTTCCATAAAAAAAGCTTGCGCTATTTTAAAAATCAGGTAATACTTCCTGTAAGATGAGCATAATTAACGAGCGCGCATACCACGCGCGCGAAGTTACGCAGTGGTCATTGAGAGCACTGCGTGTAGAACAGCAAAATTTAGCGAGCGCAGTTTTCCATACGCATGCGAAGTCCCGACTCTTGTGGATTTACAGTGGAGGGGATGCTATACAGTATCCATTGAGGACATTGTATAAGAGCACTTTTTTTCTAAAAATAAATAATTTTACTCAAGTTTCCCAAAAATTTGCCGATTCTCTCTCTTAATATTGAATTCAAAGTATCTGCCAGAAAAACAGATTGCTCCATACTCGCTGTGTATTCACTAATTTTATCAATATGTTTAATGATTTTCCTGATGAGCGGATACATACTAGCCGCCATAGATACGAATACCTGCAGAATGTACTTCGCGGTCGATTGTGGAATTTTCGTCTGTGTAATATTTATCTACAACATCTACATTTTTTTGCAAGGCATTGTGTATATACTCAATTAAGCCAACAAAATCCAAGCCACGCAAGCCGCTGTCAACTAATATATCAATATCGCTCGATTTTGTAGCCTCGCCTCTGGCATAGGAGCCAAACAAAATAGCGCTTTTTACTCCGTTTTTTCTGAATACCGGCTCAAGACGTCGTTTTATTTCATCGATTTCATATACTGATTCGTTATTCATAATATAATAATAAAAGGATTAATTCCACAGGTCAAGCTATCGCATTGCCTCATTTTAAAATGTTACCGAAAGTTATGGCTGCCTCATTTAGAAAATGTTACCCAAATTAAAATAAGGATGCCTGAAGGAGGGCATCCGAATGGGGTTAAGCATGAAAGAAAAAAAGGCGGTAACAA
>JGI20163J15578_10001105_pt1 | contig 11122 bp, 8 predicted proteins | sample TergutCu122P1_FD_15578 | JGI IMG/M metagenome (IMG submission 15578)
GGAACAAAATTAAATAAAATTAAGGAAAAGAGGAAAAGAAAAATGTCAAAACGTATTGTAGTAGCATTAGGTGGAAATGCATTAGGAAGTAACTTAGTGGAGCAAAGAGAAGCGGTAAAGCATGCTTCTAAGGCCATTGTAGATTTGATTGAAGCAGGACATGAAGTGACTTTGTCTCACGGAAATGGCCCTCAAGTAGGGATGCTTCAACTGGCAATGGATGAGTTGACAGGAACCAATCCTGAAAAATATCCTAAAATTCCATTATCCGTATGTGTGGCCATGAGTCAAGGATACATAGGATATGATCTGCAAAATGCTTTAAGAGAAGAGCTTCTAGACAGAGGAATCAACAAGCCAGTGGCCACTGTAGTGACCCAAATAGGTGTTGATCCAGAGGATCCTTCATTTAGCAATCCTACGAAACCAATTGGTGGTTTTATGACCAAAGAGGAAGCAGAGAAAATGGTGGCTGAAAAAGGCATCTCCATTGTTGAAGATTCTGGTCGTGGTTACCGTGAAGTGGTGGCTTCTCCACAACCCAAGCAAATCATGGAAATTAATACCATTAAAGCTTTAATCGCCGACAATCAAACGGTAATTGCTTGTGGTGGCGGTGGTATTCCTGTGGTTGCTAATGGAAATGGTCTTAAAGGTGTGGCTGCAGTAATTGACAAAGATTTTTGCAGTGAATTGTTGGCAGAAGAGATTGATGCGGATATGCTAATCATCTTAACAGCAGTGGAAAAAGCTTATGTAAACTTTGGTAAAGAGAATCAAGAAGCATTGTCAGTGGTAACCGTAGAAGAAATGAAGAAACATGCCGCAGACGGCCAGTTTGCTCCTGGTTCCATGTTGCCAAAGGTGGAAGCAGCCATTCGTTTTGCCCAATCTAAGCCAGGTCGTAAGGCTTTGATTACCTTGCTAGAAAAAGCAAAAGAAGGAATTGAAGGAAAAACAGGAACGATAGTTCAATTATAATGCACATCATTTATCCAGCATGGGGCAAGGGTTTGTCTCATGCTGGTTGTGCCTAAAGTGAGGCGTATAGGTTGGACTTTAAGTTAGCCTATTGGTTAAATCTACCTGATGCTCATGTACCTTCACTAGAGAGCTTTTATCATATCGTGTTAAAATGCTTTTGGTGCTTACCTCTATGGTGATAAAAAGCCTGCAGTATATTGGACTATGGAAAAGAAAAAAGGAGGAAATATTATAACATGAGCAATTCAGATAACAGAATAGAAAACTCAAAAAATAATCGTCCCCTCTCAAAAGCAGAAATGGATCATGCAATGTTATATCAATGGGAGGGGAAACCAAAGTTTAGATATGCTTATCCAGTATCTCTTCAACATCTATTGGCGATGTTTCTTAGTAATTTGACTCCTATTCTTGTAATAGGTCATGAAGCTCAAGCCACTGAAGCACAGATGTTAGTGATGATTCAATGTGCAATGATTGTTGCAGGACTTTCAACCCTACTCAACCTCTATCCTATCAAGATAGGTTGGCTTCAGATTGGAGCAAGACTTCCAATCATCATGGGAACGGCCTCTACTTTTATCGCACCTGGAGTTGCGGTGGCATCAACAGCTGTTGCTATGGGGCATACCAATCCCATTGGTTTGGTGATTGGAGGGTTAATAGGGGCTTCTGTAGCAGAATTGATTGTAGGGCTAACCTATAAATGGATTGGAAAGTTTTTCCCTCCTTTGGTAATTGGTGCCACTTTAATCGCAATTGGATTGATGTTGATTCCAATTGGAATCAACAATTTTGCTGGCGGAGTAGCAAGAGGAGTGCCTAATCCTGGATTTGGTTCTATCAGTAATCTGTCGGTAGGTTTCACCGTGTTTTTTACAAATCTACTGATACAAAGGTTTGGAAAAGGTATTTTGAAAATATCTTCCATTTTGATCTCAGTTGTACTTGGCTATCTTATGATTATTGTTCTAGGTCATTTTGATATCCTTGAGTTTAGGTACCTGTTTGATGTAGGGGAATTTGCCAATGCCTTTAGAGAAGCCAACGTAGTGGCAGTGCCGATACCTTGGTATTTGAGACCAGAATTTAATCTTTCTGCAATTGGAGGTTTTATTGTAGTGTATATTATCTCAGGTCTTTCTACTATCGGATACACCAACAGCATTACTTTAGGTGGCTTTGGTCGACAAGCAACAGACAAAGAAGTCTCTGCAGCGATTGTTTGTGATGCTGTAAGCTCAGCTTTTGCAGGGGTATTTAACAGTTTACCCAACACCGAATTTGGGCAAAATGCTGGAATGGTAGTGATGAATAAAATTGTAAATCGATGGGTATTTGCTTTGACCGCTTTTACTTTAATCATTGCAGGCTTCTTCCCACCACTAGGAGTAATTTTTAGATCCATTCCACATGCCGTTTTAGGTGGTTCTATCCTGGCAGTTTTTGCGATGATCTTCACCAATGGAATGCAGATGATTGCTCAAGATGGGTTCACCACTCGTAACCTAACCATATTGTGTGCTGTGTTTGGTATTGGATATGGCTTAGGTGGCAACAGAGCAGCCATTGAAGGGTTACAAACCTATGAAGGATTTGTAGTAATTGAAAGACTATTAGGCTTTTTCCATTTCATTCTTAGTGATAGAATCGTTCTGGTGGCAGTAACGGCTATTTTGCTCAACCTATTATTTCCAAGGGACAAAGAGCCGGAGCCAGGGCCAGGGAAGGCAGAACCAGATGAGTCAATAGAACTAGAACCAGGAGAACCAATAAAATCAGAAGTGGAACTAAATGAATCGATAGAAATAAAGCCAGAAGAATTTATAAAGACAGAAGTAGAATCAAGAAAATAATACCAATTAGGCGTATTGTACCCTAAGGCAGTTCCTTTAAGGTACGATACGCTGAAGCTGACGAGAATCGAATCCATCGACTCCCGTCAGCTTAACATTTAAAAGGAGAAAAGAAAAATGTCAAAAAAAATCGTAAATTCACCAGATGCACCACCAGCAGTAGGACCTTATTCACATTCAGTAATGGCAGGGAATATTCAGTTTATTTCAGGACAGTTAGGAATAGAACCCACTACAGGGAAGCTGAAAGAAACGGTAGAAGAACAAGCAGAGCAGGCTTTAATCAATTTAGGGGCAGTACTAAAAGCTGCAGACATGGACTATAGCAATGTTGTGAAAACTACCGTTTACCTTCATGAGATGAGTGACTTTCCTAGTGTGAATAAAATCTATGAGAAGTACTTTCCGGAAAATCCACCGGCACGTGCTTGTGTGGCAGTGAAAACCTTGCCCCTAAATGGGTTGTATGAAGTGGATGCCATTGCGGTAAAGTAGCATGATAGTAGTTAAGGACGTTATAAAGTCTGATGAAAAATCAAATGATTCAAAAAATATTTGGGGTCAAATCATATAGATTCGGCTCCCTTCGGCATGAACATGAGGAGAGATATGATTGAAATTTTTAAGAAGTTATTGGAATTAATCAATCAAAATCAAGACAGTGTTTTAGTAACGGTCATTGAAAGCACAGGCTCCACTCCACGTGAAAAAGGAGCCAGAATGATTGTTACCAAGACAGGTAGAATCAGTGGTACCATTGGAGGGGGTACCATTGAATACCTGGCTGAGGAGCTAGGGAAGAATTGCCTGGAAGAAAAAAGAAGTTGCACTAAAGATTATAACTTGGCCCCTAATGAGGTTGCTGATTTAGGGATGATTTGTGGTGGACAGGTAAAGGTATTGTTTCAATACATCAATCCAAAGCAAGAAGGCTTGAAAGAAGTCTTTGCCAAGCTCATTGACTTGTTGGAGAAGAATCAACATTGCTGGTTATTGTCCTCAATTGATGAGGAGCAAAGTATGCCATTTCTGGTATTCAGCCATGATGAAGTGAATGAAGAAAAGAAAGCCATATATTTTATAGAAGAATTCTCTGGGCAAGGAAAGGTGTATATCTTCGGCGGTGGTCATGTGTCCCAAGCTCTTATACCTGTCCTGAGAGAATTAGACTTTTACTGTGTAGTATTGGAAGATCGAGAAGATTTTCTCACAGAAGAATTGTTTCCCACAGCCAATGAAAGAGTATGGGTTGATTTTAAAAATATAGAAGAGAAGGTGACGTTTACAGAAAAAGATTATGCAGTTGTAGTTACAAGGAGTCACCAACTTGATTATGAGCTTCAGAAGCAGTTGCTGGCTACTCCAATTTACTACATTGGAGTAATGGGAAGCAAGAGAAAAACAGCAACGCAGAAAGAATTATTAAAAGAGGAAGGATATTCTCCAAAGGACATGGAGAGAATCAACATGCCCATTGGTATCCCCATAGAGGCAGAGACTTTAAAAGAGTTGGCTATCAGTATTTCTGGGGAGTTAATACTGAAACGTGCCATTAGAAAGGAATAGTAATAAACATAACCTGTAGGAGCTACTTGGCGTAACGAGGGCATTCGTGAAAGTATTAGAGTGCTAGCATCGGAAGAAATGTAGCAATGTAAGTAGAGAGAAGTGAGTGTTTAGTTGATGCATAAAAAGAGAAATGAGTGTTTAGTTGATGCATAAAAAGAGAAGTGAGTGTTTAGTCGATGCATAAAAAGAGAAGAGAGTGTTTAGTCGATGCAAAAAAAGGAGAAGATTCATGATGTACACGTTAAATGTAAATGGAAAAGAAGTTACTTGTGATAAGAATAAAAAATTACTGGATTTTCTCCGAGATGATTTGCGTCTAACAGGCACTAAAGATGGATGCAAACAAGGAGCTTGTGGAACCTGCTCTGTGTTAGTAGATGGGAAATCTACCAAAGCTTGCATTTTTAATCTTGAAAAATTACTAGGGAAAGAATTAATTACCATTGAAGGATTAAGCCAGAGGCAAAAGGATGTGTACAGCTACACCTTTGCTAAGACAGGAGCGGTTCAATGTGGTTTTTGTATTCCTGGATTTGTGATTTCAGCCCAAGGGTTGTTCAATGCCAACTCTAATCCTACAGAGGGTGAAATCAGAAATGCCATTAAGGGAAATATCTGTCGCTGTACAGGATACGTGAAGATTGTAGAAGCCATTGAGATGGCTGCCAAGATGTTTAGAGAAGATACTCCTATTCCAGAAGAAATATGCAATGGGAAGTTAGGAGAGGACTTCATGCGAGTGGACGCTGTGGAAAAAACTTTGGGAACAGGTATATTTGTAGATGATGTTGTGGTGGAGGGCATGTTACACGGTTCAGCTATCCGAACTAAGTATCCTAGAGCAAAAGTTTTAGCCATCGATCCTAGTGAAGCCCTAAACCATCTGGACTGTGAAGGGGTTCTCACTGCAGATGATGTTCCAGGAAATAACAAAATCGGTCACCTAGAGTTTATCTCAGACTGGGATGTAATGATTCAGGTTGGAGATATTACTCGTTATGTTGGAGATGCAGTTGCCCTTGTGGTGTCTAAGAACAAAGAGACATTAGATGAGATTAAAAGTTTAGTGAAGATTGACTATGAAGAGTTAGAGCCTCTATCTTCTCCTAAAGCGGCTTTAGAAGAAGGGGCTCCCAGAATACATGAAAATAGAGAGAGAAATATTCTCGCCCATGAGAGGTTGGTGAGAGGGGATGCGGAAGAAGTTTTAGAAAACTCGAAATATGTGGTAACTGAGCATTACTCCGTTCCTTTTACTGAGCATGCCTTTATGGAGCCTGAATGTGCCATTGCTATGCCAGANGGGGAAGATGGAATCTTGTTATACAGTGGTGGTCAAAGTATCTATGATGAACAAAGAGAATGTGCCAGAATGCTTGGCATTGAAAAGGACAAAATTCATGTAAAAGGCCATCTAGTAGGTGGTGGTTTTGGTGGAAAAGAAGACATGAGTGTTCAACATCACGCGGTGTTGGCTGCTTGGTGTTTGAAGAAACCAGTGAAGGTATTATTAACACGCCAGGAAAGTCTCATGGTTCACCCTAAGCGTCATGCCATGGAGATGGAGTTTACCACTGGTTGTGATGAGCATGGACATTTAACAGCCATGAAAGCGGTGATTTATTCGGATACAGGAGCTTATGCTTCTCTAGGAGGTCCTGTACTTCAAAGAGCATGTACCCATGGGGCAGGACCCTATCGTTATCAAGCCATCGACCTTGAAGGTTTTGCAGTACTTACCAACAATCCACCGGGAGGAGCCTTTAGAGGTTTTGGTGTGGATCAAACCTCCTTTGCCACCGAGAATAACTTAAACCTGTTAGCAGAGATGGTAGGGATTACCCCTTGGGAAATTCGACGACGAAACGCAGTGAAGCCAGGAGATTCATTGCCAAATGGACAGATTGTATCTAAAAATACTGCTTTAATAGAAGCCTTAGAAGCCGTAAAAGAAGACTATGAAAATGCAAAAGTTGCGGGGNTTTCCAGNTTCTTTAAAAACAGTGGTTTGGGAGTTGGAGTGCCTGACATCAGNCGTTGNATNATNTCCATNGAAAAGGGCAAGATTCACATAAGAAGNAGTGCCGCTTGTATTGGNCAAGGAATGGCNACNGTCATTACTCAGATGGCATGCGAAACTTTAGCAGTNTCNCCNNNGATGATTGTAGTGGAGATGCCAGACACCCAACGGACGCCAAATTCAGGGACCACTACTGCCTCAAGACAGTCCATGTTTACTGGAGAAGCGGTGAGAAGAGCGGCCATGGAGCTTCGTTATGAGTTAGACATGGGAAGAGCTCTGTCTGATATGGAAGGGAAAGAATTCTATGGAGAATATATGCCAGATACCGACCCCTTGGTCAATGACAAGGAGTTTCCTGTAAGTCATGCAGGATATGGGTATGCTGCTGTGGTTGTGATGTTAGGGGAGGATGGGAAGATTGAAAAATATGTAGCCGCTTATGATGTAGGGCAGGTTATCAATCCTAAAGCTTGCGAAGGGCAGATAGATGGTGGTATAGTGATGGGAATGGGCTATGCTTTAACAGAAGACTTAAAGTTGGAGGATAGTGTGGTGAAGTCAAAGTATGGAACTTTAGGTTTGCTAAAAGCCAATCAAATCCCTCCCATAGAAGTAAGGTTTGTTAAGGCTATGGATCTTCATGAAGGCTTAGCTTATGGAGTGAAAGGTGTAGGGGAGTTAGCTACCATACCAACGGCGCCGGCCATTGCTGGAGCTTATTATGCTCTAGATGGAAAGTTAAGGAATAAATTGCCTATAGAGGATAGCCCCTATGCTAAAAGATAGGCATGTGGAGTTCCTTCCAAATGACGAGGGAATGTTCTCACATAAAGGAAGAGGGGTGGGAGTGTAGTGGAAAACATATCCGCAATTATACTGGCGGCAGGTGAATCCAAGCGGATGGGACGAAACAAGCTGTCTCTACCCTACAAGGGCATGCCTTTGATCGGGCACACTTTTCAATTAATTGATCAATTAGATTTTCTAGAATGCATTGTGGTGATTTCTCCAAAAAATGCGGAAGAATTGGTTGGGTTGAATTTTCCGAAAAAACAAAGATCGTCTATAATTTTCACCCAGAGCGAGGGCAATCTTACTCTGTTGTCTTGGGAATCCAAGAGGCAAAAGGAGAGGGGTATTTGTTCTTCACGGGAGACCAGCCTTTATTGACAGTGGAAATTATTGAGGAGATGGTGGAGAAAGCCGCAACAAACAGAATTGTCTATCCTCTCAAAGAAGATGGAAAGCCTAATAGCCCTACATTTTTGGGGAAAGATTATAGAGAAGAGTTGCTTTCCATTGAAGGGGATGAGGGTGGACGGCAGATACGAAAGAAATATCCACAGGCCTGTTATTCCTTTACCCCTGAAAATATAAGGGTATTAATAGATATTGATACTTTAGAAGATTTTGATGCTTTAAAAGACATTGATGATTTAGAAGACATTGACAATTTGGAAGATATTGATCATTTAAAATAGATATTTATAAAGAGAGCTAGAAAGGATTCCCATGGAAAAGCCAATATACCTAAACTTCGCCGCAACTTCCATCAATAAGCCCAAAGTGATGCTTGACGCTGTATGTCAGTATCTGACCAATGATGCTCCCCTTAGCTACAATCGCAGCTTGTCATCTGATGATGGAACAGACATCACTTATCAGGCAAGAGAAGAAGTGGCAAAGTTCTTCAATGTGAAAGAGTATTCTCATGTTGTGTTTACTGAAAACATCACCATGTCTTTAAACATGGTTCTTAATGGCTTGTTAAAGAGGGGGGATCATGTCATTGCTTCTTCTGTGGAGCATAATGCAGTAATGCGTCCTTTGACTTTACTTAAAGAGAAGTTGGGGATAGAGATAACTTTGCTGCCCTCTACCAAAGAAGGTGTTGTAAACTCAAAAGATTTAGAAAAAGAAATACGTTCCAATACAAAGTTTATGGTTCTCCCAGGAGCATCCAATGTATTAGGAACGATTTTGCCTATAAAAGAACTATTTAAAATGGCTAAAGCAAGGGGGATGATTACAGTTTTGGACAGTGCTCAGACTGCAGGTTTTCTGAGCATTGATATGGAAAAGGATTTCATAGACGTGCTCACTTTTACAGGACATAAAAGCCTACAGGCATTATCTGGGGTTGGAGGGTTTGCCTTAACTGGGGAGATGGCAAGTGAGATGGAACCTTGGCTGGTGGGAGGTACAGGAAATTTCTCTCATTCTCTAATTCAGCCAGAAACCATGCCTGAAAAGTTTGAGTCAGGAACCCCAAATGTGGTAGGTATTTTGAGCTTATTAGAAAGTATTCGTTGGATTAACCAAGTGGGAATTGGTAATATTGCTACTTATCAAATGGAACTTACAGAAAAATTTCTGCTGGGATTGGAGAAATTACCCGTTAGAGTATTAGGGACAAAAGACATTCACCAAATGGTGCCTGTAGTTTCTCTTACTAGCGATAAATTCTCTGCCAGTGAGCTGTCTTATCAGTTGTTTCAACAGTACAATATTCTTACAAGAAGTGGACTTCATTGTGCTCCAAATGCTCATCAAGTGGCAGGAACCTTTCCAGATGGAGCGGTGCGATTTAGTTTTGGATACACCACAACAGCTAGGGAAATTGAGTTAACTTTGGAGGCTCTAGGAGAATTATTGGATGGTAGGTGGGAAATATGAGACAGGTGGACACGGAATACCTTATTACTTTTCCTAGGACTCATAGTATGATTCAAGGTGAAATACTCTTAAAAGAAGCAGGTATTTTGGCTGGCACAATGCCCCTGCCTTCGGTATTGGGAGACAGTTGTGGCTTCTGCCTTAGGCTGAAGGAGGAAGAACTGGAAAAAGCTTTGAGTGTGTTTAAGAAAGAAGATCTGGAGATCGGCGATGTATACAGAATAGATGGAGAGAAAGGTAGCAGAGCTTATAGCAAGATTTGATGGGATAGATGATAGATTGATCATAGATGAATTATCAACCAAGAGGACTAAGGGAAAGATAACAGGATAAAGAAGAAAAACCATTGACGAAAGCGTAAAAGAATAGATGAAAGAGTTAAAAGATTGCTTTGAATTATCTAAGCAGGAAATAGTTTCGGTAATAGGAAGTGGTGGGAAAAGCAGTTTGATTGCTTACCTGGCCGATTCTTATTCCTCTGAAAAAGTTTTAATCAGTACCACTACGAAGATTCTAATGCCAAGAGATGGGGAATGTGATGAGTTGTGGTTGAACCCAATCAGTTGGGAAAGGGAGATTAAGCCAGGGATTGTAATTGCAGGGGATGAGGTTATTCAGAATGGAATTTTGAAACTTCAGATGCCTAGAAATCCTCAATTTGTAAAAAGCTTCCATCAGTTTGATAAAGTTTTTCTTGAATCAGATGGTTCTAGAGGTTTGCCTTTAAAAGGTTGGGAGGAGGATGAGCCAGTAATTCTGCCAGAGACTTCCATGACCATAGGAGTAGTTCCCATTACAGCCATTGGAATGCCGATTACAGAGAAGTTGATTCATCGTCTACCTTTGTGGTTAGAGTTGATTGAGGAAAAAGCAGAGAAAGAGATAGGCGTAGATAAGAAAAGAGAAAGAGACAAAGAGCAAAAGAAAGGAAAATCCATTATTTCAGAAAGGAATCTAGCTAAAACAATCGCCAATGAAAAAGGATTGTGGAATAAAGCCAAAGGAGAGCGGGTGTTATTCATCAATCAAGTGGAAGATGAGGGACAAATAGAAACAGCAAAAAAGGTAGTAGAATGGATACCTGATGACTGTAAAGAGAGGTTAAGCAGGATAATTATAGGAAGTGTGCAAAAAAAAGTGGGAGAGGTTATTTACTCAACAAGTTAACAGTCGATTGGAATCTGTTTTCGATGGGCTTAGAGGCAGAGGAGCTCTTTTGATTGGCGACATGCTCCACTACCTAAAGAGGTGAGGGAATGAGAAAGACAGTAGTTGTTCGTGGAGGAGGAGACTTGGCCACAGGTGTGGTTCAAAAATTCTATCGAGCTGGCTTTAAAGTGGTTATTTTAGAAAAAGAAAAACCTCTAGCCATTCGTAGAACCGTTGCTTTGTGCCAAGGAGTATATGATAGAGAACATCAAGTGGAAGAGATGACGATCCTTTTGGCACAGTCTCCTGATGAATGTTCAGAAGTGTGGAAACAAGGAAAGATTCCCATACTTATTGACCCAGAGGGAAAATGGATTGAAGAGATGAAACCTGACATTGTTATTGATGGAATTATGGCCAAGAAGAATCTGGGCACCCATAAGAATATGGCTTCTATAACAGTCGCTCTGGGACCTGGATTTGTGGCAGGGGAGGATGTAGATGCAGTGGTAGAGACCAAAAGGGGCCATCATCTAGGAAGGTTATATTTCAAAGGGTCAGCCATAGACAATACAGGTATTCCAGGAGAGTTGGAGGGGATAACAACGGAGAGGGTGGTTTATGCTCCCTGCTCTGGAAAAGTAAAACATATAAAAGATATTGGGNATGAAGTGAAAGAAGGAGAGGGGATATTCTGCATTGATGATTTCAAAGTGAGTTCTCCATTGGATGGAACTTTAAGAGGTTTAATTCATGAAGGGTTGATGGTGAGAGAGGGAATGAAATGTGCAGATATAGACTCAAGAAAAGAAGCAAAAGAGTATTGTTATAGTATCTCTGACAAGGCAAGGGCAATTGGAGGAGC
>JGI20163J15578_10001106_pt1 | contig 11114 bp, 6 predicted proteins | sample TergutCu122P1_FD_15578 | JGI IMG/M metagenome (IMG submission 15578)
TACGGAGACGGCATCTATGAAGGCATACGAGCATACAACGGAGTAGTTTTCAAACTCAAAGAACATATCGACCGGTTGTATCGTTCAGCACATGCTATCATGTTAAACATACCACTAACTAAACAAGAAGTAATGAACGCAGTTATAGACACACTACGACAAAACCAAATGAAAGACGCCTATATCCGACTTGTAGTAACAAGAGGAAAAGGCGATTTAGGCTTAGACCCACGCAAATGTCCCAAAGCTTCAATCATTATCATTGCAGACACAATTCAATGCAAAGCTAGTGATGCACAAGAAACAGGCATAACCACAATGTTTAGCTGGGTTAAAAGAAATCCTGTTGACGCAACAACACACGAAATCAAATCACTCAACTACCTAAACAGCATACTAGCTAAAATCGAAGCAAACGCCTGCGGAGTTGACGAAGCTATGTGCCTTGAAAGCAACGGCTACATCGCAGAAGGCGTTGGCGAAAACGTGTTCATAGTCAAAAACGGCAAACTTTTCACACCTCCAACCTCAACAGGAGCCCTTACAGGTATAACAGCTGAAGTTGTTACAGAGATAGCAGAAAAACTTGGAGTTACCGTTACAATAACTAACCTCACACCGTTTATGCTATTTACTGCAGACGAAGCTTTCCTAACTGGAACTGCCATGGAAATGACCCCAATACGTGAAGTTAATAAACGCATAATCAATGACGGCAAACCTGGACCAGTCACCAAAAAATTGATGGCTGAATTCCAAAAAGTAATAAATGACCCAACACAGGGTACAAAAATCTAACTCTACTCTTTTAGAGGAGAATAGAGTCTGCTCTGTGTTTTTATATTCTTTTTTGTTTTTTGATGAACTGTTCTATAGCATTGTAGGATTCTTCAAGTTCCTCAATAGGCGGTAAGAAAACAATTCTTGCATGATCTTTACCGTATACTGGGTCAAACCCTGAACCGTTTACAATTAAAACTCCGGTTTCTTTTAACAATTCTACAACGAAATCCATATCAGTCTTCCAGCGTGTACCTATACCATCAATTTTTGGGAAGATATAAAATGCGCCTTCAGGCTTAGTTGTGCTTATACCTTCAATCTCGTTTAGACGTTTCCAACTAAAATCACGTCTCTGTTTTAAACGTTCAACAATATCTTTAACAAAATCTTGCGAGCCATTTAATGCTGCTGTCGCCGCAATTTGAACAGGAGTATTAGCACAAATGCGAATACGACATAGTTTTTCCACGCCTTCCTTTAAGGTATCAAGCTGCGTACCTTGCCCTTTAAAGTACATATAACCAAGTCGCCAACCAGTCATCTGATAAACTTTACTAAAACCGTTTAATCCGATAACTGGTACATCAGTAGTTAAATTAGCAGCACTTACAAAAGTTTTCTCGTATGTAATTTGGTCATAAATTTCGTCGCTGATTATAGGAAGATCATATTCACCTGCAACATCAAGAATTTCTTTTATAGTCTTACCATCATAAACAGCGCCTGTTGGATTGTTAGGATTGATAATTACTATAGCACAAGTTTTTTTTGTGATTTTTTTACGCAAATCATCTATGTTAGGTTGCCAGTTTTCTTTTTCAAGTGTTTCATAGGCAATAGGTACACCGTCAAAAAATTTAGTATATGAACTATAAGGAGGATACGTTGGACCTGGAAAAAGAATTTCGTCACCTCGCTCTACAATGGCTCCGAGCAACATTTGGATACCCTCAGAGATACCCTCAGTAACAAGCACGTCATCTGCTGAAATATCTATATCATTAACTTTCTTTTCTTTATTTGCCACTGCTTGTCTAAGCTCAAAACGACCCTCAGATGGCGAGTAATAATTATCCTCATTAGCAATAGCCCGATATAATGCCTCTTTAAGACTAGAAGGTGTCTTAAAATCAAACGCTGCCGGGTCACCGATGTTTAGGTAATGGATTTTTTTACCATTTTTGATTAAATCCTTAGTGTGTACAATAACATCACGAATTGCATACTCAATATTGCTTGCACGTTTAGTTACCTTAACATTTGCCAATTACGGTTACCTTGTAGCCAAAACACAGTGGAGCAAAAAATAAAGTTTTCCCAACAAACATTAAGAAAAATTTCTAACAGAATTTTCTAAGGTTTTAGTAAATGTTATTACATAATACTATTCTTCAATTCTACAGACGTTATTTCAGCTAACAAAGTAAATAACCATAAAATCGAAAAAGGGGCGTAGCCAAAAACGAAAAGGCGGTTTTAATATGACCTAGCAAAATAAGCTACATGTTTGCCTTCTTTGTTACAATAAATGCAACCTGTTTGAGGTTCTTCTTTTTCAAACGGTATGATTCTAATTGTTGCACTTGTTTCTTCTTTGATTTTTGCTTCACAATCTGGATGCCCACACCACGATACTTTGATAAAGCCACCTTTGTTTTCAACTATGTGTTTAAACTCATCGTAATTTTGTACTGTGGTAATTTTTTCTTGTAGAATATTTTTTGCTTTTGCAAGCATATTGTTTTGTATATCTTGCAGTAGGTTTTCAGTTGCTGTAGGTATGTCTGTTTCTTTGATAATTGTTTTTTGTCCAGTGTCACGTCGAACCATAACCACTTGTTCATTTTTGAGATCACGTGGACCCAGCTCAATACGTATGGGTATACCTTTAAGTTCCCATTGGTTAAATTTCCAGCCTGGCGTGTATTCTGGTCGGTCATCAAGAAGGACTGTTAATCCTTTATTTTTGAGCGTTTCAACTATTTCTTTAGCTTTAGCAATAATTGCATCTGTTTCTTGTCCTTTGAATGTTATAGGAACTATTACAATATGAGTTGGCGCAACTTTTGGTGGCATAATTAAACCTTTATCGTCTCCATGAATCATAATCATAGCGCCGATAAGTCGGGTTGTAATGCCCCAGCTGCTTTGCCAAACATAATGATCAACTGTGTCTTCACCGACATATTTTACGTCGAAAACTTTGGCAAAATGTTGACCAAGATTATGACTTGTTCCCATTTGCAAAGCTTTACCGTCAGGCATTATTGACTCTAACGCCGTAGTATATAGTGCTCCTGCGAATTTTTCGCTTTCACTTTTAGTACCGATTAATACGGGAATGGCTAGAGTGTTTTCTATAACGTCTTTATACATGTTTATGGCCCACATAACTTCTGCTTCGCAGTCTTCTGCTGTTGCGTGTGCTGTATGGCCTTCTTGCCATAGGAATTCTCGTGTACGTAAAAAGAGTTTAGTTGCCTTAGTTTCCCAACGCACAATGTTGCACCATTGATTAAGTTTAAGCGGTAAATCCCGCCAGCTACGTATCCATTTAGCATACATAGAGTACATTATAGTTTCACTTGTTGGACGTACAGCAAGCTTTTCTTCAAGAGGAGTATTGCCACCTTGAGTTATCCATGCAACTTCAGGTGTGAAGCCCTCAAAATGTTCTGCCTCTTGTTTAAGAAAATTCTCGGGGATAAACATTGGAAAATAAGCATTTCTATGGCCTGTAGATTTGATTTTTTGATTAACTATTTCTTGGATTTTCTCCCAAACTGCATATGCGTCGGGACGGATAATCATACAGCCCTTCACAGGAGCATAATCGGCAAGTTCTGCTTTTAGGACAACTTCAACATACCATTCACTGAAGTCTGTGTTTTTCTTTACAGTTACACCAATATCAGACATTAACAATCGCTTCTTACATTTTTATGCACACAGCTACATATAAAACCATAACGGCATAACTCAGTAAACACAAGAAGTAAAAAAGGGAAAACTTTGTTTTTAACGTGCACGTGTACCGGCTACTTTTGGTCCTAGCAGTGTCCAGAGCCATTCGACAAATTCTTGTAAATTCTTTGTTTGAATATACACAGTACCTGGACCCGTAATTTGAGTTACAAGACCCTCACCACTAAGCAATGTCTCTTTTAAACCGCCAACTTTAGCAACCCTATAACTACATGTGTCACTAAAGCCGACAAGATGAAAATTGTCAACAATTAATGTTTGTCCAGCTTGTAATGTATGAACATCAATAGCGCCAAAAGTGTTTATAAATAACGGTCCATTACCAGTTGCTTTTAACATAAATAAACCTTGACCAAACAATCCCTTAGTGAAACCTTCCCATTTAACATCTAAATCAATGTCAGGTGTAGAGGCAATGTAAGCAGATTTTTGGATAATATACCCCCTACCAGAAGCGACATCAAGACGTTCAATATCGCCAACAGGAGCCGCTACAAATGCAACCTCACCAGACCCTCTTGAAGCAGTGTAATCATTAACCCAAAAAGATTGCCCACCAATAAGTTTTAATCCTAAACTACCAAGCAAACCTTTTTCACGTTTACGAGTACGAATATCAATCGTTGGATCCATATAAGTCATAGCACCAGATTCAGCAGTAATCGTCTCACCCTGCTCTAAACTAGCAACAAGCATAGCATAAGATGGTTTATATTTAACTTCAAACTTCACAACAAATCCCTCTACTATAATAAAAACCAAACCTCTAACTTAAGAAGCTATGGATAAAAAATACACAAACAAACCACCCACTAAAAACACCCATAACTAACAGCACCACATTTTTTATCTAGCTGATAATTTGCGTTTTTAATGGTGAATTATGTCAAAACTTACCTCTGTACACAGACTAGATGTTTTTGATATGTTTTACGATTTTTTGCACCTGCTCTTTTGTTAAACGGCTATTTCCCTGATTTTTTATATGACCAGAGAGTTGGGGTAGTCTGAGAATTGTAACTGTAGAGTTATTAATTTGTAGATCTGCATGTTTGTTTGTAAAAACAATTATGCCATCAACCCAAACGTTAAGACCTCTAAAAGCGGACATTGCAGCAAGTATACCTTTAACTTTTTGAGTATTATGTTTAACCTGTAGACTTGGACTACTTTTAACGGTTTTTCCGGGACGTTGCCACTGATCACCGTTACAAACAATTGTTCCACTCCAATTTTTAGTTTCCAACACATAAATACCGCTAGGACCCAAGACTAGGTGATCAACATCGCCCCCACCACCGCTTAGATAGACACCATTTATGAGGTAGTATTCATCACTCAGACTGCTTGTTAATGTTTTAATTACAGCTTTCTCTCCCTGCCGTCCACCTTTGTAAACATTATATTTACGTCGATAATATCGAAATATTAGCAATCCAACTAAGGACGTTACAAAACCTATAACTTCAATTTTATCAATGGCTATTATTTGAAACATAATTTGGTAACATGATAGAATAAAAATTAAAACTGAAAAAAGCAAAATTAGAATTGCCCGGCCAAGATACTTTCTAGTTTGATTCGTCAAATAATTACTAGCGCCTTTTATTTTCCGCATATGAGCAACCTTGCGATTAATTATTGTTCACTCACATATTTTACTGTGATGTCAATAGTCCACACGTTCTTTTAACATCAAAAACAGAATATTTTAAAGAATTATGCAAAACAAAACTGTTTTTATATGCGGTGATTACTTGTTAGTATTCAACAGTATTTTTTGTTTTATTAAATAATCAACACTGCTTGGTGTTAAACTTTAAAGTGTATCGCGTATTAATTCCTTAGAAAAATTTGACCCTTAATAATGGTTAATATTTTTGCATAACATTTTGAAACTACAAGTTAGTGTGTTGATAGGCGCTTTTTGTTCAATATAGCTGATGCATGTGGAGGTAAAACGTTTATATTCTTGTCTGATTTTTGCATTATCTTAATATAAAGAAAATAATTCTATTGGAAGTAGGATTTACATGGCATATTTAACTACAACAGGTTCAGGACAACCCGTCCTTATCCTTAAAGAAGGAACAACACGAAGCAGAGGAAGAGAAGCTCAAAGAAACAATATTATGGCTGCGCGAGTAATTGGCGAAGTTCTAAAGACTACTTTAGGTCCAAGAGGTATGGATAAAATGCTCATTGATAGTCTTGGTGATATTACCATAACTAATGATGGCGCAACAATTTTAAAAGAAATTGATGTAGAGCATCCAGCGGCAAAAATGATGGTGGAGATCGCAAAAACTCAAGACGACATGGTTGGCGATGGAACCACAAGCGCGGTTATACTTGCAAGTGAGCTGTTAAAGAAAGCAGAAGAATTACTGGAACAAAACATTCACCCAACAATTCTAGTTAGCGGTTATCGAAAAGCAGCTCAGAAAGCAATTGAGATAATAAACAAAATTGCTGAACCATTAGATATCAGTGACCGTAAAACTCTGCTAAATATAGCATTAACGTCAACAAGTAGCAAATCTGTTGGCAGTGCGAAAAAACACCTTGCAGAAATTTCTATAGATGCAGTAAAACAAATTATGGAAACACGTGGAGACAAAACAATCGCGGATATTGACAACATTCAAATTATCAAGAAAACAGGCAAGAGCCTGCTTGAAACACAATTAATCAAAGGCATTATTGTTGACAAAGAAGTTGTCAATCCAGGCATGCCAAAAATAAAAGAAAACGCAAAAATTGTGCTTCTTGACTCACCACTTGAAATTGAGAAAACAGAAATCAGTGCAGAAATCAGAATCAAAGATCCGCTCCAAATGAAAGCATTCCTAGACCAAGAAACAGACATGCTAAAAGAAATGTCTGACAAACTTAAAGCCGTAGGTGCAGATGTTATCTTCTGTCAGAAAGGCATAGATGATATGGTACAACATTTCCTAGCCAAAGAAGGCATCATAGCAGCACGACGTGTAAAAGAATCAGACATGGAAAAACTTGCACGGGCAACAGGCGCAAGAGTTAGCAGTGACCTTGACGATCTAAAGAAAGAAGACCTTGGAAAAGCAGGACTAGTTGAAGAACGCAAAATTGGCGACGATAAAATGATTTTTGTCGAAAGATGCAAAGACCCACACAGCGTTGCAATATTGCTCCGCGCAGGTCTAGAACGCATGGTAGACGAAGCTGAACGCGCAATAACGGACTCACTCTCAGTAATATCAGACGTCATTGAAAATAACAAAATCGTACCAGGCGGCGGCGCAGTAGAAATCGAAATAGCAAAAGAATTACGCAAATTCGCCACAAAAGTTGACGGACGCGAACAACTCGCAGTTGAAGCATTCGCAAACGCCATGGAAGTCATCGCAAGAACACTTGCCGAAAACGCAGGCTTAGAATCAATAGACCTCCTTGCCCAACTCCGCTCAGCACATGACACAACAAACAACAAAAACACAGGCATAAACATCTACGAAGGCAAACTACAAGACAGCATCAAAAACGGCGTTATAGAACCAATTGTCGTCAAAGAACAAGCAATCAAATCAGCAGCCGAATCAGCAGCTATGATACTGCGCATTGACGATGTAATCACTGCAAAAACACCAAAAGGCGGCCCCGGCGGTCCAGGCGGAATGCCCGGCATGGGCGAAGAATAAACTTCCCCAACACCCTTCTAAATTTTTTAGTTTCTAACATTATTTTTGTTCAAACGTTTTATTATTAAGCCCTTTATTGCAAGTTTCCACATGTGCCTTACAAAAACGTATTTATGTTTAAAGACTTACCATTCTGCAGTAAGCATAACATGCTCTGGTAGTATAGTCCGGTCAAGTATAGCGGCCTCTCGAGTCGCGGACCCGGGTCCGAATCCCGGCCAGAGCACCATTCCCCTGTACGTAACGGTTTTTGTCAACTTTTAAATTCTCAAAATATTAAAGCATGTTATAACTCGTTCATTAACGAGACGTGTTAGCATCTACCTTAAATTTTTTTAGCCGTTCTTTGTCAAATTGAATTCATCCAGTCAAATTGTTCAACTGTAAACAAAGCATCAGAAAGAAACTAATTTAAGTCTGATATAGAGGTGTATTTTAGGATATATTCATGATAATGACTGAGTCATTAGGAGGCTACTGTATTGAGCAAACAAAACTTTGTGGAAGATCAAGAAAACAATACTACAGTAGTACAGCCTCCGCTATCAACGGACGAAATTTTAGGTAACCCCTCTGAGGAGTTATTTACTCGTTTAAATTCTTCAATGAATGGCTTAAGTCCTGAAGAAGCTGAAAGACGACTTGATGTTTATGGACCAAACGAGTTAGCAAAAAAACGTAAGCATTCGTTAATAGTTGATTTTTTGTTGCACTTCAAAAATCCTCTGGTAATCATTTTGATGGTTGCTGGATTAATTTCAGGATATATGGGTGAAGTGCCTAACACTATAATTATTTTTACAATTGTCATAATAAGTGTTGTTTTAGATTTTTATCAGGAACACAAGGCTGAGAACGCGGCAAAAATGCTTAAAGAAACTGTAACAACAACAGCTACAGTTGTTCGTGGCGGTATAAAGCAGGAAATTAAAATTTACGATGTTGTTCCAGGCGACATAATTTATCTTTCAGCTGGAGACATAACACCAGCGGATGCACGCATACTTTCAGCTAAAGATCTTTTTATTAACCAATCCACCTTAACAGGCGAAGCGTTTCCAGTAGAAAAAACTGCGTCTACAGTGAAAACAAAAAACCCTGCAGTTACAGAATGGAACAACTATCTCTTCATGGGAACATCTGTCGTCAGTGGCACTGCATCAGCGTTAGTTGTTAAAACCGGCAGCTCAACAGAATACGGAAAAATCGCCAAAAAACTTGCTGGAAAAGCTCCAGAGACAGAGTTTGAAAAAGGCATCAAACGCTTCAGTACCTTTATGATGCGAATAATAATACCACTAGTAATTTTTGTCTTCGTACTTAACGCAATTCTCCAACAAAACATTTTAGACGCATTACTTTTTGCTGTAGCACTCGCAGTAGGTTTAACTCCTGAATTACTACCCATGATTATGACTATTAATTTATCCCGTGGCGCCATTGTAATGTCTAAAAAAGGGGTTATCGTTAAACGTTTAGCATCTATTGACAATTTTGGCAGTATGAACGTTTTATGTACTGATAAAACGGGTACCCTTACAGAAAACAAAATTACTCTTGTGTTACACGTGAATCCTGAAGGTGATGACGATGATAAAGTATTGCTATATAGTTACCTTAACAGTTTCTATCAAACGGGACTAAAAAGTCCAATGGACGAAGCCATTCTTGTTCATGAAAAAATTGACACATTAGGATACCAAAAAATCGATGAAGTTCCTTTTGACTTTGTCCGCAGACGTGTAAGCGTAGCTGTAGAAAAGGACCATCAAAGATACTTTATCAGCAAAGGTGCTCCAGAAGAAATTAGCAAAGTTTGTTCTTTTTGCGAAATAAACGGGTTACCCGTCGATTTTACAGAAGAACTACGTAAAAAAGCTGAACAGAAATATTATGAATTAAGCACTGAAGGCTTTCGAGTATTAGGAGTAGCATACAAAAAACTCAAAGAAGAAAAAACCGTCTACTCCGTTAGCGATGAATGTGACATGGTATTTATGGGATTCATTGCTTTTTTGGATCCGCCTAAAGAAACCGCTAAAGAATCCATAAAATTACTAACGCAAGCAGGTATTGAATTAAAAATTTTAACTGGAGATAATGAACTAGTCACACGCAAAATATGCGAATCAATTGGATTAGAAGTTAAAGGTATAGCATTAGGTAACGAAATAAGTCAAATGTCTAATGAAGCACTATCACGTATTGTCGAAGAATACAATGTTTTTGCCAGAGTAACCCCCGCTCAAAAAGAACGAATAATTGACATGTTAAAAAGAAACGGACACGTTGTAGGATTCATGGGTGATGGCATTAATGATGCTCCATCACTAAAAACTTGTGACGTAGGCATATCAGTTAACAATGCAGTAGACGTTGCAAAAGAATCAGCGGATATTATCCTTCTCAAAAATGACCTCACAGTCTTATCAGAGGGGGTTTTAGAAGGACGAAAAACATTTGGCAACACCATGAAATATATCATGATGAGTGTAAGTAGCAATTTTGGCAACATGTTCAGCTTTACACTTGCTCCACTAATTTTGATGTTTTTTGGTTGGCCCGGTTTCTATCCAATGTTGGCTATCCAAATTCTTCTAAACAACTTACTTTATGATATTTCCCAGTCAACAATAACAACAGATGAAGTTGACACAGAATATATTGAAAAACCTAAACGTTGGGACATCGGGTACATCAAAAACTTTATGTTAACGCTTGGCCCCGTCAGTTCATTATTCGATTTTCTAACCTTTTTCATAATGATATTCTTCTTCCTACCACTCGCAACAAGCATGGCACATGCAGAATCATTATTCCAAACTGCATGGTTTGTAGTGTCTATAGTAACACAAACAGTCATTGTTTTTGTCATTCGCACTCGCCACTCACCATTTTGGAAGAGCAACCCAGGAAAATATTTAGTCATAAGCAGCATAGCCATTATCGTAATAGCACTAACTATTCCTTTCACATCATTTGGCGAAACTTACTTCAAATTTACGCCACTGCCCATAGAATTCTTTGCAGTACTTGTTGTGTTAGTGCTATCATATGTAGGACTTGCAGAAATAACCAAACGATGGTTCCATAAGCGTAATTCTTACTATGTTGAACAAGTATTGGTACCCAAAAAGCGTGGGTTATATCTAAGCAAACGCGCCCGTCTTGTTCAAGAAATCATCGCAGTAATTTGTCTACGAGCTGAAGACAAAATTTTCTTCGACTCCCTACTAGGAGATCTCTCAAGAAGCCTAAAGTATCCAATTAACCACAGAGAAGTAGTTCAGAACATAAATCACTTACATCGAGCAGGTTTAATCAATGTAAACTGGGACACACGCATAATACAACGAGAAGACACTATTAGAGATTATGTTTCAGAATACGTAGAAACACGAACTATCTGGTCAATGGTTAACAAAGATTGGATACGTATAAACAAGGCAATACTCGATACATATGGGGAAACTAACCCAGAATACAATGAACTACTTCGCAGCAAAAGCAAAAACCAAAAGAAGTAACCAATAAACTAAACAATACTACCCACATGCACACTTTTTGCAGCAGTTATAACACTACCACAAAAACTTCCTATAGGCAGCCTCCGAAAACCTCTTTACTAGCATGGATATTATGTGTAGTAAATGCAAAGTAGGGGAA
>JGI20163J15578_10001107_pt1 | contig 11112 bp, 9 predicted proteins | sample TergutCu122P1_FD_15578 | JGI IMG/M metagenome (IMG submission 15578)
TGAACCGGAAAATTACCAAAGGGGAAAAGTAGCTATGGTAACATTTTCTATATGAGGCAGCCATAACTTTCGGTAACATTTTAAAATGAGGCATCTCGGTAAACGGAAAAAAAGCAGCAGGGCAAACGCAAGAAAACTTATAATTCATTATAGGATAAAGAGTTAGCAGATAGTATGTGAAATCTAAGCATTTTGTAACTCCTTATGTTGTAATGAGATAACTTTTTTCATGCGTTTGCCGTGAAAAAAGCAGTCTGGAAGGGCATTTTTACCTTGACTAGAATCATTGTTTTGAAGTATCCTAAGTGCAATAAATTTAGGAGGTAAATTAATGGGCGATTTTAACTTTAATAATTTTAAGCCCCCGCAGATAAAACTTAAACCAAAAGTTGTTATAATTTTTATCGTTGCAGCCTTTATAGTAATCACAGGTGTGACAACATTTTACATGGTAGACCAAACAGAAAGGGCTGTTGTTGTAAGATTCGGACAATTCAACAGAATTACAGAACCTGGTCTTCATGTTAGAATTCCTTTTGGAATTGAGCAAAACTTTAATGTTCCTACTCAGGTTATTCAAACAATGTCTTTCGACTTTAAGCCTGAAAACCTTGTTCGATCGAGATGGGCTAATGTAAGGGAATCACTAATGCTTACAGGCGATCTGAACATTATGAATGTTGAGTGGATCATTCAGTACAGAATATCGGATCCAAGAGCATGGCTGTTTAATGTAGAAAACAGGGAAAGCACAATTTGGGATATTTCACAATCTGCTATTAGTATGCTTATAGGAGATAGAGCTATCTTCGATGTTATGGGAAGAGCAAGACCTGCAATAGAACTAAGTGCCAGGGACCTTTTAAACGCAAGATTCAATGAATATGGGTTGGGAATAGTTGTTACAGAGGTGCGGCTTCTAAGTATTGTGCCTCCTGCAGGACCTGTTTGGGATGCATTCGAAGATGTAAACAGAGCGCAGCAGGATATGAACAGGCTTATAAACGAAGGCAGGGAAGCTTATAATAGAGAGATTCCAAGGGCAAGAGGAGAAGCCGAGAGAATGATTCTGGAAGCCCGCGGATATGCTGCGGAACGTGTAAACAGAGCGCACGGCGATGCTGCAAGGTTTATTGCAGTACATACCGAATACATCCATAACAGACAGGTTACAAGAGCAAGGCTTTATATTGAAATGATGGAAGAAGTACTTAGCGCGAGGAGAGATACGGATCTTATAGATCACAACCTCAGCAATTTTATTCCTTTCAAAGGATTAGGCGGAGGTCCAAGATGATTAATAAAAAACTGGCAATAATACTTATTACTGTTTTAGTAATAATAGTGCTCCTTATTGCAATGGGTCCTTTCTGGATTCTTAGAGAAGGTCAGCAGGCAGTAGTAGTTAGATTTGGAAGAATTGTAGATGTTCAGCAGCAGGCAGGACTTAAATTAAAAATTCCATTTATAGATAATGTTGTAAGGTATTCAAGTAAAATACTTTCATGGGACGGCAGAGCGCAGGACAGAATTCCTACAAGCGAGCAGCTTTTTATTCTTGTAGATGTAACAGCAAGGTGGAGGATTTCCGATCCCAAGCAATTTTATTCTGCAGTAGTATCTATGCATGAAGCGAATAACAGGCTTAATGAGATAATTTTTTCAGCTGTTAGGACAGTAATTTCCAACAATACACTAAGGGAAGCTGTAAGAAATTCCAATCTTATAAATGAAGACCCAGTTCCGCAATTTGAAATTATTGACGGAGAAGAGGAAGTCATACAGGCGCTTGAAGAGCTTATAACCAGATCTGTCGAAAGACAGGTTAGAATAGAAAGGGGAAGAGATGTTCTTGCCAATGAAATGTTTGATGCTGTGAGCGTAATTACTCCGCAATTTGGAATTACACTTATAGATATTATCATAAGGCAGATAAGATACTCAGACGAACTTAAAGAAAGCGTATACAACAGAATGATCGTAGACAGAAATCAGGAAGCTCAAATTTACAGATCTGCTGGAGAAGGACAAAAAGCCAGATGGCTTGGTCAGCTTGAACAAGACAAAAGGACTATTCTTTCCGAAGCATATAACACAGCGCAAGTTATCAAAGGACAAGCAGATGCTGAAGCAACCAGGATATTCATCAATGCTCACGCAAGAGACCCTGAATTCTTTGAATTCTGGAGATCTTTAGAGAGCTATAGGGTAACATTTCCGCATTTCAATAAAATACTTTCTACCGACATAGAATACTTTAGGTATTTTAACAGGCAAAGACCAACAAGGTAGGTTCTGCGTCTAAAAAAAGGCTGCCAAAAAAATCGGCAGCCTTTTTTTTCCGGTTAAGCAGGCTATGGCACAGCTTTAAGCGTATTTCTGTCTACAACAACAATAGTTCCGCTCCTGTCCTGAAAAAGAATATAGTTATTGCTTGACACAATAAAAGTATCTGCAAAAGCTTCAATATCTGACGTTGCTTCCAATACCAAGTCCTGCGAGAATCTTCCAATTACAAATCCGTTGCCTTGTCTAACAGCACAATATATTTTATTATCCAGAAAAAGCAAAAATGACTGAGGGTGTATTTCTTCGTTACTTCTCAAAATAGGAGAAAGATCCTCCCGGGATAATATTGTAAGAACAAAATTTCCTCTTTCATTTTGCGCAGGCACTGCATATCCTGCCGGCGTATCTATAAAAAACCTCCCGCCTACTACAGGAGCTCTATCTGGTATTAATACTTTTTCTTCTGTCATGTCAAAAAACACAAAATTGCCCAAAAGCCCTCTGGCGCGCTGGTCAAGCATCAGGAAAGGCGCTCTTCTCTGCGCTGCAGTAGCCAAACGCTCTGCCACAGAAACTTCGCCGCGCTCTGCTGCTGCAGCAGCTTCTCTCTCTCTCACGACATTTGCATCCTGAACAATCGATTCCCTTGCTGCTGCAATTATATCTTCTCTTTCTTCAATATCCATTCTTTGGGCTTCTGCTTCCTGCCTCTCTTCCTCAAGCTGCCGGCGCTCCTCTGCAATTACATCTCTTTCAGCTTCTATTCTCTGCTGTTCGTCCCGCGCCTCTCTTTCTGTTATCTCTCCTGCTGCCTGTCTCTCCTCAAGCTCTCTTTCTCTTTGCTCTATAGCAGATTCCCTTTGCGTTATTTCCTCCTCTCTTTCGGAGATAACTTCTTCCCTCTCTGCCAAAGCTTGCCTATCTTCTGCAAGCACCTCTTCCTTTAATTCAACAATCTGCTTTCTTAAGTCAAGCCCCATACCATCGTCTCTTCTCAGGTCATCTATAACTTCCCTGTCCGCAAGAACAAAAAGATCAGGTCTTTCCGCAGTCCCGTCAGGTGCACTTCTGAGCGGAATAACAAGCCTTGTTCGCCCCGGCCAGTTTCTGTAAAACGTATCTATCCCGGCATTCTCTCTTGATAAATTTACCATTACCTTGTTTATGAAAACTCTGCCAAAATAGTCGAGGTCTCCCCTGTAAACAGCATTATAGTACGTTACCAACGTAGCAATAATCATAGCATCCTGATCACTGTAATTATACATTCTGCTCAGATACCCTGCCAGCATCAGTCTTAAATTTCTTATATGATCCACTCTTGCATCAGCTTCAATAATAAAAATATCAGCGCCCATCTTGTCCGGCTCCGTAGGATCTACCAAATGCAACACCCTATACCGCCCGGTAGAAGCCTGCACCCTGCCGGCTGAAATTGCAGATGCAAGAGAGTGACCAATACTCATAATTGCGCTTCTCGATTCTATTACTTCGTGAGGTCCCATAAAATTTATAAATTCAACCTCTCTGAGATTTCTTTCAAGCTCTTCCCTGTCAACACCCTGTGCCGAAGTATTCGATACAGCGATAATTAAAAACAAAATGAAACACAAAATATTTTTTCTCAATTTTTTACCCTCATAATTTTATTTATATAATCATCTATCTTCTATTGTGCCAAATTTCTTACAGCATTAAGTATTCTTAATCTTAAATCACGTCTCTCGGTTCTTTCAAGTATTCTAAAAAGAAAATTTTTTCCTTCGTTTTTATACAGATACCCATGATATCTATTAATATTTTCTATCCCAGCAATTATATTTTCAATAATAGCTAAATTATCAGGAAATCTTGAATGCGCTGTCTGGAACATCCTTACGGTTTCTCCATGCGGGTCGCTCCCTGCTTTTCCCAGTTCTTCTATTATAACAGAGGTAACAAACGGGCACCTCTCTGCCCAAAGCATACTTCTTAACATACTTACAGTTTCAATCGTGCCTATTTCGGCTGCAATTATTACAGCTTTGCTTCTTATAACAGCGTTTCTTTCTGTTTCGGGAAAAGCATGTCTTTCGAGAATCGCCAAAACAAACTTCTCGTCATTCCCCGTTACTCCATCAAGAACAACTTTATGCAGAAGATTCATCGCATTCTCTCTGACAGTAACGTCTTCAAGCAGCAATAACTCATTAATATAAATAAGAAGCCTTGTATCCGGTATTATATCAACACTGTTTTGAGCCCTTCGGACAAACATAATACTTTGCGAACCAGCCTGCCTCTGCGAACTGCCGCGCCCCGACGCCCTGTAATTTCTTTCTTCGATAACATAGAGATTCCAGTCAAGTCCGCCGGCCAATATCATATTATTATATACTGATAGAGCCAAAGGCATATTTGCGTTATCCGCAGCAGTACGCAGGCCGTAAACAGCCCCTCGCGGAATCAAAAGCTCTTCTGTTATCCCATAACTTATATCAAATTTTACAATAGACCCATTATTTCTTACAAAATAAAAATTATTGTTAAAATAAAGAGGTCTGCCGGTAAAACCTGCGCCTCTTACTCTTGGAAGAAACAACGACAGCTCGCTGTCAAACATTTCCACACCCCCTGCTTCTGTAAGCACAGCAATTACCCTGTTGTCCCCGGAAGCAGTTATATGCAATGCAGGCGATCTTAATCTTGCAGAGCGGATAATTTTTAATTCGCGCGGGTCCAGAATAAACAAGCGTCCGCTTTTATCTGCAGCAATTACTGCATTACCTTCTGCGTTAAGCGCCGCTATTCCTGCGCCTGCCGCCCGTACTGTTCTAACTATCTGCCCATGATTGTTAATTGCCGCAACAGTTCCGTCCGACATCCCTGCATATACAATGCCGCCCGCACGAGCAGACACCAAAGAAGTTGAAAAAAACACCCCTTGCCCTGCAAACGCATCTGCTGCAAGTTCCCATCTTTTTCTTCCCATAAATGAGTAAGAAGTTATTTTACTCTCTGTTACAGTAATAATATTTCCGGCAGAATTTACAATCGGATTAAAAGCAGGAGGAGTTTCTTTTCTTACGCTCCATAAAACACTTCCTCTCATATTTATGGCTCTTAAAGTGTTGTCTTCAAAATATTTATAAATTATTCCATCATGACCCTGAACATGGAACGGAGCAGGTCTTGCAGGCATTCTTCTTCTTGAACGAAAATCCCCATTGCCATAAAAACTGTAAAGATATCTGTCTTCCGAAAAAGCAAGAAAACCGCCGCGCAGGTCTGCAAGAGCAGCCCCGCTTATCCTGCCGCCTGTGGTAAAAACAGATTTTACATAAAGAGAAGTACCTCTTTCCGTCCCAAAAAGAGCTGTAAAAGAAGCAAAAAACAGAATTAGCAGCATAAATGCTTTTAGCAAGAATTTTGCACTAAAGGAAATATTGGCTTGTCTCATACATAAATATTAACCCATATATCTTAGAACAGCAAGTGATTCTGCATGAGTCGTTTGAGGATAAAAATCGAGAAAAAAGAGTTTTTCAATAAAATAGTTTTTTTGTGTAAAAAACCCAAGGTCTCTTCCAAATGTTGCATAGTCGCATGAAAGATAGATAATATTCTTGACCTTTTTCTCTGCAAGAAACTTTTTTACAGAAGAAGAAATACCTGTTCTCGGAGGATCAAGAACAACCGTGTCCGGGGCCCTGCCTTTCCATTTTTTAATAAATCTTTCGGTTGTTTCGCCAAAAAATTGCGCTTTATTGTTTTTTATATTTTCCTTTGCAAGCGCGATTGCTCTTTTATCAGATTCCACAGATACTACAATATCTGCTTTTTCTGACAAAAATGAACCAAAAATGCCAACCCCGCCGTAAAGGTCAAATAAGAGTTTCCCATTCGCAAATTCCATTATTATATCAATTGCTTTTACCAGCATTTTAATATTGCTTTGAAAGAAACATCTGATATCTGTTTTTACAATTCTATCTTTTATTTTTACTTCGATGATGTTGCTCTGAGTTTCCTTCTTATCATAAAAGTAATTTTTTTCAGGAGCAAAAACCAATACGCGTTCTTTTTCAAGAACAGGAGAAGATTGCAGAAAATCATTTATACCATCATTACATATCCGGCAAAAATCTATTTTAATAATTTCTTCGCTGTTTCTTTTTTTGAACCCAGGTACGCCTTCCTGCGATTTATGAAACTGAGCCCTGCATCTGTAATTGTACTGATCCCCTCTAACAACTTCTATCTCCGGCAGCTCTTGAGAAATTATTTTTCCATTTCTCTCAATAGCTTCTTTGACAAGATTTCTTCTTATATCCACTTGCATTTTATAATCTATATGCATTAGTTCACACCCGCCGCAAGCAAAATAATACTTGCAGCATGGAGTCTTTCTGAAAGGAGATTCAAGCAAAATATCTTTTACGTTACCATACAAATAACTATTTTTTTCTTCGGTTACTGTTATCGCTGCTTTTTCGCCGGGAACCGTATATGGAACAAAAACAACCTTGCCGCCAACCCTTCCAAGCCCGCAGCCATTAGAAATTATTTTTTCTATTTCCACTTCATGAATCTGCACATATAAAGACTAACACATATATTCCGGAACCGCAAGTCCTGCAGCATACCTCCAATAAATCCCAGAAATTGGATTGACAAATATTGAACGCTTTGCAATAATTATCCTGAGAGGAGTTTTATTATGCACACAACACCAAACAACAGCACATCGGTTTTTGGATGCCGCATGAGTATTTATCCGATTTGCAACAATTATTCCAAAATTATATTAGGATGCCTGGATAAGGTCGACAGATCAAAAGTGTGGTCTGCTACAGAAATGCTAAGCACAGTTTACCGCGGGAAGCAATCCCATGTACTGGACTGCGCGCGGGCTGTTTTTTTGTACACCTGCAAGGAATGTAATCCCACTGTAGGCAGATTTGCATTTACCAAAGAGTACATAGATGCGAATTCTGCAAATGATTGTTTCTTGAATGCTGATGATAATTTATGTAACGCTGCACCTGTAGCTGCCAATGCTGCAAGAGGTGACTTAAATGTAATGACACAATTTTCGTTCTATGCCCTTGGCACAGCTGACTATACAGAGCACTCTAATTTTATAATCAGCATTGCCGAAAAACGCGGCTTGAAACCCGAGCAATTTTATTACACAACAACCCTCGATGGCAATGCAGATGAAATATTTGCTTTTTTGGACGAAGCTCTTACTTATGCGCAAAAGAATTTGCCAAGCTTTGTGCTTGAAGCAGCCATAGCTTTCAAAGACAACAAAAGAAGAAAGTGAAAGCGAAATTACTTGCTTTCCTGCTGTTGGTAATAATTTTAATTATCCCGCAATTCGGCTGCAAAACTGCAAGAGAAGATACCAAAGCGCCTAATAGAATAATAGTATATAAATCTGATACCCTATTAATTGAAAAGGTTTCAAAGTATACATATCAGCATACTTCATTTTTGAATACAGATATTTTTAAAAACATCCCATGCAACGGAATGATTATCATACATAAAAATGAAGCTATAGTTTTTGATACACCGGTTGATAACGAATCTTCTTCTGAGCTAATTGACTGGATAAAAGAAACAATGAACTCAGAAATAATTGCAGTTGTTATAACTCATTCCCATATTGATAGTTTGGGAGGGCTGGATGAATTTCACAGACGGGGCATAAGTTCTTTTGCCCATAATCTAACCATACAGATTGCAAAAGAAACCAGCTTTCCTGTACCGCAGTTCGGATTCGAAGAATATATGGAACTAAAAGTTGGTAACGAAAAAGTACATATCAGATATTTTGGAGAAGGGCATACAATAGACAATATTATTGGATACTTTCCGCTGGAAAATGTTATGTTTGGGGGCTGCTTGATAAAAGCATGGGGTGCAGGAAAAGGCAATCTCGCAGAAGCAAATGTTTATGAGTGGCCAGAAACAGTCAGGAGAATAAAATCAAAATACCCAAATGTAGAGAAGATTATCATTGGGCACGGGAATTGGGGCGGCGCAGAACTCTTGGATTATACAATAAAACTTTTTGAGCAGTAAAGTAAGAGTTAATTATGAATTTTTTATCAGAATTTTTACTAGAAATTTTATTTGCCGTAGTTATTATTATAATAATTATCCCTGTTATAAAAATATTAAATAAAAAAGCGGAAGAAAATATGGATGAAGATAGTTTTTCTGTCCGCGGTCCTTTTCTTGATTTTTTGGGTGGCATATTATGCACGCTTTTGGGCGGAGCTTCTCTCGTACATATAATTTTTTTTGCCAATTATACGATTCAATTGTGGATTTATGTGTTATGTTCATTATTTTTAGGTTTTGGGTTATTCCTTATAATTTATCATGCCATATGGGAAGTTCGAGTAGATGGTGATCAAATAATTTATATCCCCTTAGCTGCTAAAAAACAAGTAATTATTTTTAATGCCATAACAAGAGTAAAAATAAATAAAGATGGAGAAATTATGGTATATGATGGAGATAAAACATTATTTTCAGTAAAGGAAACATGCAAAGGCTACAATATATTTATCTCTCGTTTAGAAAGAGAAAAAATAAAATTTGATTCTTAATTAAAAACTCTTTCTGCTCTTGCTCCGAAGCGATAATTGACAATTTAATCGAACTAATATATAAAAAACTATAGAAAAAAACAATTTTGAGGAGCTTTAATATGCCTAATGCTGTTTATTTTGTTTCTTACAAGCTTGTAAAAGGAGCACCAGTTTCGATTTTATATGTCGCTTAACGCTTTTGCAAAACTTCAAGTGAACGATCTCAGAGAATCTTTTGACAAGTTTTACAACATAATAATCAAACTAAGAAGCAAGGATGGCTGCCCCTGGGACAGAGAACAGACAGCAAACTCTGTAAGAACCAACCTGCTCGAAGAAGTATATGAGTGCATAGAAGCTATATCCAAAAACGATGATTTTCATACAGCAGAAGAATTGGGCGATATTCTGCTTGTTATAAGTTTTATTGCCAGAATAAAAGAAGAAGAAAATGCTTTTACTTTTAAAGAAGTAATAGAGCGGGTATCGGAAAAACTTATAAGAAGGCATCCCCATGTTTTTGCCAAAGGAGAAGCTTCGTCTTTCCGTGACTCGGCAGGAAATTCCGGAGAGGACCCTTCGCTCACAAAGCTCGGTCCGCCGGGAAATACCAACACTGTTACAAAAACAGCAGATGAAGTTTTAAAAAACTGGGAGCTAATTAAAAAAGCAGAAACCAGCCGCAACGAAACCGGAGAAAAAGAAAAAGCGCAATCAAAACTTGATGTTGTATCAAAAAGCATTCCCCCGCTCGAAAGAGCTTACAGGTTTCAAAAAAAAGCCTCCAAAGCCGGTTTTGACTGGAGCAGAGCCGAAGATGTATTGGGAAAAATTAAAGAAGAAATATCTGAGCTTGAACAAGAAATTAGTGCAGAAAACAAAAACAAAGAAAAAATCGAAGAAGAAATCGGAGACATTCTTTTCTCGGTTATTAATTTGGCAAGGTTCCTGAAGATCGATCCTTCCATAGCTCTTCATGGAACAAATGAAAAGTTTTTAAGCCGCTTTAAAAAAGTTGAAAAAGGTATGGAAGAAAAAGGGCTTCCCATGAAGCAGGAAAACCTCAAAATAATGGATGCGCTTTGGGAAGCAGCCAAACTTTCCTAAAACAAATGACAACCAAAACCGACCAATGGTCAGCCAAAGGCTGACTCGAAGGTTTAAGAACAAATTTACCGTTATTTCACAAGATTTATTCGAGGCACTTTACCTAAAAACATACCGCTAGTCGGTTTTTCGTGCAACTTCGAGCCATTTTCCAGACCAATTTTTCCAGACCAATCGCGTCATTTCCAAACCATTGATATGTTTTGCAGACATCCGGCTGGCGCGCTAAAGGTTCTCGACTTGCGCCGGAGTTCTCTCTCCGAAATACGAAAGGTAATTACTTAAATCCTCTCCGGCAAAAACCCATTCCCGGATTACAATAATTTCTGCCAGCGGGTTTTCTCTATTTAATGCCTCTTTTAGAATTTTAAAAAGACTTTTGCTTCCGGGTTTTACAATATTCCACAATCTTATACCCTGGCAAACAGCGCAAGGGTCATCAGCAGAAACAACACGAGTATCCAAATCTTCTATTCGGACTGTCTGCTCCAAAGAATTTCTGCGCACATAATCTTCCAGCAAAGTTTTATAATTGCTATTTTGCGGAAAGAAAATCTTGTATACACTTCCGCTGTAGAGAGACATTAAAGATATCTTTTTTTCTCCGTGAATAATCTTGTGGGAAAAAATATTTATTATTTTTATTCCATCAGGAAGTACGTTATTTACCTTGGTTATAAATTGCTCTTTCTCATATTCGGTGTAAGTCTCTACAGATGCAATTTCTTCTTCGGATTCAATTCCAAGAGTTAACGGATTTGCAAACTCAAGTCTGGGTTTGGGATTAAAACCTTCGGTAAATCTCACCTCAAGTCTGCATCTCTGAAAAGCTTTTTCAAAAAGCCTCATAACATCCAGATGCCCAAGGTATATCTGTTTTCCCTTTTTAGAAAAACTGAATATTATCCTGTACCTATCCTCGCCTGTACCAAGCGAGAAAACAACATCTTCTTCCGATGCAGCCTGCTCTGCCCCAGAGTTTACAATGCCGGCGGGAAACCTTCGCTCGCAAAGCTCGGTCCGCTGGGAGATACTGGTATACTTCCCGCAGACCCCGCAATTATGCGTGCATGTTGTTTCGCATTTCGATGTAAGTTTTGAATCGCACGAATTGTTATATTCATCAAGC
>JGI20163J15578_10001109_pt1 | contig 11104 bp, 10 predicted proteins | sample TergutCu122P1_FD_15578 | JGI IMG/M metagenome (IMG submission 15578)
CCCGCCTGTAAAAATAATCGCATCCAGCCTTCCGTCAAGCTCAGACGCCATAGCCCCAATAAATTTCTTTGACGAATGAACAAACATTTTCAAAGCAAGAGCCGCCTTTTCATCCCCGTTTTTATAAGCCTCCCTTATTTCGCGCATATCAGAAGAAATACCTGAAACACCAAGAAAACCCGATTTCTTATTAATAATATCGCTAACCTGCTCAGGCGTATATCCCAACTCCTGAATCATGTACAAAACAATCGAAGGATCAATATTCCCCGCTCTCGTCCCCATAGGAAGCCCCTCAAGAGGCGTAAACCCCATAGTAGTATCAACAGAGACCCCATTTTTAATCGCAGTAATAGAACACCCATTCCCAAAGTGCCCTGTAATACAGTTAAACTCCCCATGCTTCACATTCAGCAATTCCGCGGCCCTTAGCGAAACATATTTATGCGACGTTCCATGAAAACCATATCTTCTGATTTTATGCTTTTCGTAAAATTCATACGGCAGAGAATAAACATAAGATGCAGGCGGCATAGTCGAATGAAAAGCAGTATCAAAAACAGCAACATTCGGCACCCCAGGCAGAGCTTTTTCGATTACCTTAATCCCCTCAAGATTATGCGGATTATGCAGCGGTGCCAGCGATATATTCTCTTCAATAATTTCCTTGATTTCAGGCGTTACAAGCTTAGCCTCAGTTATCTTTTCCCCGCCATGAACAATCCTGTGCCCCACAGCATTAATCTCCTTAATACTAGCCAGAACACCATTCTCCTTGTCCGTAATCAAATCAAGAATAAATTGAATCCCCTCAATATAATTGAGAATTTTCTTCTTAATCGTCTTTTTTTCATTATTAACCGAAAAAGTTATAGAACTGTCATCCTTTCCGATTTTTTCTATAAGCCCTTTGCACAGCAGCTTTTTTTCGTCCATTTCCCATAAGTTATACTTTATGGAAGAACTCCCGCTATTCAGAACTAGAATATTCAAAATATCCCCCCTGCGACCTTCACAAAGTTTAAAATTTTTATATCAATTTCGCCTGAATTCTAACAAGCAGATGCTCCACATCCGACCTCACCTCATGAGGAATATTAAGCTCCTGGATTTTAAAAATCAGTTTTTCCGCACTTTGATAGTTTTTCAGGTTAATAAAAGTATATATCAATGCATAAATCGCCTTATAATCCTCAGGCTTTTTTTCCCTCGCAGCTTCCAGAAATTCCCTCGCCTTTTTATAGTCCCTTTTAAGGATATTCAATACACCCATATTTCTCTTTACAGACCAGTTTTCCGGCGCAAGTTTTATAGCTATTTCAAGAGAGTGAGTCGCCTTGTCCAGCATATTTTTCCTCATCCAGGCACACCCCAAAGCCTCCCAAGCAGCAGCATTATATTCGTTTTTGCTGAGACAATAATTCAACGCCTTTATCGCCTTATCATTCTCCCCGCTCTCCGTGAGCGCAATTCCTATGAGACATACTGCTTCGTTGTTATCTGGCTCATCTTCCAGTAGCTTATTCAGAAGATCCTTTGCATCAGTATATAAACCCTTCCCTATAAGCGATTCAGCAATCTCTATAATTTCCATACATTAAATATAACACAAAGCAGAATAAAATCAAATTTTAAAAAGCTAAACTTGCAGAAAATCCCCATATTTCATTCTTTCTTCTTTTGGGCGCATGGGGCTTAGGCGAAGCCGTACCTCGAAGCTTTTAATATAAATTTACCTTTGTTCCAAGAATTTCTGCTAGGCGCACCACCAATTCCTCGAAATTGCAAGCAATTCCTGCGCAATTTCTCCGGGATTTCCTGCGCTTGCCCTTGGTCGCTATCGCTACATCCTTGCCGCTGACGCAGGATGCAATGTCCTGTTGCAGTCCGCTCTATCCCTTGCGCGGATTAGCTGCTCGCGATGATATATATTTATTTTCAAATCAAATCGCAACAGAAGTGCGGGAAGCTTAATCAAGGCTAAAGGACTTTACGGCGGAATATTGCCATGCTTTTTGGCTGGTCTCTATTATTCACGCAAACCCCCGCTATCAACCCGCGACAGTACATTATCCAATATTTTTACAGCATCAATTATAGATTCCTTATCAATTATCAATGGCGGAGAAACCGAAATCATATTCTCATGGCAATATGTCGAAAAGCCTTCTGCAAATAATCTGCCTGTTATTCTTGGCACAATTCTATTTTTATCTTCGTTGTACGGCACAATTGGCTCGCGGTTTTTTTTATCCTTAACCAGCTCTATCATGCCCAAAAGACCCTTTACCCTCACATCGCCAAGACATTCATGTTTTTCCTTTAAGGCTTCAAGAGATTCTTTTAACACCGGCTCCATTTTTCTTACATTATCAAGGATATTATATTTTCTGTAAACTTCGATTGCAGCTAAACCAGCAGCACAGCCAACCGGGTGCGCGCCATACGTTAGCCCGCTTACAAAGTTGCTGCTATTGTAAAAATCCGCAATCTCTTTGCTAACAATAACGCCGCCTAACGGCACATATCCGCAGGTAATACCTTTTGCAAAAGTTACAATATCCGGCTCAATGTTCCAGTGCGTAAAAGAAAACCACTCGCCGGTTCTGCACCAGCCGGTCATAATTTCATCGCAAACCATCAGTATTCCATATCTGGTGCAAATTTCCCGCATCCCTTCGAGATACCCTTTCGGCGGAATAAGTACGCCGTTAGTTCCCGGAATAGTTTCGAGAAAAATTGCAGCAACTTTATCCCTGCCCTCGTAGAGAATCTGCTCTTCGAGCTTCTGTAAATAAAACGATGTCATCTCTTCTTCATATCTAAAATTATCCAGCTCGCGGTACGGGTATGGAGTAAAAATTTTGATAAAACCCGGAATATCCTGCGCAGACAAAAAACCCCGTGCCTCGCCTGTAAGAATCGAGGCGCCCATTGTAGAACCATGATACGATCTGTACCTGCTCATGATTTTGTGCCTGCCTGTTACGCTTCGCGCAATTTTTATCGCGTGCTCGTTTGCATCCGCGCCCGATACTGTAAAAAATATTTTTCCCATATTGGCGGGCATTATCTCTTTGATAATTATTTCCGCCAGCTTTGCACTTACATCTGTTGCAAACTTCGGAGAAATATATGCAAGCTTTTCGGTCTGATGTTGTATAGCAGAAATTATCTCTTTATTTCCAAACCCAAGGTTCATGTTTAGAAGCTGGGAAGACATATCATAATATCTTTTTCCATTTGTATCCCAAAAAAATATTCCTTCCCCGCGTTCTATTTGAACAGTTTCAGCCGGGTTCTGCTTTTTCCAAGGATAGATTAGGTACTCTGTTTTGCCTGCTTCACTCATTTTTCATATTATAAGAGGTATTAAACAGCAAGGCAAGCCTTGCTGTTTAATACCTCTTGTTTGTCTCCTTGCTCGGTCATGTGCGTGCAAGCACGCCCGCGACTCTCGCTACGTCGACAAATAAATGTCTTAACAAAAAAATTAGATCATGAATTATTCGCCACAAAATTATCTATAAGCATCCTGCTTATGCTGCCATATCCGGGGATCGTTGGAAAATTCGAAGCCTCAAACCAGTCAGCTTTCCCAATTTCAACTCCATCAACCTTAATTTCTCCGGACTCATATTCAGCAGTAAAACCAACCATTAAGGTGTGGGGAAAAGGCCAGCTCTGGCTGCCAAAATATTTTATATTTTTGACTTTTATGCTCACTTCCTCTTCAACTTCCCTTGCAACCGCCTGTTCAAACGACTCGCCCAATTCTACAAACCCGGCAATTATGCTGTACCTGTTGGGATCCGGATACGCATTATTATGCGCCAGAAGCAGCTTGTTTCCTCGCGTAACAGCAACAATTATGGCAGGTGCAATTACAGGATAAAATATCTTCGCGCATTTCGTGCAGATTTTCGCTCGCTCAGTTTCTGAATCTTTAAGTTCTGCGCTGCACGCAGAACAATATTTCGTGCCATTATACCACTTGATTACCTGAAACGCTCTGGCTGCTATTGCAAAAAACTCATCTCCCAAAGAAAAAATAAGATCGCGCAAGTTCTTAAATTCTAAAGACTGATGATTCCCCCCGCCTTCGGCTGCGGAGCCTGGTTTCCCAACTGCTGCTGCACCCTGCGCTCCCCCCGCAGCTTGCTCTGCACCGGCAGTCTTGCCCTTCACTGCGGCCTGCTTCGCAATGCCGCAGGGCAAAACGCAACTTCCTGCTGCGACTTCCGCAGCCCAGCATTCTGTTCCATCCAGTGTGCCAAAGCAAACCGGGGGCGTGGTTACAATGCCAATATCCAAAGGTGAAACAAGCTCCGGCACTTCCCGTGTATGCTCAGCAGCCTGCTGCGAGCCTTGCGTACCGCCATAGCCGGTAGGGCTTCCCGACTTGCATCGGACTTCCCCTGCGTAAAGCCGGGACTTTGCACCCTCCGTCGTTTTATTATCCTTTTTGGGAAAAGAAAGCATATTGCCCTTGTCGAATATAAACCAGAACCCTTTTTTAGCCGGCAAAGATGCCGCGGGGGATTCCGCAGCCTTATATTTATCTTCCAAAATAAATTTCAAACAAGCCCTCCTCTCGCGTTCTGTACTATGATTGCTTTTATCAGTATCTTATCTTTTTTTTTCTCCAAATACATAAATATTATTGGTAATATATAAAAAAATCATACCAAATACTGGAAATCAATTTTGCTCAAAATATTTCGCACTGCCCTGCGCTCGCTTTGCACGTTTTGCGGCATCCATGCCGCAGTTTTCCAAGGGAAAACGAGAAAGACTATGGAAACACTGATTAGAGTCAAATTTAATTAGTGCTTCCTTAGTTCTTTTTGATGGACTTTACCTCGTTCTTTCTTTGTGTAGGTCCTGCGTCATTTTTTATATTGTTTGAAAGAATCATTCCATAGCTAATGATAATAATAATGCTAAAAGTCCTGATAAAGCAGTTTGCAAACTTATACCTACACCAATCCCTGCTCTGAATTCTCCGTAAATATTATAATCAGCGAATAGTGATAAATAACGGTAAAAATAAGTTCTGCCAGGTTGATTAAATTTTAAAAATAGCTGTGCGCCTATCGAACCTATAAATCTGTGATCCGTTTTATCAATATTGTTATGATGCAGTAACTGCCATCCCATCTTACTATTAATCGAAATTCCCAAATGATGGTTTCGGCTTATACTATAAATAAATGGAACAAATGCTAATTCCAATGGCAACAGTGTATTCATAAATACTTCATCACCCTCATGAGAGCCATGAATTGTAATTGCATTAACCTATTAAAAATCTGTTGTTAAAAAGCCAGTTAAAATGCAATATATCAATATCTGCACTTACTCTGTTTTGCGAAGCATCATAGTAAACCCAAATATTTGAAAGAACCCAACCAAAAAGTCTTTCTTCCGATTCGGCATTTTTTACTGGAAAACTAAAGAAACATATTGACAAAATTAGCAACACAAATCTTTTCATGTAAATTACCGCCTAAAAACAATACTAAGTGTTGCATGAAATTGGCTGCTTTCCACTAATTGTAAAAGTTATAAAAAAACTTTCCCGGCAGATAAAGCTCCGACACGCAGTCAAGAGCATAGTCATCCGTCATTCCCGCAATATAATCAAGCACAACATTGTTATCCGACATCTCAACATTTTTGTAAAAATGCTCCATCTTTTCCAGATACCCGCAAAACCGCGACGCAAGCATGGTTTTTTCTGTCTGATACTTACCATATTCATATCCATACTTAGAAAAAATATCTCCAAGATAGCTCCACAAGGTTTTCAAAATTCTTTCAATAAAATGATGAAAATCTTCCAAAGTATTACTGCGGTAAATAAACTTATAGTTAAAATCCTTAAGCGCCAACATAGCCTCGAAAACTTTATCCGAAAAACCTATTTCGTTATTAGCCTTTGCGTGTCTTATTACATCTTTTACAAAGGTATTTATTATACTGCTGTTCGTTATCCCAAGTGTCTCTATTACAATTGCGGGAATATCTTCCTTTTTAATTACATTCAACAGAATAGCATCTTCCAGGTCTCTGCCAAGATACGCCAGCCTGTCGGAAACCCTTACAACAACCCCTTCCCACGTTGCCGGATACGCCGACCTTGCCTTAAGCGCAGACAAATCCTTCACCGTAAAATCCGGCTTGTAATACTGCTCGAAAATTTCTCCGCAATGATTTATAATCCCGTCCCGCGCCCCAAACGTAAGATTAAGCCCCTTGCCGTAATTTATAAGAGAATCAACAACACGCAGCGAATACTCCTCGTGCCGGAACCCGCCATTCTGCTTGTTAAACGCCGCCACAATATTTTCGCCGGTATGCCCGAACGGCGTGTGCCCCAAATCATGCCCCAAGCTAATAGCCCACGCAAGATCTGCCTCAAGTCCCAGCGCCTTGCAAATCGTTACAGAAATTGTCGCAACGTGCATAACGTGCTCAATCCGGGTACACACATGATCATTTTTCGGCGAGAAAAAAACCTGCGTCTTGTGCTTCAATCTCCTGTACGGATACGAATGTATTATCGCAGTAATGTCCCGAAAATAAGCCCCGCGCTCATCTTCTTCCCTTGGGGAAATTCTCTTGGCTAATATTTCAGAAGAAATCATATTCTGGAGCATTCTACTTTCCTTTTATACTGATGTACTGATGATATTTTACACAGACATTGCCTTAAAATCAAACAGATTTTACGAAGAAAGAGGGGGGGGGTATTTTCTGACACTTCGTGCCATAAGGAACCTCGAAGAAATTTTTGGAACAAAGGTAAATTTGTTCTTAAACCTTCGAGGTTAGTAACCAGCGGGCGGGTTTTTAGCAAGTAAAAATTAGAAAACAATTCCGCCTGTTATTCCAACATTTCCGCCAATACCTTTGCCGAAATAGTATGTTATTGGAACATCGAGTCTAATAATTCCAAGAGAAAGACCAACGCCTGCCATTGCTTTAAACTTAAAACGATCTGCACTTCCGCTTGGTCCGCCGCTGATTGATACACTGCCTGCAGTACCAGAACCACTATAGGAACCACTCGCTTCATAATATATAAGACTACTCGCAGACAGGTTTAAACTTGAATTATTCGTAACATTTATATCCGCGCCAAGACCAAGAGAAAAATTAAAAATTGCAAGCCTTACGCCTGTCATAATATCTATAGGAACTTTTACACCGTATGTGGTAAATTTTGCAGCTAAATCAGGTTCAAAAAAAAGTGTTACATATTGTTCACCCGCCTCAATTATTGACTCTACAGGCGGAGCTTCGAAGTTAAAAGTAACATCGCTCTTATAATAAATAAAACCTGTTCCAGCCTGTACGCCTCTCCATGCAGCTAACAACCTTGATCTTGGCTTTATTAATTGGTAATGCGCAAAAAGCCCAAAAGAAGATGTGCTAATATTAAAATCATCAAAATCCATTGAGAATGTACCAAATTTTCCGGAAACATAAAGCCTATCCACAAGAAAACCAAGATTTACTCCCAGACTTACAGATAGTGCCTGAATACCAGTGCCCGCAAAAATATCTCCTTCTTCTACGAGTCTATCTATAGCGCTTTCCATATTAGACGAAGGTAATTGAGCGCCTGCCATTGTACCAGCGCCCAATGCAAAGAATCTGTAGCCTATAAAATTTCTTTGTGTTGCTCCGTCTGCTGCAAAAGAACTTGCATTTGACATCCCGGTCATAAACCTGGGCATCGAAAGATCTCCTATAGTCTCAGCTTCTAAAGCAGCTTCAAGGTCGCTTTTAAAAGGAGCTAATGGCGCAGGAAGTCCCGATAAATCAATATTTATATCCCACGCAAAAACCGGCGCTGCCGCAAGCAGCATCGCTATTCCCAATACAAGAAGTTTTTTCTTCATAAGAATCCCTCCTTACAAAAAAGATATCATTATAATTGATTTTTTATTGATATCCATTTATATTCTTTATAACTTATATGGGAGAACAAATGAAGATAGGTTTCTATCAATTTTCACCTATTTTTGGAGAAAATAAAAAAAATCTCGAAAAAGTTGCAAATTTATTGCTAAAATGCGATGCAGATCTCGTGGTTTTGCCGGAACTTGCTTTTTCTGGCTATCTTTTTATAGAAAAAAACGAAGTTTTAAACCTTTCGCAGCCAATCCCGGGTAATATTTCCGACACGCTTAAAGAAATAGCAATAAAAAAAGATATGGCAATTGTTACAGGATTCGCAGAACTTGCAGGAGACAAAACCTATAACAGCTCATTTCTTGTAACTCCTCAGGGCGACATAACTATTTACAGGAAAAATCATCTTTTTCACGAAGAAAAGCTCTATTTTGAGCCAGGAGACCTTGGGTTCCCGGTTGTTACGGTAAAAGGTGTAAAAATTGGAATGCTTATATGCTTTGATCATTTTTTTCCCGAAGCTGCCAGAACTTTGGCGCTGCAGGGTGCGCAAATTATATGCCATCCTTCGAATCTGGTAATTCCCGGAAAAGCGCAAATAACCACAAGAACAAGAAGCATTGAGAATAGAGTATATTGGGTATTGGCAAACAGAACAGGCACCGAGGAGCGGGGCGGGAAAAAATTCACCTATTCGGGGTTGAGTCAGATATCAGACCCGGACGGCAGAATAATGGTGCAGGCAGGAGAGTTTGAAGAAGGATTTTTCGCAGTAGAAATAAATCCGGAGCTTGCTAAAAATAAATCGATAACGCCTCTTTGTTCTTTGTTTGAAGACAGACGTTTGGATACATATCAGTTGGACAAAAAATAATAAATAAGTCGGAGTTTTTTATGGATGGATTATCTTACAGAGCGCTTTTAATTATGGGAGCAACAGGGTCGGGCAAGACTCCATTTGGAATTCAACTGGAAACACAGAAACTTTGGGACAAGAAGTGGCATCATTTTGATTTTGGAGAAAAGCTCAGAAAAATCGCTTCGCGAGCAAGAGAAGAAAAATACGATTTTCTTTCCGCAGAAGAGCTTTCAATAATAGACAACTCTCTTAAAACAAATTCTCTTCTCGAAGACAAGGATTTTGCCATTGCAGAAAAAATCTTAAACAATTTTATTTCGGAAAAAAAACTCAATCCCTGGTATGAGATTGTAATACTTAACGGGCTTCCAAGGCATGTCGGGCAGGCAGAAGCAATTCAAAAAATTATAGATGTAAAAACAATAATATATTTCGAGGCTTCCCCAAGTATTCTTATGAACAGAATTCAGTCTGATGTTGGAGGAGACCGAGCAGGCAGAACAGATGATTCTATCGAAGAAATCTACAGAAAACTTGAAATCTTCAAAAAACAGACCATGCCATTAATCGATTATTATAAAAATCTCGACAGAACCATACTTCAAATAGAAGTGGAAGAAGACACAATTCCTCTTTACATAATTCAGGAACTTAAAACAATGAAGTCTCCTTTGTAGTCTGCGTCATCTTGTTGAAAAACGGGATTCAATTACTAACTCTGCAATTCCGCAGAACTTTGCCTATTCAAGTTCTGCAAGCCAGGTTTCTGCAGATCGCACTTCAACTTCCTCCTGTCGTTCCCGCTTCAGGTTTTTCACAAGCTGTATACCCGGAATATTATACTTTTCGCAAAAATAACAAAGATTTTTGCTGATGTTTGAGTCTGAAAGTTTTACTTCCAATAAGTACTGCGCTTTGTTGTCTCGAACATAGCAAAAATCAACTTCTTTGCCATCTTTTGTTCGCACATAGTGGAGGCTGGCAGAAATTCCTCTAAGATCTTCTTCGGCAGCAGCTTCCTTTGCCAGAGACAGAGCAACAAGGTTTTCAAATTTTATCCCTTCATCGCCTTCAACAAGCGCTGTGTCGAAAAAATAAATCTTGGGTTCTTTAAGGAGCGAGCGAACAATATTTCCAACAAAAGGAGTTATGCGAAATATAACATATAGTTCTTCAAAAACCTGAATATATTTTTTTACAGTGTTAGGCGCAACACCAATATCTCCGGCGATTGATGTATATGAAACCGGAGAGCCAACCCGGCTTCGCAGCAATTCCAGGCACAGCTTTAAGGATTTAAAATCGCTGAACCTTTCAAAATCAAGAACATCGTCCCTGATTAACCCGTCAACATACTGTTTTCTCCAGCGCCGGGCAAAGTTTTCGCTTTCTTCTCCAAAGATCTGGTTAGCGGAATTTTCAGCAGGCAAACCTGCCAGAAAAGGCTCCGGAAATCCGCCCCTAAGCATTAGCCGATCAATATCTGGCGCAGCGCCAATAACAGCCAGCTCTCCCGGCGAAAATGGAAAAAGCCGATGAGTAAAAAAACGCCCCGAGAGAGACTCTCCCATCTGCCGGAAATACTCAAGCCGTGCACTGCCTGTTACAAGTATTTTCAGATTTTTTGGTTTGGTATCAAAAACCCCCTTTATGTAAGTTTTCCACTCCGGCATTTTATGGATTTCATCAAAAATTAGCAAATCCGTAGAGCCAAGCCATGCTTCCTTTTCAATAATTTTGCGGTCTTCCCGGTTGTCATAATTCAGATAGACAGGACGAGAAAATTCTTTGGCTATATCATGAGCAAGCCAGGTTTTCCCAACCTGCCGCGGACCTGTAAGAAAAACAATTTTCGAGTTAAGGTCTTTTAAAATTTGAGTTTTTCGTCGTCTTCTCATACGACTATTATGCATCATATTGCAAAATAGTCAAGACTTTTCCGCAATATGATGCACTTTGGTCAAAGTTATAATAGCTGCATTTTTTAAATAACCTCGAATAAACTTGTGGAACAAAGGTATATCCTGGCATTCGCCAGGAAAATCTATTTTTAAACCTTCTGGGTTCGAATCCCCGCCCTACAACCGGGACTTCGTTCGGCTAAACTCGCAGCCGCAATAGTCCTGCCTGTAAAAATCAAGCTTTTTTGAAAGCTCCAGACTACGGAAAAATCCGTTCTGCTTCTTAAAATCGCACTCGAGAAATACCGGAGGGGAACCTTCGCTCGCCAGTGCTCGCTTGGCGGGAAATACCGGAGGGGAACCTTCCCAGCCTTGTGGGCTGGACTTCGCGCTCGCCAGTGCTCGCTTGGCGGGAAATACC
>JGI20163J15578_10001110_pt1 | contig 11099 bp, 8 predicted proteins | sample TergutCu122P1_FD_15578 | JGI IMG/M metagenome (IMG submission 15578)
AAGCCGTTATTTAGAATTGTCGGACATTGCAATGCTTCTGCAACTGCTATTTTGCTGTAAGGATATTTTTGCTTGAGATAATCCCCGCTCGCCATAGAGCCAGCCGAACCTGACGTAAGGCAAATACCCGCAAAATTCCCGTCTTTCCCTTTGATGCTCTCGAAAGCCTCCGCAATCGCAGGTCCTGTGACATTATAATGCCACATATAATTGCCCATTTCTTCAAATTGGTTGAAAATAAGGCAGTCTTTACGAGTGGCACGGATTTCGTTGGTCTTGTCAAAAATTTCTTTGACATTACTTTCTGTTCCCGGAGTGGCGACGATTTCTCCCGCAATGGTTTTCAGCCAATCAAAGCGCTCACGGCTCATGCCCTCAGGCAAAATTGCAACACTGTCGCAGCCGAGCAATTTTGAGTTAAACGCTCCGCCTCTGCAATAGTTTCCTGTTGATGGCCAAACCGCCTTTTGTGATGTTGCGTCAAATTGCCCTGTTACAAGACGAGGGGCAAGGCAGCCGAAAGATGCGCCGACTTTGTGGCAACCGGTCGGGAAATATTTGCCGACCATACATATAATTCTTGCGTCAACGCCTGTGAGTTTTGACGGCAGTTCGATAAAATTCGGCTCGCCGAAAAGCCCGCCGCTTAAAGTCTTTTCATTTTTCCATGTGATTCTGAAAAGATTCAGCGGGTTAATATCCCAGAGTCCGACACCTTTAAGTTTTGCCTTGATTTTTTCCGGGACATTGTTTTGTGGGTCACGCATTTGTTTGAAAGTGGGGATAATAACGTTATTTTCTTTGGCTTTTTTTATGTTTTTTTCAAGGTTTTCCTTTTGTATGGTTAGATCAATCATGACAATGATCATTCCTTTCGGTTTTTTCAAGCACAAAATGGCAGGGACGGGCGGTTGAAGATCCCGCCCCTACATATTATGCAGTGATTATTGTTCCCGTTTCGCCTGCCAAGCCTTGTTTGGCTTTGTTTAATTCTGTTATCAAGGCTTTATGCCCGGGTTTGGATTTTGCGAAAGAAAGGGCTGCTTGAACTTTCGGAAGCATTGAGCCGGGTGCAAAATGACCTTCAGCTATATACTTTTCCGCATCTTCTACGGAAAGTTCGCTCAACCATTCTACATCCGGTTTGCCGAAACGAATAGCAACTTTTTCAACTGCTGTGAGTATAATAAGCATATCCGCATCCAGAAGCTCGGCAATTTTTGCGCTGGCGAAATCTTTGTCTACCACAGCTGAAGCTCCTTCAAATGCAGCTCCGACTTTTTTTACGGGTATTCCGCCGCCGCCGACCGTAATCGGAACCTGTCCGGCATCAAGCATTGCTTTTACTGTTTCGATTTCCACTATTCCCACCGGTTTCGGCGAAGCTACAACCCTGCGCCAACCACGACCTGCGTCTTCCATCATGTCGTCGCCGTTTTTAATCATTTCCGCAGCTTCGGCTTCTGTATAAAACGAACCTATGGGTTTGTTCGGATTCTTAAATGCGGGGTCGTTTGCGTCAACGACTGTGTGCGTTATGATTGTGGCAACGGGTTTGTTTATCCCGCGGCTGTGAAGTTCTGCCCTAATCGTGTTTTGGAGGTCGGAGCCGATGTACCCTTGGCTCATGGCTACACAAACTGACATTGGCATAACCGGCGATTTTGCTTCTGTTTTTGAGGCGGCTTCAAACGCAAGATTAATCATGCCCACCTGCGGGCCGTTGCCGTGAGCGATTACCACTTGATTTCCGTCTTCAATCAAATCCGCAATAGCTTTTGCCGTTTCCAAACATGCCGCCTTTTGTTCTTCCAAAGTGTTTCCGAGCGCATTACCGCCCAGAGCGATGACTATTCTTTTCATGTTGGTGTTTTCCTTCGTTTTTAATTATTTTGTGGCGGGCGAACGGAGTTCGTCCTTACAATTATTTCAATAACTGACGTACTTGGCCTTTGTCCGCTAATTCTTTCAAAACAGCTGCCGGGTTTTTGCATTTTGAAAGGAACATCATTGCTGCTATGATATAGGGTTTGTATCCGGCTTCTTTATAAAGCGGCACACGATAACGGTCAAAGACTGATTCGCTGACTTCGCCCTCTTTGCAACTTACGCCTGTGATGTCGGCGGGCAGGCAGTGCATGTAGAGCGCTTTTCCGCCTTTTGTCATCTTCATGAGTTCTTCTGTACATTCCCAATCTTTATGTTTTGCGTTTTGGGCGAGAAGTTCTTTCTCAAGGGCATTTATGCCGTCAAAGTCATTGTTGCCGTAAAGGTTTGTACGTTTTTCCATTGCTGCAAACGGCGCCCAGCTCTTGGGATACACGATATCCGCATTTTCAAAAGCCTCGCACATTTTATTTGTTTTTGTGAATTTTCCTCCGCTTGCTGCAGCGTTTTTCTCACCGACTTTTTCAACATCACTCATGATTTCATAGCCTTCCGGGTGCGCCAGAGCGACTTCCATGCCAAAGCGTGTCATAAGTCCGACTACCCCTTGCGGAACCGAAAGCGGCTTGCCGTAAGACGGTGAATATGCCCATGTCATGGCTATTTTCTTACCTTTTAGGTTTTCCACACCGCCGAAATGGTGAATAATGTGGAGCATATCCGCCATTGATTGTGTGGGATGGTCAATATCACATTGGAGGTTTACCAAAGTGGGGCGCTGTTCAAGCACACCGTCTTCATAACCTTGCTGTACGGCACTTGCGACTTCGCGCATGTACGTATTACCTTTCCCTATGTACATGTCGTCACGAATTCCAATTATTTCCGCCATAAACGCAATCATGTTTGCGGTTTCTCTGACGGTTTCACCGTGGGCGATTTGGCTTTTGCCTTCGTCTAAATCTTGCAGGGCGAGACCAAGCAAGTTGGCGGCTGAGCCGAAGCTGAACCTTGTGCGTGTGGAGTTATCGCGGAAAATCGACACGGCGAGACCACTGTCAAAAATTTTGCTCGAAACATTGTTTTCTCTGAGGTAACGCAGGGCGTCTGCCACTGTGAACACAGCCTCAATTTCATCGGCTGTTTTATCCCATGTGAGTAAAAAGTCGTCCAGGTACATTTTGTCAAATTTTAAATTCTCAAGGCGTTTCGTAAAGTCGTTGATGTTCATAGTTTAACCTCCAAATTGTTATATTAGTTGTTGACGAATGTCGTTACATATATTTTTTATAAATCGTCGGGAGTGCAGCGAAAACAGCGGCGCTTGTAACTAGGTCTTGTTTCCATGTTTTCTCATTAGGGGCATGTGCTTGGGCTTCCGCACCGGGGCCGAATCCTATACAGGGAATTCCGTTGCGTCCCATTATTGTAACGCCGTTGGTTGAAAATGTCCACTTATCTGTGAGCGGACGCTTTCTCCTTGCTTCGATTACCTCATCGGAGCCGATACGTTGGTTTCCGTAAAGAGTCACATATGTTTCTTCCATCGCTTTTGTAACAGGGTGGTCTTGTGGGATTACCCATGTCGGGAAGTAACATTCTATCGGGTAGACTAGACCCGTATATGCGGGGCTGTTGTACTCATACATTGACACCACAACATCTCTGCTGTATTTTCTCACAGCGGGAAGCGCGCGAATTTCTTCCAAGCAGCTTTGCCATGTTTCTCCGGCGGTCATGCGGCGGTCTAATGATACTGAACAGCCGTCGGCAACCGCGCAGCGGCTTGGTGATGAGTAGAAAATTTCGCTGACGGTGATTGTTCCTCTGCCGAGGAAGTTTGCTTCTTTCCACTCGGGGTTGTGTTTTTCTTCGAGCATTTTGACAAGACCGAGAATCTCGTTTTCCTCGCTCGCATCGTTTTCATTTAAACTACGAACATTTTGTAAAATATCCGCCATTTTATATATGGCGTTATCGCCACGTTCCGGCGCGCTGCCGTGGCATGAAATTCCTTTGACATCTACACGGATTTCCATTCTTCCGCGTTGGCCGCGATAAATTCCGCCGTCCGTCGGCTCGTTTAACACTACAAATTCTGGTCTTATGCCGCTTTCTTTGATGATATATTCCCAACACAGACCATCGCAGTCTTCCTCCTGCACCGTTGCAGTAACCAGAATGGTAAACTGTTCGTCCAACAGACCTAAATCTTTCATTATTTTCGCGCCGTAAATTGCTGAAACAATGCCGCCCTGTTGGTCTGAAACACCTCTGCCACCGATTTCCGTTTCAGTTTCATAGCCTTGAAACGGGTCAAAATTCCAGTTTTCGATGTTGCCTACGCCGACATTATCTATGTGTCCGTCAAAAGCAATAATTGTTTTGCCTGTTCCCATGTATCCAAGCAAGTTCCCCATTGGGTCAATCTCAACTTTGTCAAATCCTAACTCCCGCATTTCTTTTGCGGCACGTTCTACCTTTCCTTTTTCGTTGCAGCTTTCTCCCGGAATTGCAACCAAATCCCGCAAAAGTTTGGTCATGGCTTTTTCATAACCCTGCGCTGCGGCTTTAATTTGTAATGTGTCCATAACTGTTATTTTCCTTTCTTCGATACATTTCAGTGGTAAATATTATTCATTTTCGGAATTTAAATAACTGTAGAGCGTGTATTTTGAGATATCAAAATATTTTGTTACTTTGTCCCCGCTCTTTTTGATTAGGAACGCACCTCTATCCTCCAGATAACGAACAGCTTTGATTTTGTCGTCTTTATTCATCAGTGCAACGGGTTTTCCGATATGCGCGGCACTTTCCTCGATAAGGCTGTCGAGCAAGTCGTTTACATTCGGATGGATGGAGTCTATACTATTTCCATTTTTTTGGTTTTTGTCGTTTGAAGTGCTGATAAATTGTTCGAGAATATAACTTGCGCGACTCATATCCGTTATATCGTAATTTATACTCAGCAAAGCGACTACTTCACCGCTGCAGTCACGAACATAGATTGAGGAGGATTTTAGAAGCCTGCCTTCTTGCGTACGAGTGAGATAACCTTGCCTGTCCTCGGAAAAGTCTCTTGATTTCAACGCTTGCAGAACGATTCTGCTTGCGCTGTCACCAACCCTGCGTCCTGTAACATGTCCGTTCTCAATCGCAACTATTGTGTTTTCGGAGTCTTGTGTCAAGTCATGTATTGCCACCTCACATTGCGGTCCAAAATGAGCCGCGAGCGATTTCGCCAGATTNTTTAGAAACGTAATAAGTTCTTCGGATCCCATAGGTTTTCCTTTCCTGAGTTTNAGATTGCGGAGGATTTATGCTCCCCAACCTAAACCTCATATCTATTTTACCACAAGTAAATAATTATCTCAATATTTTTTAGTGCGAAAAAATAATTTTTAGTTTATGTTGTCCCTGGTGTTGATAGGTCACAGACCAGAGCCCATTTAACATCTATTTTGCAGAACAAAATAGCGCAAGTTGGCTAGTGCTTCGTATATGAAATAACTGCACTATAATGTCGAGTGGTTTTGTTGCAAGACAAGGCACTTTGAGGGCAAATACCCTTAGGTATTTAACCGAAAAGTAACGATGTATTGCGACAAAAACACAGGCAGAATAGGGTAGTTGTTTTGTATATGATGCACTAGGGATTAAAGACCAAATATCGGAGTAATAAGCCTAATTATAGTGCCCGCTACAAGACCGACAAAAGGATCGACAATCGCAGTCAAAAGAAATGCCATACCCGCGCCCAAAAACTCGGCACGCTCGGCGCCATTAAAGGCGGCAAATGCGTTTCCTGGGGTCGTCATAAAGGCACCGATTACAAACAGGGTGCCTGCGACGGAAGCGCTCGGAACATATCTGGCGATTTTCGGAAGCAGACCCGCGAGCAAAATTGCGGCCATCACAGCCATCAAGATAATTCCTGAAGCCATTGGGCTTGGAGCGGCTCCGGTTGCAGAAGCGATAACTTCAACAGGAGCTCCGCCAAACAATGCCGAAAGATTGGCAAGGCCGGAGTATATTGTCAGATGGTCGATGTTAGCCTGCACACCCGCCATCCCGGCAACTACGTTCCCGAAAGCTATGTTAGAGCCGATCATCAAACAAATCAGAGCCAATGTACCACGAACTACATTCCCATTAAAAAACGGTTTATGAATTTCCCATTTATATTTATCCGCTTGAATATCCATGGGGCCTTTATTTTTGATGTAAAATGCGATACACGAAGCTACGACGCTTGCGGCGGTCACATAAACAAGATCCGTCGTTAGGAGCCAGAGTATAAGGGCAACGACAAGAGAAACAATGCCTACGAACTTGTGTTCCTTAATCATGCCGATGGCAACTTTAGCCAAGATGACTCCGACACCGGCCTGCATACCGCGGACAACTCTTTCGCCTGCAAAATCGATTATGTTATGAACAACGCCCAACCCACCGAATACCACCATAATCAGACCGGCAAACAACGCCATACTAAGGCGTTCTTTTGGAGACTTGCCCAATGCTCCGACAACTCCAATGGTTCCCGCCTGTATGGATATTGGGATGATTGAACCAAAAGCAAGCATACCGGCAATACCAATCAAAAAGCCAAGCGCTGTGGGCACCGCCTTAAATCCCATACTCATTGCAAATAGCATCATTGGGATGCCAGCGGCGACCATTCCTAAGGCCGCAAGGATATTCTGTGCCATAAAAATTTCCCTCCTTAAAAATTTATTTTGTTACACTCAATAATAAATGCGAGTGTAATTACAACCTACTCTATGATGAGCGGAACAAATGAAAATGTCATACAATCAACCAGTCCGCGATTTGTTAGGCGTAACTCAGGCAGACACGCGAGGGGAATCAGTGCCATTGTCATGAACGGGGAAACCTTATCACACCCTATTTCTATCCACGCATCCTTCAAGCCGGCAACAAGCTCCGACATTTCTTCTGCCGGTTTGTCATTCATAATTCCCGCAATTGGTAATGGGACACAGCCAAGAACTTTGCCACCTTTTACTACCACCATTCCGCCGCCTTGACTAATCAATGTATTTGCGGCAAGAGCCATATCCTCATCGCTTGTGCCTATGACAAGCAGGTTGTGGGCATCATGCGCAACGGTTGACGCCATAGCGCCCGAACTGATTCCAAACCCTTTCACAAACCCGAAACCCTTTGTGCCTGTGTTGTGGTGGCGCTCAAAAACAACCGCTTTCAGCACATCTTGAGACACATCAGATTGCAAATTGCCGTTTTCAGCCTTCAGAGTCGCACTTCTTTCATAGTTTCCAACCTTGCCGCCAATAACTTCAATAACGCGAACATTTGCCTCTTCCGTTTCGGCTTTGATTGCGAATGACTCCGTCGTGATTTTGTCTTTGATGTGGATTGAATTAGTGACCCAGTCCGGATAAGTGTATGGTTCAAACACTTTAACCATACGACCGTCTTCGCTGACAATTTCGCCATTGATGAGTACACGAGTAACTGACACATCTTCAAGATTTTTGAGAAACACAATATCTGCGCATTTTCCGGGTGCGATTGAGCCAAGTTCATGATCCATTTGGAAGCACTGAGCGCAATTGATTGTTACCATCTGAATCGCGGTAATTGGATCGACGCCCTCCTCAATAGCCCGACGCACAATGTGATCCATGTGCCCATCTGCTATGAGTGTATGCGGGTGGGTGTCATCAGAAACTAGTACTGCATAACGACTGTCTATCTCGTTTTGTGTAATACTTTTTATGACTTCCTTTAAGTCATGCCAAGCCGAACCCTCTCGAATAAGGACATACATGCCACGACGCATTTTCTCCAAAGCGTCCTCTGCCCTCGTAGATTCGTGGCAGCAGCGGATGCCGGAAGCAATGTATGCGTTGAGACCTTTTCCGGTTTCCGGCATGGAATAATGACCTGTGGCTATTTTCCCGGCTTTTAAAGTCTCACCAACAATATGATGAGCATGATCTGTCGAAAAGAGGATACCGGGGAAATTCATCATTTCTCCCAAGCCAACAACACTATCCCAATTCATAGTCTCGGCTACTTCTTTTGGGCCAACAAAAGAACCGGTGTCTTCAAACCCCGGCACTGCGGGCACACAGGAAGGTGTGGTAATCATTGTTTTCAACGGAGTGCGCTTGGCATCTTCTTCCATGCACTTGACAGCCTCAAGCCCCAACACATTGCATATTTCATGCGGATCCATATAAATTCCTACCGTGCCGTGAGGAACTACAGCTCTCGCATACTCGCCGACACTCAGCATTGATGACTCTACATGGATATGCCCGTCAAGAAACCCGGGGGCAATAAACTGCCCGGCAGCATCAATTACCTGAGTCTCTTCGCCGATGCAATGACCGGCGTCCCCAACCAATGCGATGCGCCCGCAACTTATGGCTACATCAGTATCGGGTATAATCTCCCTTGTGCAGACATTGACGAGCTTTGCCCCCTTGATGACAACATCTGCCGGTTTTGTGCCTTGCGCAACAGCTGAAAGCGTTTGGCTAACTTCCCAAAGTGGAGTAACGCAAAATTTTTTATTGATCATAATTTATCCGCTCCTTATGTAACGTATTTAGGTTTTAAAGGTAACCCATAACCCTTAATAGACTCAGAGCCCGCAATGACGGATATTACTACCTCTCCTCACGGAAGTAGTTTACGCCGAGATGTCCGGGTGCGCTGTGTGACCGGAGTTGGCGTATGCTTGTCAGAATCAGAACTAAAATCGTTGCTACAAACGGGAACATATCATAAATCGGCTGAGGTATTCCGAGCGGCACATAAAAGCGCATTATCCTAAGCCCGCCGAAAACAACAGCACCCAAAATAGCCCTACTCGGACTCCATGTTACGAATATAACAAGCGCGACAGACAACCAACCTAAGCCCGCAAGGGAGTTAAAGACATAAATCCCGCCGGTTCCGCCAATGGCTATCATTGAAAATGTCATTCCACCGATGCCGCAAATCCCGCCGCCGATACATGTGGCGAGGTATTTGTAGCGTGTGACGTTTATCCCGGCGGCATCCGCCGTTGCAGGATTTTCGCCGACCGCCCGTAGATTTAAGCCTATCCGGGTGCGGTTTAGGAAAATCGTCATGAATACGGCAAGGGCAATCCCGAGGTATACCATTATGTTGTAGTTAAAAAGGAGCGGACCTATAAACGGAATATCTGACAAAAACGGAATTTCGAGGTTATTAAAACCCGATTGCGCGGTTCTTGAAACTCTTGTAAACCCGACAGGTGAAAATCTGCCCAAAAAGTCACCGAAAAAGTTTCCGAAACCGACACCGAAAATTGTTAGGGCAAGCCCTGTTACGTTTTGTTGTGTCCTGAAGGAAATTACCAACACAGCGTAGAGCAAAGCTCCGAACGCTCCGACAATAAACGAGGCTATAATAGCGATTATAACGGCAAGAAATCCAACCATTTCTGCGCCAAACGCTACTTCAAGAAGCATTACCGTAGCCACACCCGACACCGCTCCCATAAACATCATGCCCTCGACCCCGAGGTTTAGGTTGCCGGATTTTTCTGTGAGGATTTCGCCCAGTGTGCCAAAAAGTAACGGTGTCCCCGCCAGAACGGCGGCGTTAAAAAACAGGTAAATAGTACTCATGTCCATATTATGTGTCCGCCTCCTTTCTGCCGCGGAAAATTACACGGTAATTGATGAAAAATTCGCATGCGAGCATAAAGAACAGGATAATGCCAATTAAAATCGCGGCAATTGTCGCCGGTATGTCAAATACGGTTTGGATACGTAGCGCGCCACGCTCCAGTGATGCGATAAATATCGCAACAAACACCATAACCACGGGCTTTAATTGAGCTACCCACGCAACGATGATTGCGGTAAACCCGACCCCACCGGCTGTATATTCGGTTAGTGTGAAGTCCGCGCCGGATACTTGCATAAACCCGACGAGTCCCGCAATCGCGCCCGAAATGATCATTGTGCGCATTATGATACGCTTGACATTCATTCCGGCGTAACGGGCGGTATTTTCGCTTTGCCCGACAACTGTGAGCTGATACCCTTGCTTGGAGTGGTTAAGGTATAGATGGACAAGTATTGCGAGGGCTATTACTATTATCCAACCTATATGCAGCCCGAATACTTGCGGCAGACGCGCAGCCATGCTGAATCTGTCGATTTGAGGGTGCCCGGGCGAACCCGGAACTTGCCAACGCAGAAGCGATTGCAGATACATGATGTATCTGAGCGCGACATAGTTTAGCATTAATGTAAACAGGGTTTCGTTTGTTCCCCATTTTGCGCGGAAAAAAGCCGGAATAAGCCCCCATATCCCGCCGGCTACTGCTGCGGCAAGACCCATGACTATAAAGAGCCAAGGCTGAGGGATATTTTGAACATGAAACAGGGCAAAATATGACGCGGCTGTCGCCCCCACAAGAATTTGCCCCTCGGCTCCGATGTTCCAGAATCTCATCTTAAACGCCAGCCCCACGGCAAGAGCCGCTCCCAACAACGGAATCGCGCTTCGCATGCTTTGTGTGATGCCGATACGGCTACCGAAAGCACTGTCCGCCATTTCCGAATAAACCGAAAATGGGTTTTCGCCTAATGCCAAAATTATAAGGGCGCCTATAACCAGGGACAGCAAAAAGCCGACTACACGGATTATCCATGCTTCGTGATGGGGTATCATATTACGGCGTGCGATTCTAATCAGCGGCTCTTTCACTGCGTGATGTTTTTTCACTTCCGACTTCTCGGAAGTTGCACCGATTGTTTGGCTCATAAAACATTCACCTCCCTGTTAGGTTGCGAGGTGTCGTTTGATTGTGAGCCACCGACACTTGATGGGACACTTGTCATAAGAAGACCAACTTGCTCTTTTGTTGTTTTTCTCGCATCTACAATGCCGCTGAGTTGTCCGCCACAAAGTACCATAATGCGGTCAGAAAGCTCGAGCAGAACGTCTAAATCCTCACCGACGAACAGAACCGCGACTCCTTGCTTTTTTTGCTCGTTTAGAAGATTATATATGGTATACGATGAGTTTATATCCAGACCTCTGACAGGATAGGCTACAATCAGAACTTTAGGCGCGGAAGCAATTTCCCGCCCAAGAAGGACTTTTTGTACATTTCCGCCGGAAAGTCTGCGGACAGGTGTTGAAGCACCCGGCGTCACTATTTGAAGCTGCTCTAT
>JGI20163J15578_10001111_pt1 | contig 11099 bp, 7 predicted proteins | sample TergutCu122P1_FD_15578 | JGI IMG/M metagenome (IMG submission 15578)
AAAAAGTCGCCTTTTAGGAGTAACATGTCCTAATCGGCGACTTTTAAGTTCATTTCATTAAATCTTCCTTATCGAGACGGTTTTATCCCTCTAGGGCAATAAACTCTCGAACGGGTCTTAGTCATAAAGCAAAATTGCAATTTCAGGATCATGCATGTTAGTTGCATCCCACCACTTGGCACCTGGGTCAACATCGCTAACGGTTTCGCCACGTGCTGCACGAACAGCTAATGATACCGCTTGGAAACCAATTTGGAATGGATCTTGGGTAACTGCACCAAACATAACACCAGTCTCTACAGCACCTTTTTGTGCAGAACCAGCGTCAAATCCAATAATTGGAAGTCCATCAGGAACGACTGTACCTGCAACGATAGAAGATAATACTCCACCTACAGAACCTTCGTTAGAGGCAAATACACCAACTAGACCTGGGGTATTGTTTAACATACCGTGAGCAGCAGTTTGCATATCTACGGTTTCAGGTGTTGCACCAACAAAAACTTCGATAACAACAGCAGCACCAGCATCTCCAGTGTTGATTCTGTCGAAACCACCTGTGATGGCAACGCTGTCATTCACTCCACCAGCATGAGCATACATTCTCTCAGCAAAACCTCTTGTACGCTCGGTAATGGACTCAGAGGTAACATCTTGAGATAAGATGGCAACTACAACTGGATCCGCTTCTGTAGCAGCTGCAAGGGCATCTTCAATCTCTGCAAACATATGGTCTGCGGCAATTCCACCAGCAGCATGATTGTCTGTTGCGGCATTGGCCAATACTTGTCCTGGAGGTGCTCCTGGTACTCCAGAGTCAAATCCTACTACAGGAATTCCTCTGTCATATGCATCTTGAAGTTCTGCTAAAGCGGCTTCTGTGTCAAGTGCTGCAAAGGCGAGAGCATCAGGATTTCTCGCTAAGGCTGCTCTAAGCATATCCAATTGTGGTCCGATGTCCGCTTCACTAGGAGGTCCATCAAAAGAAACGGTTACTCCGTAGTATTCACCAGCTGCCAAGGCACCTGCGTATACGGTTTGCCAGAATTGATGTTGGAATCCTTTGGAGATTACAGCTACATAAGACACTTCATTGTCTTCTGCTTCTGGCTCCTCTGGCTCTTCTGGCTCCTCTGGAGCTTCTGGCTCTGGATCTGGTTCTGCTGGAGCTTCTACTTCTGGTTCTGGATCTGGAGCTGGATCATTTTGGCATCCAACTGCGAAGGTGGCAACTAACATCAATGCCATAAGTAATGCTAATAACTTTTTCATTTTTCCTTTTTTCCTTTCTTAAAACTTATTTTTTGACTACTTTTTCTTTCTTTACTTGATTCGCCCTTTTGGTACGTTGTATATCTAACAAGACCGCGCCAATAACAACGAGTCCTGTAAAGAAAACTTGGAAAGGTGCGGGAAGGCCCATAGACATTAGACCCATCCGTAGCACACTCATAATAAATACTCCAATCATGGTTCCTGTTAAGGAACCAACACCACCTGCTAGGGAGGTTCCGCCAATAACTACAGCAGCAATGGCTTGTAGTTCATATCCCTGCCCTCGACCAGGTGTAATGGTGGTATATACTGCAGCATAGAAGATGGCTGCAAGCCCTGCGAATAGCCCACTAATGACAAAAACGATACATTTCCAATTGGCCGCTTTTACTCCTGATAGACGTACTGCTTCTTCGTTACTTCCAATGGCAAAGGTATATCGACCCAATTTGGTTTTTGTCAATACAATGGTTGCCAATATGAAGAAAAATATTAACCACATCAGCCCTGTGGGAAAGGTTCCTTCTCTCATAAACACGCGCCCAAACCATGCGTCTGCTTCTAACAAAGTCGGATAGGTTTGTGCTCTATTGTTGGTAAGGATGGCTCCTGCTCCAGCAGCAACCATCATGGTTCCTAGGGTAGAGATAAAAGGAGGAAGGCCTAATCTGGAAACATTCAGCCCGTTAAACAACCCAAAGGTAGTGCTCACCGCAAGAACGGTTAACAAACACGCCCATAAAGGAAGAGAAGGAATGTGAATGAAGCCAAACAGGGTCAGCCCTTCTCGATAGAGTACCCCTCCAATCAATGCGGAACAAATCATTACCGTTCCTAGGGAAAGGTCAATTCCACCTGTGATGATAACAAAGGTCACCCCAATGGCCAAAAAGCCAACAAAGTATGAGCTAGCAAGTATATTTAACATAGTGGGAACAGACACAAAATCATTCCCAAAGATAGCAAAAAAGATGAATAGAATAACCAGTGCCCCAAAAGCCAGTAATTTTTGCAGTTGAATGGTTTTAACTACTGCTAAGGATTCATCTGCTAATTTTTTTATTTGAATTCTCTCTTTCATTCCTCATTCTCCTTTACTTTACTAATGCTAGAAGTTTGGGTAGCAAGCTTCATAATTGAATGTTGATCCGCCTCCTCAATAGACAATGTACCTGTGTGAGACCCCTCACACATGACAAAGATTCGATCGCTCATCCGAAGCAGTTCTGGAAGCTCTGAGGAAATCATAATGATGGACTTCCCTTCTTTCACCAAAGCATTCATCAACTTATAAATTTCACTTTTTGCACCTACATCAATGCCCCTGGTAGGCTCATCAAAGATTAAGATATCACTATTATGAATGAGCCATTTGCAGATGACTACCTTTTGTTGGTTGCCACCTGATAGATTTCGAATCAGTTGGTTAATGCTGGGAGTTCTTACGCCTATCTTCTCTACGTACTCCCGAGCCACCTCTCGAATCTTAGGCTCGTTGACAAAAAGTCCTTTTGTGTATTGTTCTAGACTGGCCATCACCATATTGTTGGAGACATTCATGGACACTGCTAGTCCAAAGCGTTTTCGGTCTTCAGACAGATAACCAATCCCAAGTTCTACAGCATCACTGGGAGACTTTATCTCCGCCTTTTTACCTTTCACATAGATATCACCACTTGCCCGCTCGTCAGCTCCAAAAACTAAACGTGCCACTTCTGTTCTTCCAGCCCCCATTAAACCTGCAAAACCTAGAATCTCTCCTTTGCGCAGGTAAAAAGAAACGTCTTTCACATCTTTTGAGTTCAAACCTTCCGCTCGAAGCACCTCAGGAGCATCCTCAGGCACAGCGCTTACTTGTTTAGGTTCTTCGTAAGTAGTTCGCCCAATCATCATCTGAATCACTTCGTCTATTTCAACTTCTTTGGTATCTCTGGTGCCTACATACTCCCCATCCCGCAGAACATTGACACGATCAGTGATTCGTTTGATCTCGTCCATACGGTGAGAGATGTAGATGATTCCCACTCCTTTTTTTGCTAAATCTGCAATAATATCAAATAAAACATCAATCTCTGCATCGGTTAAGGTAGAGGTAGGCTCATCAAAGATAATTACTTTGGCATCATAAGAAATGGCCTTGGCAATCTCTACAATCTGTTGTTTTCCAACGGTTAGATTCTGCACCAAAACTTGTGGATCTATCTTGATGTTAATTCGATCAAACAACTCCTTGGCTTTTCTGTTGATGGCTCTTTCGTTTAAGAAAAATCCTTTGCCTTCTCTACCAATGAAAATATTTTGTGCCGCTGTTAAGTGATTCATCAAATTCAATTCTTGATGGACAATAGCGATTCCAGCATCTAGGGCTTCTCTAGGAGTCTTAAAAAATTTTTTCTCACCAAAAAATATAATTTCCCCTTCATCGGCCTGGTAAATCCCTGTTAAAATCTTCATCATGGTAGACTTACCTGCACCATTTTCTCCCACTAGGGCCAACACTTCACCAGCGCGCAAATTCAACTGGGTTTTCTTCAAAGCATGAACCCCTTGGAAACGCTTATCTATGTCTATCATTTCCAAAATGTATTCGTTATTGTTCTCTTGCTTCATGCATTTCCTCCCACATTTCTTTTGTAGGCCCATGGGTTTTAATCCACTTGCCCTATCTCTTACGCTTAAGGATGACGCTCAATGTCCGAACTTACTGGAGAGCAATATTTCGTCGTCATCATTCTGCATAGCTTAGGGATGACAGAGTCGAACTCATGCAGAGTAAGGCATCTGAGTCTGACCCCACTATTCCTATCATTATAGCTCCCGTCACTTACAAATGAAATTGAATATCTTACATAAAAAGGTTAAATTATTATTGTCCTGGTAGTGGAAACAATAATTGTTGATTCTCACGCAGGTGCATATTATCCTGAGTAATCAACACACTTCCTGTATCAATTCCTTCTCCCTGACTCCTTCCTGCTAGTACTTGCACTCCCAACTCCACGGACAAGTAGCCCATATTTGCTGGTTTTTGAATGACAATGGCTTGAAAGACTCCTCGTTCTAAAAACTGCACCTGCTCCAGAGAATTATCCACTCCAAACAACATAATCTCTCCTTCCAAGCCTAAACTTTGAATGGCTCTGGCTGCTCCAACGGCCGAGTCCTCATTCATACCAAAGATAATGTCAATCTCTGGATAATCGGCAATCATCTGTCTGGTCAATCGGTAGGCTCGTCCATAGTCAAAGCCTCCATACTCTACTTTTACAATATTCTCTTCAAATTCTCCTAATCCCTCCCTTATTCCGCGCTCACGCTCGATGGCTGTAGCGGCTCCTTGTACTGGCCCGATGATTCCAATTCTAGATTCTGGACCGATAAATTGTCTGGCGTAGTCTGATAGTTTCTGCCCAATCTCTATATTGTTGGTGGAAACAATACCACTTCCTATCTCCTGATCTACCCCTGAATCCACCAGGATTACTTGTATTCCTGCTTCTATTGCTTTTTCAATATAGGGAATGGTTTCGGTTGCACTGTTGGCGGCCAACAAAATCACAGCTGGTTCCATTTCAATGGCTTCTAAAATTTTTTGATTTTGTCCGGTAATATCATCCTCTGAGTAAACCCCCAGAACAACCAACTCCACATCAAAGTCATTGGCTCCAATCTGGGCTCCACCCACCAATGCTCTCCAAAAATCATTCTCTGGATTCAAAGTTTTAGGAATCAACACAAAAAGTGGTGTATTGCCATTATTGCTACTCTCCCGAAAAGAACTAAGTAAAATGATTCCTCCCACTAACACTGCTAGAGCGAGTAATAAGGGAAGGACAACACCCACACGAACTTTCTTAAACATCACTGACCCTCCTTTCCATGGGTATGGTCACCTTAACCACTGTTCCTTGATTGGGTTTACTTTGAACCTCCAAACCAAAGGATTCACCATAAAACAACTGCAGGCGTTTTTGCACATTGGTAATCCCCACTCCATTTTTCTTGAAATCCGTCTTTTTTTCATGGAATATCCTGGACAATACCTCTTCATTCATCCCTGCTCCATTGTCTCGCACTTCAATACAAAGGTTATCACCCGCGCGGTAGCCTTTAATCACTAACTGGCCTTTTTCATCTTTGTATTTCAGGCCGTGATAAATGGCATTTTCCACAAGGGGTTGCAGGACAAATTTTATGATTTTGGCATTTTCAATTTCAGGTTCCATTTCAATGGAATAGTCTAACTTATCCTTATAACGCATCTGCTGAATGGTTAAATAATTGGTTACATATTCCTTTTCCTCTCGGATGAGAATTTCTTCTTTCTCATCGCTGATGGCCTGGCGAAACAACTTGGCCAGTGCTGAGGTCATCTCTACCACCTCATCATTGCGGTGGGCTTCTGACATCCAAACGATAGAATCTAAAGTGTTGTAGAGAAAATGAGGATTAATCTGGGCTTGCAAGGCTCGCACTTCGCTTTTTCTTCGCTCTCTTTGTTCGATGGTATTTTGCTGGATTAAATTGGCGATTCGTTCGGTCATTTCATTAAAGGAGTTGGTGAGAGAACCTAGTTCATTATTGGCAATCTCTTTGACACTGGCTTTTGCAAACTCTCCTTGCTCCACCAGTTCCATAGAATCTTTTAATCTACGAATGGGCTTGGTAATCTCTTTTGAAATATAAGCAGAAATCATGATGACAGCAATCAGCAGAATCAAGGTGGTTAATCCATAGATTAACCAAGTCTGATAGGTATTGGCTAATAGGTCTGAAATGTAGGTGACTCCCACCACGCTCCACCCTGTTTTCTCGGAAATAGAGCGGGTATAGATAATCTCTTCACCTTCTCTATCGGTGATAATGTACGGCTCTGTACTGGCTTTGATTTCATCAATATTTTCACTTAACAAACCGCCATGAATCAACTGTTGTCTGGGATGGTAAATAATGTTTCCTTGCTCATCTAAGATAAAGATATAACCTCTGGCTCCTAATTGATAGTTGTCGCATAAGTCACTAATGGCCTCAAAGTTCAAATCTACGAAGAAAACCCCTTCTCGTTGGTTGGTTTGGGAGTTTACCATGGCCCTGCTTAAGGTGATTACCCATTCATAGCTGGTTGGTATCACATTCTGCACGTGGGAAGAGGTGAGTACCTGTCCACTTTCCGATGTTAAAGTTTCTTGATACCATTCTTGATCCTCAATGGGCACAAAGTCGCTTAAGGACTCCCATCCGTCATTGACAATGGTTCTGCCATTCATCCCTACAGCGGCAATATTGGCAATATCCCCACGACTTTCCTTAATGGTCATAAACTGGGAAGCAATTCGTCCTCTGGCGGCAAACATTTCTTGCTCTGAGACACCTTCTGAAAACAGGAAGAAAGGTAGCTCTGTACCTTCCATAATCAAAGAAGCAATGTTCTCCATATTGACAATATAGGAATCAATGTTGTCATTCACTTGATTGGTTATGTTCAAGGTCAGATCCACAGAGTTTTCAAAGGTAACATTCCGGGTATGGTTCAAAGCAATGTACAGAAAAACTAACATTGCTACAATCATAAGGATAGAAAAAAATGCTGTGATTGTAGTTTGAGTGCTATGGAATCGATTCCATAGGAGCCTTTTTCTACTCATCTGTGCCCTCCTCCTTGTTTTGAACCTCTCTGCTATACCTTCCTGGGGTTTTACCTGTCAATTTCTTGAAGGCGATACTAAAGTAGTGAGGATCGCTAAACCCAACACGCTCGGCAATCTCATAGTTTCTCAAGTCTGTTTCTTGTAAAAGTTGCTTCGCTTTTTCCATACGAATACCATTAAGGTATTTTAAAAAGGTTTTCCCCGTCACTTCTTTGAACAAGCCACTAAAATGGCTGGTGCTAATTCCTAAATGCTGGCAAACATCCTTTAATGCCAATTCACTGTTCCCATAATTCTCATGTAAAAACTCCATGGCTAGTAAAGCTTGGCGCTCTTTTGCCCCGCGACCCACTTTCTCCATGTCTATGATGATGTTTTCTTGTTCTGGGTCTCTGCGAGCTAAGGCAGTAGTGGCAGTTTCATAAGATTTGTGCAACTCTTCCAACACTTCTGTATAGGTTCCGATGGCAATGGTTAAGTTAATCCCTTGGGACGCTTGGTTTACTTCCTGCTGAATTTGTTGGCAGATTTCAGACACTTGTTGGTTAAAATCTTGGATTTTTTCGGAATAAAATAACAGGTTCACTAAGTTATCCGCATCTCGGAAAGCTATCCCTAGTTGGTTTCTTTCCATGATTTCACTGGCAATGTTATTGATGGCATAACTTAAGGTGGCTCTGTCTCTTTTTCTTTTCTCTTCATCTAAGGGAGGTACTTCTCTATCTCTTACATCTAAGGGTGGCACCTCTCTATCTCTTACCACTGAGGCATGTTCCTCTCTTTCTCTTACCTCTAAGGTAGATACCTCTCTATCTCTCACCTCTAAGGCAGGTGTTTCTCTATCTTTCATTTCTAAGATGGCCACTCGATAGGCTTTCCCTTTGATTTCAACACCCATCTCTAACAATTCTTGCCTTGCGGTGGCTACATCAATGCTTCCTTTGATTAAATTAGATAAAATCTTTGACACAACAACTTCTTCATTCTTCTTATGAGTCCGATGGGATTTGGCCAGTTCATGAAGCTGTTGTTTTTCTTTTTGTTTATTGTCTAACTTCTCTTTGGTATTCTGCAACACCACAGACAGCTCTTTGGCTGTAACGGGCTTCAGTATATATTCTGATACGTTATATCGAATGGCTTGTCTGGCATACTCAAAATCATTGTAGCCACTAAAAATGATAATAGAAGTTTCTGGGTATTTTTCGTGGATATGTTTGCTCAGCTCTAATCCATCTACGTAGGGCATGTAAATATCCGTTAGCACTACATCCACTGGTTGTTGTTGCAAAAATTTAATGGCTTCTTTTCCATTTTCGCAATCTCCAACCAGTTCATAGCCTAACGTTTCCCATTCCATTCTTTCTCTAATGGCTTCTCGAACGAGAATTTCATCATCCACTAATAGTATTTTATACATGGAACACCTCTCCAAGGTAGAATGTTCGTCTCACTAGGCTCGAGAAAACCTCGCCAAGTTCGGTGAACTAAGTTTTCCCTACGTTCGAAAGAACCTCACCAAGGGAAAGACTTAAAAGGGGGGCCTGAAATCCCCCCTACACTTAGGGTGAGAAGAATAAAACGAACACGTTTTTTTTCTCACCCTAGTCATCTAACATCTAGTGAGAGGAATAAGTCGAACACGCCTCAATATACTATTTCTCTCACCCTATTCTAACATTTAATATTTATTTATACAACGGTCCATAAGTATCACATGCCCGATAATCTTGTCCTTCTTTGTCTTGTCCAAAGGCATTCCAAGCAGCAGGTCTGAATACATCTTGCTCTGGAACATTGTGCATGGATACAGGAATTCGAAGCATAGAGCAAAGAGTGATGATATCTGCCCCAATATGGCCGTAGCTAATGGCTCCGTGATTGGCTCCCCAGTTGTTCATTACATCGTAAGCGGTTCTGAAAGCGCCTTGGCCTGTTACTCTTGGTGCAAACCAAGTGCAGGGCCAGGTGTAGCTTGTTCTCTTCCACAGAATGTCTGTCACTTCATCAGGAAGATGCACCGTCCAACCTTCTACCAACTGAACCACTGGTCCTAGACCTTTTACCAAATTCAAACGCATCATGGTCACTGGCATTTCTGCCTCAGTTACGAAACGGGAAGAATAACCTCCTCCACGGAAATAGCCTAGCTCTGCGTAATTCCAAGTGGATGCTTTCAAGATGGCGTCTGCATCTGCCTGGGTTACTTCATACCAAGGTTTGATACAATTGTTACCTGCTTCGTCTCTGGCTTGGCCATTGGCATCTAGACAAGCAGCACCAGAGTTGATGAGATGAATCATGCCGTCTGCTTCTTTTGCTGCTCCAGCCAGTTCATATCCCGTGGTGCGCTTCACTGCTTCAGGGCTCCAATAGGTTCTTACGTCTGCGAAGATTTGGGCGGTGTTGGTTAACAACTTGCCAAAGAGCATACCGATTCCATTGAGTACGTCATTCTCTGTTGCCAAGATATAGGGTTCACGAACGCCTTCCCAGTCAAAGGAAGTGTTCAACATGGCCTCAGGGAAGTCGCAGTTGGGATAAAAGTCTGTCCACTGTCTCTGTCCCTGGAAACCTGCAGCAATGGCGTTGTGTCCTACCATCTCCTCCTCGGCACCTTTTGGCAGGTTGGGGTTTCCATTCATCAAATCTTTGATGATGCACATCATCTTTACCACAAACTCCCAATCCGAGTCTTTTTGTTCACGAGACACTTGATGTTCTTCTGGATTGGAATCAAAGCCCTCAATGCACTTTTCTCTAGTCCAGGCCAAGGCCTTTTGGTACTTGGCTTCATCGTAGATTCCTTCGCTCATGCGGCGAATAATCTCTGTTTCGTCTACGGATTCCACTCGCATTCCCAGATATTCTTCAATGAAATCGCAGTCAATTATGGAACCAGCAATTCCCATACAGATGGAACCAATCTGAAGATAGGACTTGCCTCTCATGGTGGCTACTGCTACTGCAGCACGACCGAATCGGAGTAATTTTTCCTGAACGTCTGCTGGGATGCTGGTGTCGTCTGCATCTTGTACTTCTCTTCCGTAGATTCCAAAAGCAGGCAATCCTTTCTGAGCATGTCCAGCTAATACGGCTGCCAGATATACTGCTCCAGGACGTTCTGTGCCGTTAAAGCCCCACACTGCTTTGATGGTTTTGGTGTCCATGTCCATGGTTTCTGAACCATAGCACCAGCAAGGGGTTACGGTAATGGTAATGTCCACTCCAGCTTTTCTAAACTTGTCGGCACAGGCGGCGGCCTCTGCCACTCGTCCGATGGTGGTGTCTGCAATGATGACCTTGACAGGCTCACCATTGGAGTATCTTAGGTTGTCTTCCAGTAGCTTGGCTGCTGACTTAGCCATGTTCATGGTTTGGTCTTCCAAGGACTCTCGTACTTGCAGGACTCCTCTTCTACCATCTATGGTTGGCCTGATTCCAATTACTGGATAGTCTCCGATTAATCTTGATTTTGCCATTATGCATTCCTCCTATTGGTTAATTAACATTTACATTTTACGTCCGATCCCGCTCTGAAACTTATATATTGTACAGATTCAGAGTGACCGTTCACACTGTCAGATGGCTTGCTCTAGGGCTATAACCCTCTCAAATGCGGTTTCGAGAAGTTCACCTTATGGTAAACATCTTACCACTACTCAATCTCTTTGTCTTGTGCTATAATGGAAAAAAATATAAAAATATTCACATTCGACAGGACGAACCCACAAGAAATATGGATTTCAGGGTGTTCCTCTAACCAAAGGAGCCCATTATGCATTATCGTCACTACCACGAAAACTGGAAAAGGGGAACTCTAGACTTCCCTCTAAAACTCTATCATGTTTCACCATCACATCCACGTTATGTGATGGCTTTGCATTGGCATATTGAATTTGAGTTGATTCGAGTGCTTAAAGGAAGCTTTAAGATGACTCTAAATGAAAAGGACGTGTTGATTACACAAAATTCCTCTCTCCTTCTTCTTCCAGGCACGCTTCATGCAGGAATTCCTGAAGACTGCACTTACGAATGTATTGTGTTTGACATGGATATTCTTATTAATAAGAATGATTCTACAGGCAAACTGATTCAAACCCTTAAGAATCAAGAAATGGTTTCTCATTATAGCTTCCCTTGTACAGATATCCAGATGCAACGAGTAGTGGATTC
>JGI20163J15578_10001112_pt1 | contig 11084 bp, 9 predicted proteins | sample TergutCu122P1_FD_15578 | JGI IMG/M metagenome (IMG submission 15578)
GAGGGCTTGCCTTAGCGACACAACCCTTTCAAGTGCATTTGCAGAGATGTCAGAAAACCTTAGATAATAAAACTAGGCGCAACAAATTAAAGAACTTTGTTTGAGCGTAGCGAGTTATTTCTTTAATTTGTGTCCTGTGCCTACTTTTATTATCTCTTAGGTTTTCGGCTTCTCGAAACCGCACTTGAAAGGGTTGTGTCGCTAAGGCAAGCCCTCTGATGCAGTGTGAACTGTAGCATTTTGCATGCCTGTCTAGGTATCTTTAGAGGTGCAACACATTGTATCTTCCTAGAGGATATGATATACTCAAATCGATGGTTAGGATGAGAAAATTAAGTCGATTTATATCTTTCTCACCTTAGATGAACGAAAGCCAATCTAGAGGACAAATCAACCATACAAATTGTTAGAAAAAGGTCAGGAGTGATGACTTCATAAAGTTCACTCCTTCAACCTTAAATGGAGGTTCAGATGCAAACCATAAAAGCCATTGTGAAAAAAACAAATACCCCAGGCGGACTGTTTCTGGAAGAGGTACCTTTTCCTACTGTGGGTCATGATCAGGTGTTAATTAAGGTAAGGAAAACAGCCATTTGCGGAACCGATGTCCATATTTATAACTGGGATGAATGGTCACAGAAAACCATTGACACCCCACAAATCATGGGCCATGAGTTTGTGGGAGAAGTGATAGAGCTGGGCACTCATGTTTCCAATGTGAAAGTAGGCCAGATTGTTTCTGGGGAAGGGCATGTAGTCTGTGGGAATTGTCGACATTGTATTACAGGATATCAACACCTCTGTCGTCAAACCATCGGTATTGGAGTGAATATGGATGGAGTGTTTGCCCAATACATTGCATATCCAGCCAGTAATCTGTGGATCTGCGATAAGAACATATCAGAAGACATTCATAGCATCTTAGACCCTCTAGGGAACGCCACCCATGCCGCTTTGTCCTTTAGTGTGTTAGGAGAAGATGTGTTGGTTACAGGAGCAGGTCCCATTGGACTTATGTCTGTACCCATACTGAAGCGGGCAGGAGCAAGGAGCATTGTGGTTTCTGATATTAATCCCGAACGATTGGAACTAGCCAAGGAGTTAGGGGCAACCGTAACCGTAGATGTACGTAACGAAACCATTGAAGAAGCTGTGAAAAAGCTGGACATTATGAAGGAAGGATTTGATGTTGGATTGGAGATGTCAGGAAACGGCAGCGCATTTTCCAACATGATTGATGTAATGGCCAACGGAGGGCGGATTGCCATCTTAGGTCTCTTACCACAAGGCGTGCAAATTGATTGGGACAAGGTTATCTTTAATAGCTTAACCTTAAAGGGGATTTATGGCAGACATATGTTTGACACTTGGTACAAGATGTCTGCACTGTTGCAAGCGGGACTAGATGAAGACATTAGCAAAGTGATTACCCATCACTTCCACTATACTGAATTTGAAGAAGCCTTTGAGTTAATGAAGAGTGGCAAGTCTGGAAAGGTAATCTTGGATTGGGATTAGAGAGAGAAGAGAGAACATGGAACAATATATCATTAAAACAATAGACAGTTGGACACCACCACCAATACCAGAGAACATCCCCCACGGCGACATGCCAGGAGACAAGGTTAAGATAGAACAAAGGCATGTGGAATTGGCCAATGTTATTTTCCCCAACCTATTGAGAGAGATTAAAGAGAGATTTGAAAAACTAGAAAAATCAGAAGGATTAGAAAGACTCGAAGGAATAGAGGGTAATCCAGAGGATTTGCGAGAAGAATTATCTAAACTAAAGTTCGTAGTCAGTGTTTATGGTGGCTCAGGGGTTGGGAAATCTGAAGTTGCTTCTTTGTTATCTTATTATTTTAACCAGTTACAGATAGGGAGCTATACCTTGTCTGGAGACAATTATCCTCACAGAATACCTAAGGAGAATGATGCCAAGAGGCTTCGGGTGTTTACCGAAGGCGGAGAAACCAGTCTTGAAAACTATCTTGGCACTGATAATGAGATTAATTTTGAAGAGGTTTCAAACATTATCAAAGAATTTAAAGCAAAAAAAGAGCAGATTTCTTTGAAGAGAATGGGAAGAGAGCCATCTGAGTTGTGGTATGACTTGGTTGATTTTTCTAAAATTAATGTATTGATTTTGGAATGGACTCATGGGAATAATAAGAATCTACAAGGTGTTGACTTTCCTATCTTCTTATCCAGTACTCCTGCCGAAACATTAGCTCATAGAAAGGCAAGGAATCGGGATGGAGCAGTGGACAGTGAGTTTACAACTCTTGTGTTGAACATTGAACAAAAGCTACTGGAATCACAAGCGGGCAGTGCAAAAATGATTCTAACCAAGCAGGGTGGTATAGTGGATTATTCTGAATATGTGTAAGAGATTTAATTCGTGAATTACATTACATGGCAATTACCAGCAAAACGGTGTGAATCTCGATTAGGGTGTGAATAAAACGAACACGGTTATATTTGAATTTGAAAAGAACGTAAGAAGAGACTAGCAAAATAAGAAAAATACAAGGAGTGCCTCAAGTTGAGAAAAAATAAAAATTATGGCCCTATGCTCAATGCATATCCAGACAGCATTGGTGGTAATCTCACCAAGATGGTTGAATTTCTTAAAAAACCAGAAGTTGCCTCAGTTTTCCAGATGTTTTACATTCTACCCAGTGTGTTTAACTCAGACTTAGACCGTGGATTTTCGGTGATTGACTATCAATTAAATGATTCCTATGCAACCCTAGAAGATTTAGATAAGATTAAGGAACTTGGCATTCAACTTAAACTGGACTTTGTGTTGAATCATATTTCAGTAAACTCCCCACAATTTAAAGACATGATTCAGAAGGGATTGGATTCAAAGTACCGAGATTTTTTCATTAATTGGAATGAATTTTGGGAAGGGGCTGGAGAATTAACCCAGGACGGATACATACAGCCTAGTGAAAAATACATCAAGAAGATGTTTTTTAGAAAACCAGGCCTTCCTCTTCTAATGGTTAAGATGCCTGATGGTAGCAAGGTTCCTTATTGGAATACCTTTTACCAGCAAGTGCTGGAAGATGGTTATCTGGGACAGATGGACTTGAATGTAAAGTCTCCTTTGGTTTGGGAGTATTATGAGGAGGTGTTAAAGCAACTGGCGGATTATGGCAGTAAGATTGTTCGCTTAGATGCTTTTGCCTATGCTCACAAAGAAGTGGGGGAAGCCAACTTTATGAATGAGCCAGGAACCTGGGATCTACTCCGTCAGGTAGATGAGATGGCCAAGCAGTATTATCTGGAACTGTTGCCAGAGATACACACCTCCTATGAAGAGAGAATCCATGAGGTACTCTCGGACAAGGACTATATGATTTATGATTTCTTCCTGCCAGGACTGCTGATAGATGCCATTGAAAATGGCCACTTAACCCATATTAAAAGCTGGGCATGTGAGATGATCAATAAAAAAATGCGCACCGTCAATATGCTAGGCTGTCACGATGGGATTCCACTTCTGGATTTAAAAGGAATCTTAACCGAAGAGGAGATACAAAACCTTATTGAACTTATTGTTTCAAGAGGGGGCTATGTAAAGAATCTTCATGGTCAAGAAAACATGTACTATCAGGTGAACGCAACCTATTACAGTGCTCTAGGCAATGATGATAGGAAGATGTTACTGGCAAGAGCCATACAAGTTTTCATGCCAGGTATCCCTCAGGTATGGTATCTGGACTTGTTTGTTGGCAAGAACGACTACCAAGCAGTAGAGCGAGCTGGTGAGGGTGGTCACAAGGAGATTAACAGAACCAATCTGACCATGGAAGCTATTGAAGAAGGGTTGCGGTTGGATGTGGTGAAGATTCAACTGCAGATTTTAGAGTTTCGAAGTCACTTTGGTGCCTTTCATCCAGAGGGAGAGTTTGAGGTCGTAATCAAAGAGAACATGACCTCCTTCATATGGAAGTACGAAGATAAAAAAGCAGTGTTAGACGTGGATATTCACAACTTAACCTTTACCATCACTGCAGTGGTTGGAGAGGAAGAGGAGGTAATCATTAAGCAAGCTTAGGCGAGCATTTATATAATCTATACAGAGAAAACATTTAATGACGAGCACCCCGGCGGTATCAAATACGAACACGCCAAGGAACAAATAGTGGCAAAGAAGATATAACACCTACAGTATAAACATTTTCTTCAACAACAAAAGGTGAAGAAGTAACACTTTGACAAGAAACTAGGAGGGAAAAGAGTGAAAACAGCATACACACATTGGGAGCAACTTACCAACGAAATCAAAGAGGCAGGGCTGTGGAAGACTGAGAGAGTAATCACCACTCCTCAATCTCCAGTTATTGATACCACCTTAAAATCACAAGTGATTAACATGTGTTCTAATAATTATTTAGGTCTTGCCAATAATGAAGAAGTAAAAGTGGCGGCGAAAGAAGGAATCGATCGATGGGGCTATGGGCTATCTTCAGTACGTTTTATCTGTGGTACTCAGGAGTTGCATAAGCAATTGGAAAGTAAATTAAGTGAGTTCTTAGGCACAGAAGATACCATTTTGTACTCCTCTTGTTATGATGCCAATGGGGGATTATTCGAGACAATTCTGACCAGTGAAGACGCCATTATTAGTGATGAGTTAAATCACGCCAGCATTATCGACGGTGTTCGCCTGTGCAAGGCGGCCAGATATCGCTATAAAAATAATGACATGGCAGACCTAGAAGCTCAGTTAAAGGAAGCAAAAGATGCAAGAATCAAAGCCATTGTTTGTGACGGAGTATTCTCTATGGACGGCACCATTGCCAATCTACCAGCAGTGTGTGATTTAGCAGAAAAATACGATGCTATTGTAATTGTGGATGACAGTCACGGAGTTGGGGTGATTGGAGAGAATCTAAAAGGCGCTCATGAACATTGTCATGTGATGGACAGAGTCGATGTGATAACGGGTACCTTAGGAAAGGCTCTTGGTGGTTCTTCAGGAGGTTACACCAGCGGCAAGAAGGCAATTATTGAACTCTTGCGTCAACGTTCCAGAACCTATCTGTTTTCTAATACTTTGTCCCCTATTATTGCTTCAGGAACTTTAAGGGTACTGGATTTAATTTCCAACTCATCTGAATTAAGAGACAAGCTAAGAGAGAATACCAAATATTTCAGAGAGGGGATTAAGAGTACAGGGCTGACCATTATAGAAGGGGAGCATCCCATTGTACCTGTTATGTTATATGATGAAATCTTAGCCCAGAAGATGGCTGAGAAATTACTGGAAAAAGGAGTATATGCCGTTGGATTTTTCTACCCTGTGGTGCCAAGAGGAAGGGCTCGGGTAAGGTGTCAAATTTCAGCGGCACATACAAAAGAACAATTAGACGTTGCCATCCAGGCCTTTAGACAGTGCAAGGATGAGCTAGGGATATAGTTATTGAAGGAATGCAGGGAGTGCCGAAGATGATTCAGGCACTCCCTTAAAAAATTAGCATTTATGTATTTTCTTTTATAAGATTAAAGGAGTTGGTTCGGATTGTTCTGATTACTTATGCTTATAATAGAATACCGCCAATTGAGTTCGATCCCGCAGGTCCAACTTGTTCAAAATATTGCTAAGATAATTACGCACGGTTCCTTCGCTAAGGAATAAAGCCTCAGCGATTTCTCTATTATTCATTCCCTGAGCCACTAAGGTGATGATTTCTTCTTCCATTTCATTAATGTCAAAATCCCCATAGGAAAAGGCCTGCTTGTCTTCCATTAAGGTGGGCAATTTAGAGATAATGTCTGTTCCATATACATTCTGGCCACTTAAGACTGCTTTAAGGGCAGGAGCAATACTGGCAAAGTCTTGCTTCAGAATATAACCTTTGGCTCCAAGGCTCAAGGCTTTGATGATGTATTCATTATCGGAAAATGTGGTAAGGAAGAGGACTTTGGCCTTAGGGTCAAAGTCGATAATCTCTTTGGCTGCTTCCAGACCAGTTTTTACTGGCATTTGAATGTCTAGCAATGCCACATCAGGCTGATGCTCCAGATACAGTTTCACTGCCTGTTCACCGTTATTGCCAATTCCCATAACGGTAATGTCTGGATCCACTTCTAGAATAGTTTTTAAGGAAGAGGATACAATGGCATCATCATCGGCAAGTATGATTTTCATAAAGTTTTTCTCCTTTTGAGGCATTTTCGCCTTATTCTTCTCACCTGGCATACACCATTAAGGTGGATTTTCCGAGAGTATTCCAGTTGTCAATGGGTTCATTAACTCGTGGACTTGGGAACAGAGACAAATATTCGAAAGCCATCTTCAGTATTAATATAAAAGCGCCCATCTAATGTCTCTACCCGCTTTTCCATGTTGGTGATTCCCATGCCTACATTTGAAGCTTCTGTTTGAACAGAGCCGTTGTCTTGAATCAGCAGTTGATAGAAGGCAGGATGTTCCTTTAATGTGATGGTAACTTTTGTGGCGTTGCTGTGCTTGGAGATATTGGTGATGGCTTCTTTTAGCACTCCTAGAAAACAGAACTTTACATTGTTCTCAATCTCACTGGACATGTCATAGTTAACTTCCACCTCACAGGTCAGAGGTTGAATCATCTTGGTGATAGCTTCTTGCAAATCTATTGAATCATCTCGCAGATTATGAACACTTTGTCGCACGCTTGTCATGGCAGAATCCAAAGTTTCTTGAAGAGAGTCTAAGGAGTCTTTGATGGAATCTGCGATGGAGTCTTCTACAATGACTTCTATGGAATCTTCGATATAATCCTCTCTCAATTCATAGAGTTCCTCAGCAGAGCTCATAGAATCTTTGAATGCTTTAGATTGTATAATGGCTTGTACCGCACCAATTTGCAGAATCGATCTTGATAGAAGATGGCCTACATTGTCGTGAATCTCTCTGGCAATTCGATTTCTTTCCTTTAAGGTAACATGGTAAATGTCTTCTTCGTAGTTTTCAGTTAAAGCTTTGTTCTTCCTTTGAAGGGCAAGTTGCAATTCAATGCTGTTGTCACGGATCTTTTTGTTTTCTACAATCAAATCCCTTAACTGATTGCAGGCAACACGTATCACAGCCGCAAGAAGAGTCATCATAAGTATCATCACCAATGTTTCTATCTGAAAATAGGAGTGGTTGAAGACAATGGGCAGTGCAAGCAAAACCAATGATTTTCTAGGATTAAACTCTAGCAAGATAAAACAGAGTAACGGTAAGAAGGCAATAAAGTAAGGGATGAAAAAGCTGGCAGCCAGCAACAAAGCGACAGCAACAATAGTCAAAGTTCGGTGATTGAAATATTGGAGTAATGCAGCGGTTGCAACTACAACTAATAAAATAGCAATGCTACTTTGATTCGTAAAAGGAATAGATATCAGGAGGGGTCCTATGAAGATAAGAAGTAATTTGATAATAATGGTAAGCATAATTCACCTTTTTAATGTTTCTGAGTTAGTATTGTTTTTCGATTCTATCATACCACAATCATTCCCTTGCGACCACCTTTTAGAAAACATTTTGATAGATGACATTTGTCACATAGAAGAGATGACAATGTACACTATCCATTCTGACTTCAATGTACTATGATGGTCACAGAGCTTGAGTCTTAGTACTTTCAAGTCAACAAAAAGATAAAAGAAAAATAAAAAATTTAACATATGGAGGACAACATGAAAAAAGAAGTAGTAAGAATTGAAAACCTTGTAAAGCGCTATGGCGATGTATTAGCAGTAGATCACCTAAGTTTAAGCATTAATGAAGGTGAGGTGTTAGGTTTGCTAGGACCCAATGGTTCAGGAAAAACCACCACCATTAACTGTTTGTTATCTTTGCTACATTATGACAAAGGAACCATCAAAATTTTTGGGAAGCCTATGTCACCAACCCGATACGATGTGAAGAGGCAAATCGGAGTGATTTCTCAAAATGTAGCAGTTTTTGAAGAGTTAACCGTAAGAGAAAACGTCGATTACTTCTGTGGTTTATATGTAAAAGAAAGTGGAAAAAGAAAAGCCTTAGTAGAAGAAGCCATTGATTTTGTTGGCCTAAAGGAATATGAAAAATTTATCCCCAAGAAGTTATCTGGAGGACTTCTAAGAAGATTAAATATTGCCTGTGGAATTGCCCATAAACCAAAATTGATCATCTTAGATGAACCCACCGTAGCAGTAGATCCTCAAAGTCGTAACAAAATCTTAGAGGGGATTCAAGAGCTAAACAAGCAAGGAGCTACTATTATCTACACTTCTCATTACATGGAAGAAGTGGAGCAGATTTGTAGCCGAGTCGTCATCATTGACAAAGGCAAAAGTATTGCTGAGGGAACTAAAGAAGAATTAAAGACCATGATTGAAACAGGGGAAACCATTAGCTTTGAGTTACTGGATTTAAACCCCAAGCACCTTCCCAAAATCAAGGAATTGCCAAAAGTTATTTCTGCCAAGTACCAAGATCAGATGTTAGTGGTAAAGTGTAAAACAGGAGACCACAATCTGATTACCATTCTTGAGTATTTGAACAACAATAAGATTATATATGGACGTGTACTTTCTGAATTGCCAACACTAAATGACGTATTCCTGGAGATTACAGGAAAAGAACTAAGGGATTAAGGAGGAGACTAACATGTTATTATCATTCAAATATGAATTTTTAAGAATCATTAGAGCAAGAGATATGATGCTCTGGTCTATTGCCTTCCCAGTGGTCCTAGGAACATTTATGTACATGGCATTTAGCAATCTAGATGAGTTTATAGGGTTTGAGCCCATTCCAGTTGCTATTGTGGTAGAGGCAGAGGGCTCACCCATGAGTGAGAATTTTGAGGTTGTAGTAGAAGCCTTGTCAGGAGAAGATGATTCCTTGCTGGCTCCCACCACCATGAGTATGGAAGAGGCGAACCTAAGTTTAAATGATGGAGTGATTGTAGGCATCTACATTGTCAGAGAGGATGAAGTTTCCTTAAAAGTAGTCAACCAAGGAATGATGCAGAGTATCCTGATGATGATTTCAGACAGTTTCATTCAGAGGCAGAGCACCATCGAAACCATTCTTGATGAGGCGATAGCTTCTGGGAGCTCAGAGGCAGAGATACAAGCATTAATCATGGAAGCTGTTTCCAATCTAACGACCCAGTTGAACATTAATCATGAGTCAGAGATCAGTCAAGGAGTATTGGATTTTGCAGAATACAACATTATGATCTTTTTGGTACTTACCGTTTTCATGGGAGCCAATTTTGGAATACGGAAATCTCTAGAGTTCCAACCCAATCGTACGCCTCTGGCGGCTCGTCGCTTTGCCTCACCAACCAAGAAGATAAAAGCACTTGTTCCTCAATTGATTGCTAGTGTGATCATGCAGACGATTTACGCCACCATAGGATTAGCCTACTTCATATTGGTATTAGGCCTTGACTTTGGAACAGAGATTCATCTTGTGATTTTAGCATTATTGGTAGGCTCTACTACAGCAATTAGTATGGGGATGTTGCTGGGTGCCGCCATCAAGAAAATGGAACTCTCTGGACTAGAAGGAGTATTAACTGGAATAACCATGGCCCTATGTTTCTTAGCTGGAATGATGGGAGCAGGCTTTAGAGTGATGGTACGTAACGCGGTGCCCATACTGGATAGAATTAACCCTGCCACCATGTTAGCAGATGCCCTGTATTCATTAAGTTCCTTTGATGACTATAGAATCTATATTACAAGTTTAGTTGGACTGACCATTGCTACAGTGATTTTCTTAAGCGTTAGTGCCATCATATTAGGGAGGACAAAGTCATGACCGTATTTAAGTATTTTTGGAAAATTATAATTACTCGAAAAACCAGCATACTGTTGATGGCAGGGATTTTCATGGTGTTGAATATTTTCTTTGTTCAAAATGCAGAAGAAGTGTCAGAGGTAAATGCCAGTGAATCCACCATTGCCATCATTGATGGGGATCATTCCAGATTGTCCACAGGCTTAAGCCATTATCTAGAGGAAAGGCATACCCTCATGGAATTGGAAAATAATGAAGCAGTCCTTCAAGATGCTTTGTTCTTTGGTCAGGTGACCTATATCTTGATTATTCCTGATGGATTTGAAAATGACTTTATCACAAGTCCCCAAAATGCCAGATTAGAGAACCTGCAAGCTCCAGATTCTTTTGTGGCAGTATTCATTGACAATCAAATTGAAGATTTTTTGGTACACATAAATACCTATCTTAGTGCAAGCTTTGAGATGGATCAAGCCATCGAAAATACCATGGCAGATTTAAATCTAGGAGTAGAAGTAGAGGTTCTCCAAGGAAGAATCATTGACAATTCCATGTTCCATTTTCAATTTCTAGCCTACTTTTTCTTGGCTGTTGTGACCGTAGCCATTTCTCCCATCTTCTTCACCTTCAACAAGAAGGATTTGGCCAGAAGAAATGATTGTTCCTCACTGTCCATGGTCAACAGAAACATGCAGATTACACTTGGCTGCGCCATTGCTGCCTTAGGATTATGGTTGGCCTCTTTCATCCCCATGTTTATCTTCCATGGCAATGAAGTGTTTACCACTGTGACTTTGTTTAGAGCCATCAACAGCTTGGCATTGTTAACCGTAGCCCTGGGAATTGCCTTCCTTTTAGGAAACCTTCTGGGCAATGACGACGCCCTGCAAGGCGCATCCAATATTATTGCTTTGGGATTATGTTTCCTTACGGGTGTATTTGTACCTCAAGAGTTCTTGGGAAGCCAAATACTGATGATTGCCAGATTCCTACCTACCTATTGGTATGTTCGTGGAAACACAGCTCTGTCTGGAATGGTAGAGCTGTCTGGAGAAGTGGCCCAGATGTTCTGGGAAGGACTATTGATTCAACTAGGATTTGCAGTAGTATTGTTTGCAGTGACGCTGGTAATCATTAGGCAGAAGAAATTAAAGGCGGTGGTGTAGTATTAAGGAGAGGGCATTCGATGGCTCTCTCCTTTTCTGTTATCCGATGACTAATGTGCTCTAATACCCCCACCTCTACAGGTGGTGGGATAAGAGCACCTAAGCCCCTGGATAACTGCAACCATACATCAGTGGTGCGT
>JGI20163J15578_10001113_pt1 | contig 11083 bp, 10 predicted proteins | sample TergutCu122P1_FD_15578 | JGI IMG/M metagenome (IMG submission 15578)
AAAAGATTGATATCTACGGTTCGGTACTTGATTTCGAGCAATTGGATGTATTTAGTGATGTTGATATGAGTGTATTTCCGGAAAAGGGATTCGATTTCCAGATTAAAGATTTTATTGACATATTATCCGGAGAATATGAGATATTTGGCTATCAGATGATCAGGCATGATACCCATGATTTACTTAGAGTATGCTTCGATACGGGATGGCGTTTTGATATTTCTTTCTTCTATTCCAAAGAAAAGGAAGAACTACCGGCAGACAGTTTTGAGGATAAAGTAAGGGCGGTAGTAAACGAATTTTGGTACATTACGTCACTCGTAATAGCGAAAATTGGTCGCGGTGACTACTTGATTGCCGCTCATCTGGCATTAGAACTTTGTCAAATAGTCATTGTGATACAAATGATGATCAGAGATTATGAGAAAGGGACGAACGTGCATCGTTTTGGCGATAAGGAAAATGTGCCTATTCTTGCATCCCTTTTCGAATTGATGAGCCAACCGGCAAATGCAAAAGAGGATGTGGTGGAGCAAATTCGTGCGGTTCTTTTTCGGGCTGCGATACAAATGGATGAAATATCGGCACAACTTAATGTGAGTCGTGCTGATCAATCAGATAAGCTAAGGAAGATAGCGCAGTTATTTGGGTAGGATGAGACAAATTGGAAGACTATCATGGTTCCTCAATTATAGGATTAACTGAATTGAAACTTCACATATGAAAGATTTGAAGATATACCACAATCTGCCCTCGCTAGGATACGCGAAATCGTGATTAAGAAAAGGAAAAGGTAAGAGATATAATCAAACAAATGAAGGAAAGAGATTTGCCAATATGTTTGGAAATTTTTCACAAAGAATGTGAAACAGTGAAAGTATTTTCAAAATCCCGTCTAATGCAAAAAAGCGCCCACTTACTGCAAAGTTTGGCAGGAGGGGCTTTTTTTATGATAAGATACGATGAAATGGCGCAAGCCGTGAAAATACAACTTGTAAAAGGAGACTTAAGAGATGAAGAAACTATTGATACTATTGTTAGCCCTTGTTCTCGTTACCGGATTTGTAGGATGTACAAGCGAGCCGGAAGTTACAGAACCAAAACCGGCAGTAGAAGATATTGAGCCGGAGCCCGCATTGGAAGAAGCGCCGGAACCTGAACCTGTGGAATCGGACGCTACACCAGAAGATGCGGAAGCACCAGTATCTGCCGAGTCAGAAGATGATGAGGAAGAAGGCGAGGATGTAACTAACAGCAAAATCACCGGTGCACTCCACCGCATCGAATACGGTGATAATGTGGTCTACCTCTTTGGTACTATCCACGCCTACCGGGAGGGGTGGACCCCTCTTGCCGCGGTAGTGGAAGATGCAATTGACCGGGCAGATGTTTTTGTGGCAGAGATGAGTGGTGAGGAAATGGCAAATATGGACGCTATGATCCCTTACGTTATGTTTCTTCCAGATGGGCAGACTTGGGTGGAGTTTTTACCTGCTGAGGCATATGACCATCTGATAGAAATGGCGGAGATTTGGGGCGTTTCTTACGAGGATATGAACACATGGCATCCAAGCTTTTTGATACAGGTTTTAGCAATGGAACTTTCCAATGCTTTTGCACCCGATGTTGCAATAGGTGTGGATGCAAGCGTAGATGGTTATGTCGTACGTCGAGCAGCCGAGCGTGGACAGCCGACCTTAGGATTGGAATCGGCCGCACAACAAATCGAAATTTTGTTTACTCCGCCTTTTGAGGTGGTTGTGGCTCAGGTGATGGCTCTTGGCACTCCGGACGAAATGGTAGAAAGAATGCTATATGTGGGAACCATGGCTGATATGGCCATGTGGTATGAAACCAATGATTTTCAAGCGTTCCAAGATCAGTTCATTCGAGAGTTCGCAGATATAGACGAAGATCGCCCGGACCTGCTCCATCTGCGAGATATGTTGGTAAACTTCCGCTCAACTTACTATGCCTACAGAATCGCAGACCTGCTCCGGGAAACGGAAGAACCAACTACTTTCTTCGTTGCTGTTGGAATCAGCCATGTTATTCGGGCGATGGATGGCTCAGAGGGACTTACGGATATTGTTGAACAATTGGGCTTCATGGGGATTGATGCGGAACCGCTCTGGCGGTAAAGAAGGGCGTTTATTTTGAGCACAAAAAGAGGAGCAAAGAATAGCTGAATATTGAAAAGGAGAACGTATTATGTCTAAAGAAAAAAGGGACATCGTTATCACAGGAGCAATAGTTGCAAAGATAGCTTGTATACTTGCTATTATAGCGGTGGTAGTATTCATCAGCGCTTCATTGGTAAGAGGGATGTCATTTGTTGAGATTGTCACTGAACACTGGTGGATGTGGCCCGGGCTTGTAGTGGCTGCTCTTGGTTTATTTTTTCCGGAGGACAAAAAGGCGAAATCCGAAGGTAAATTAAGCGAACGCGACTAGGCGGTAGAATTTGAAGATACTCCGATGGATGTAAGAATGTAACTGAGAAAGTAGATATAGCTATCCTTTAGAAATCGCACACTGTTTTTAAGGTAAGAGGGACAGAATATACAATTTAAAAAACTATCATGCTCTTTTCCGAATCATAAACTTGATTTTGCGAAAATGCGCATGGTAGTTTTTGTGTAAAGAGGGGCGTAAGGAGTTTATTTGCCTAAGCAAGTCTTTCGCTTGCTTTAGCGTGCTGACGCAGGAGTGAATCCTGCTTTCGCACAGGCAAAACGCCCCTCGCACAGCGAGTAGATAGGCACGAAAGCGTCTCCTACTCGATTTTATGAAAAATGAATGTTATAATGATTCTATCCTAAAGTCAATCACGAGGATAGTTTACGAATCATCATTGTGGACGCGTGACCACATTTTTGGTGATTGTGAATGGGTAACAAGGGTGATATAATTTACTCCAAGCTAATATTGATATGGTTATTTGTCCACACATAATCTGGTTAACCGGTAATAGTCGATGAGTGATAATTATAAGAAAATAACACGCAAAGTAATTGCTGAAAAGGTTGGCGCATCTGTATCTGTTGTTTCTAGAGCACTTAATAACAGCGGTTATGTCAGTGCGGATAAAAAGAAGCGAATTATAGAAGTTGCAAACGAACTAGGATATTCTCCCAATCCTATTGCGATGGCGCTGCAACAACAAAAAACATATCAACTTCTATTCTTTTGTAGTGATATGACAGGGGCATATTTTAATCAAATGCACCATGGGATGGTCAAAGCGGCAGAGAGTCGTGGGTATCACATCCAGGCAATTAGTAATCTTTATAAATATGACATCGTTAAAAGAATTTTTGTTGATGGAATTTTATTTCCAACTGAGAGCATTGCAGAGGAATTTATAGATTCTGTGGGGAAGAATTATCATATTCCTGCCGTAACAGCTTCTTTTGAACCCACAAAAACTTATCGGAAACCGATTCCTTCTGTTGTGATTGACAATTATAAAGTGATCAATGGATTAATCGATTATTTGATGAGTCATGGGCATAGGAAAATTGGTTTCATTTTGCCTTTTAATACAGGATATGCCACACCACGATATAATTATTGGAAAGAACGGATGAACCATGAACTAGGTGATGGTTATGCAAAGTATTTAATCGATGTTAATGACGAAGCTGAAACACCGAAATTATTCAATCGTCACGAGCGCTTAGGTTATAATTGCGATGAAACCGGATTTGTGTTTTATGATTTGATTTCGTTGGGAAGAAAAGCGGCAGACATATATATGAAGTCTAAAAGTAAGGCCACAGCATATATTGTTTATAATGATGATTTGGCGTTTGGCTTTATGCAAGAGATAATTAAGAAAGGTGTGAGTATTCCGAGGGATCTGTCAATCGTAGGGATTGACGGAATATATACGCGAAAACACTTTGAACCAAAGTTGACAACGATGTCCCTATATCCGGATCGACATGGGGCTCTGGTAGTAAATTTACTAATAGATATCTTAGAAGGGAAAAAATATAAATACATTGGTCATGCTCCCTATGGAATCTTAGAAGGAGAGACGGTGCGTAGCATCTAGGTCAATCGAGTAGGAGGTTTTGCCTCTCTCTACTCGTTGTGCCGGGGCGATATCACCCAGGTTCATGTGCTGAAACGGCATTCTATAAGATTGTACAACTAACGTTCAATCGCATATTCCCGTGCAAGCATGTTCAGGTGATTAACATCTTCAGCGTCCTGTGTACATCAGACTTTAGATAAATGTAGCATTAACTAAGCATAATTAAAGGAGGAAACAAATGAAATTGAAGAAGTTAGGAGCGATTTTATTATCAGCTGCTTTGTTGATTAGTTTGGCCGCTTGTGCCGGAAACGGCGATACAGGCAATGATGCCGGAGCGGAAGCAGCAAACGGTGGAGATGAAGCAACAGAAGTTGCGGAACCAACCGGCGACCAGGAGACTTTGGTAATCTGGTCATGGGGAGCCGATGAAGAGCGAGTTGCCCGAGAAGAAATGGTGGACTTATATCAAGAATTGAATCCACAATTGAACATTGATCATTCTGTAGTTCCGACAGCTGATGGTGTGTGGGATCAAAGAATGACAGCCGCCCTTGCGGCCGGAACCGGACCTGACGTAATCCAAATGTCTCCCGACTGGTATGGATTATTTTCCGATCATTTTGTTGATTTGGCACCTTTCTTAGAGAGATATCCGGAGTTACATGATGTTGTAACAGATGGGTTGTTTGATGCCTATTTCAGACCTGACGGAATGATGGAAGGGATGCCATTGCTGACTAATACATTTGCTTTGGCATTTAACAAAGACATGTTTGATGAGTTTGGTGTTGCTCACCCGACCGGTGATTGGACCTGGAATGACCTTGTAGAAGCAGCAGTACAGTTTGCCGGCGGTACAGGAGCAGATGCCACTTTTGGATTGGCCAGCCACTGGGTGCAAGGACAACTTTCAATTGTTACCCAAGGCGGTAGTCCTTATTCTGACGATTTGTCGACATTAGAGCTTAATAGCCCGGAAGTAGCTGCCGGTCTAGATTTGTTTGGCTATCTAGTTCAAACCGGGGCTCGTCCCGATAACGAAGCCGCGCAAGCGTTACCACAAGAGCAACAATTTGTTTCTCAACGTGCCGCGATGTATCTCTTAGGTGGATTTGAAGCCTCTTTAGTAGCTAGTTTAATTGGCGACAGTTTTGCATGGGACGTAGTTACATTACCACGCGTCCCGGGTGGAACAAACAATGTAAGATTCATGACTGGGTATTCACTCGTTAACACTACCGAACAAGCAGACCTGGGATGGGATTTCCTACGAGCTGTTGTGGAAAACGAGGATATGGGTAGAATCACTAGTAGAGTAGGGATTCCGGCAAATAGAAATGTTGCCGAAACTTTCTATGCTGAAATGACTCATGGCCCAATCAGCAATGATGTTTTTGTAGCTGGTTTAGAGCACTCTAGATTATGGATTTTTGGGGGAGCTCTTTCGGAAGTTGGAAGCATCTGGGGACAAGTTTGGGAAAGTGTAATCATCTTAGGTATGAGTGGGGAAGATGCACTAAATGAATACTATCCTTCGCTACAAAGAGCGTTTAACGACGCGATGGGGAACTAAACGAAAATTTGGAAAGCCGGACACTCAAGTCTGGCTTTCCTTTTAAAGAAGTAAGGAGGCTTAGCAAGATGAGTGCGAAAAAGTTTAGAAAGAGCTCGTCTAGGAAAAATCGAGAGGCACGCAATTTTTATTTTTACACGGCTCCCTGGTTACTGGGATTTTTTGTGTTAACCCTGTATCCGATTATCTATTCTTTTTATCTTATGTTCACGAACATGAACTTGACCGGTACAGGTTATTTTATTGGTTTAGAAAATTGGCGCTTTGCATTTACCTATGATCGATTGTTTGCCAGAGCGTTTATTAATACGTTGCGTTATGTCGGTATGTTTGTGCCTAGTAGTATTATCTTGGCATTTTTCATAGCTTTACTGCTTAGCAAAAAGATAAGAGGACTTGGTTTTTTTAGAACAGTCTTCTATGTTCCATATGTCACAGCCGGGGTAGCGGTCACGATTCTTTGGGGATGGATTTTCTCCCGTGACTTTGGAATCATTAACTATGTCCTATCCTTAGTGGGGATTCAAGGGCCTAACTGGCTTGGGGATATGAACATGGCGATGATATCGATTGTTATATTGTCGCTATGGACAATTGGGAACAACATCATTATTATGTTAGCCGGGATTCAAGATATTCCAACTTCTTATTATGAGAGTGCGCAAATTGATGGGGCGGGTCCGCTAAGACAGATATTTTATATTACCTTGCCGTTGTGCACCCCAACAATATTTTTCAACCTAATCGTTACCATAATTGCCGCTTTCCAGGTGTTCCAGCAGCCGCTGATCTTGACCGGTGGAGGACCACTTAACAGCACCTACACGGCAGCGATGCATTTGTTCAATAATGGATGGTTGTATGGAAGGATGGGATATGCATCGATGATGGCATGGAGCCTCTTTATGGTAATTATGATTATTACACTTATCATTGTATCCACCCAAAAGTTGTGGGTATTCTATGATGATTAAGGGGGGAAGATAGATGCGCACAAAATCGATGAAAAAAGCAAGAGTTATTTCTCATACGTTTATTTATATTGTTTTGGCAACAGCGGCGATTATTTGTCTAGGGCCGTTTATCTGGATGGTTTCAACAGCATTTAAACCGATGAATGAGATTTTTGTAATGCCGCCGACATTAATAGCAAATTATCCGACCATTGAAAACTTTATCTTGGGATGGCGGGGAGCTGACTTTGCGCTATATTTTCGCAATACGGCATTCGTAGCTTCGATGGCGACATTGGGGGCAGTTGTATCGTCCACCTTTGTAGCTTATGGTTTTTCCCGTTTTCAATCAAGACTTTCGAAAATGTGGTTTATGATTTTGCTGGGAACAATGATGTTACCACCGCAGGTTACGCTAGTGCCGCAATATTTATTGTTCCATCGGCTTGGGATGATTGATACGTGGTGGCCGATGATTTTGCCAAGTTGGGTTGGTGGTGGAGCGTTCAATATATTTCTATTTACCCAGTTTTTCCGCACATTGCCAAGAGAATTGGATGAAGCAGCCAAGATTGATGGAGCAAATACCTTTCAAATCTTCGTGCGTATTTTGCTACCATCGGTAAAACCGGTTATGCTCGCGGTAACGGTAATGGCGCTGGTGTGGAACTGGAATGATTTCTTCACCCCATTAATCTATTTGAATGATACTTCAAAATTTACTATCGCAGTCGGGCTACAGTTCTTTAGAGGCTCCCAAGGAAATGTCCAGATTGGGCAGATGATGGCCATGGCGTTTGTATCTTTGATTCCGGTTTTAATCATTTTTGCGGTATGTCAAAAATACTTCATTCAAGGAATTAAGATGTCCGGATTAAAAGGATAATAAAGTGTATACTACGAAGGAGAATGTTGATGTTACGACATTCTCTTTTTCTGTGCAATTTTGCATGGTATTTTTGTAATTGTGAAAAATAAATGCTATAATGATAATGGAAGGGCGATATTATTATAGGTGGTATGCATTGGAGGAATGGGTGAAATGAAAAATTTTGCAAAGGAAAATCAAGAATCTACTTTAAGATTAGATGGACAGAAAATCTTAATTACCGGTGTGAGTCGCTCATTAGGGATTGGTGCTACTCTGGCCAAGCGTTTTGCCATGGCGGGAGCAACCGTTGCTATTCATGGGTTGTCGGAATATGATTTGAGTGATGGGGTGTCCAATTCGGCTAGACATAAAGGAACTGAGTTAATGGCAGAACAGCTACAGATCGAGGGGTTGTCAGTTACCGCAATCACTTCATCCGATTTGGAAATACCGGGAATGGCAGAGCAGGTTGTTGAAGAAGCTGTGGCAAAACTAGGTGGTCTTAATGGACTGGTCTTAAACCATGCCTATTCAACCCATGCAGAGATTGGAGATTGGTCACCTGAGCACATTGATCCTCACTTACTGGTCAACGTTCGTGCCTCTATGATGATGATTCAATCCTTTTCGGAACAAGTAGATACGACAATAGATAATGCTATAACCTTATTTACCAGCGGGCAATACCTAAGCCCCATGGTCAGTGAAATTGCTTACTGTGTGTCGAAAGAAGCAATTATCTGCCTGTGCCGGCAAACCGCACGTTTGCTTGGTGATAGAAACATTCGGGTAAATTGTGTCAATCCCGGACCTAATGACACGGGGTATAGCTTTGGGGAAGTGTATGAAGCCGTAGCAAAGTCATTTCCTTCCGGTCGCTGGGGTACTCCGGATGATGCTGCTGATTTGGTCCTTTTCCTGCACAGTGCTTATGCAAAATGGATTACCGGTCAACTAATAGCCAGTGATGGGGGCGTGCGGGAGAGTTGGTAGGAGGAAAAAATTTATGAAACCACCATTTCAAATAGCAAAAAAATGTTGAACTTATATGTTGTAGATGATTTGTTAAATAATCAAAGATTATACCAAAATGAGCGATAAGGAAAATGAAATTTATTTTTAGTAGGAGAAAGCTAATGATTGGCAGACCTGCACTATTTTTCGATTTGTTTTTTACACTAGTGTCGCCCTCATATAAGGAGAGTGACAACGAATATGATTTACTAAATATCTCAGTCGAGGAATGGGAAGCTATTGCAGAAGATAGTGAGTCGTACATTCAGCGTGCGACAGGCGTTGTTAACGATGAAATGCAGATTATTGATGAGATTATTACCAAGGGGAATTTCAAAGTTAATGCATATGTGAAAAATGAAATTCTGAATCGGCGGATAGAGAGAATGCGGTCTGCTCTTGTGAATGTTGATGCTACAATATTGGAAACATTAGTAAAGCTAAAGAATGTGGGGCAAAAACTTTGTGTCGTGAGTAACTGTGATGTGATTGATGTTAAGCACTGGAAGGAATCACCCTTATCATCTGTTTTTGATGAAATAATATTTTCATGTAATGTTGGATATGTGAAGCCTAATCCAAAAATTTACGAAATAGCACTGTCTCAAATGACCTCGATTCCGCAAAAAAGTTATTTTATTGGCGATGGTGGGTCAGATGAGCTACAGGGGGCAAAAAAGGTGGGAATGACAACGGTTTTGACAGAGTATTTGGCGAAAAGCGAGCCTATTAAAAGAGAAGAACTTCTACGTTATGCAGATTATCATATTGATGATTTCCGGCATCTGAATAAAATTGTTACGATTGGAGAATGTTTGAATGATTACAAAACCATCTTTAGCTGACTTAAAAGAAATCAATCAGGTAGCGAAACAAGTTCATGATATGCATGTGGCTTGGCGACCGGACATATATGTGGTTTCCGAAGCTCCCATGGATATAGATTACTATAGAGATCTTTTACAAAATAACGGAATCTTTGTATTCAAAGAGAGTGATAGGATTATTGGTTATATTACATTCAGTTTTTTTGAGCGTAGTAATGCTGTGATGCGGTACAAAAAGATTCTTCATATCGAACAAATAGCGGTTGATGAAAAAAGTCGAAATAGAGGTGTGGGGGGTCGATTAATCTGCCATGTGATTGATTATGCAAAAAGCCTTGACTGCACAGATATGATGTTGACTGTCAGCAAAGATAACATAAAAGCACAAAAATTTTATGAAAAACTAGGTATGGATGTTGAAAATATCAAGTTATCGATGTCACTAGAACCAAAATAGGTAAAAAGCTGTTTCGGCACAAATAACCTTGCTATCCACTACAAAGTATTGGTATAATGCAATAACAGAACTAAAACATCAATTTGTGATAGGAGATTACTCCATGAGAAGAACCGATCGAGAAGTTACAGACAAAGCCGAAATTCTAAAAATTATAGGCAGATGTGACGTTTGTCGGCTGGCCTTATCCGACGGTCATCAACCGTATATTGTGCCAATGAATTTCGGTTATCAATATGTGGATGAGAAGCTAACATTATATTTTCACGGGGCTAAAGAAGGGAAGAAGCTAGATATTATTGCTCAGAATCCCCTTGCCTGCTTTGAGATGGATTGTTCGTTAAAGTTAGTAGAGGCGGAAGTGGCGTGGGAATACACCATGGAGTATGAAAGTGTGGTGGGAAGTGGTACAATCGTTGTGTGTAATGATAGTTGCGAGAAAATACATGCCCTTGAAAAACTAATGGAGAAGTACGCTAAAGGTAAGACTTTTCATTTTCCGGAAGCGGCAATCGCTTCGGTAACCATTTTGAAATTAGAGGTTTCGGAATTTACCGGGAAACGACATCTAAGATAAATTAGCCATCAAAGCAAGTTCACGTCTCTAAGTGAAGTTAACCATCAAAGCAAGTTCACGTCTCTAAGTGAAGTTAACCATCAAAGCAAGTTCGCGTCTCTAAGTGAAGTTAACCATCAAAGCAAACTCTCGCCTTTAAGCGAGGGCTGGTGCAATAGAGTTGATAGCGTTAGCGATAAGGAGTCAAAATGGAAATACCAAGGAAGGGCGTCATATACGCCATCGTAGCCTACTCCCTATGGGGTGTGTACCCGTTGTACTGGGCGTTGCTAATGAATGTGCGACCCTTTGAGATCATGATTAATCGCACGATCTGGTCTTTTATAACCCTCCTGATTATTATTCTTTGCTTGCGGTTTACAAATCAACTAAAGAAAACGGTTTGTGAACTCCTCAAGGACAAGAAAAAACTATTTTTTTTACTCGTCGCTTCGTTTTTACTTGGTTTTAATTGGTTTATTTATACCTTTGCGGTTGTATCCGGGCGTGTTCTAGAGGGTAGCCTTGGTTATTATATCAATCCGCTTATTAACATTTTGATGGGGGTCGTTTTTCTCAAAGAAAAATTGAACAAATATCAAGGGATTGCGGTGTTAATAGCCTTTATTGGTGTTCTATTCCTTACCATCTCCTATGGCTCACTCCCATGGATTTCTTTAGTTCTTGCGATTTCTTTCAGTTTGTATGGAGTGGTGAAAAAGTTCACCAAAATGGAGGCGACCTTTAGCCTATTCCTAGAAACTAGTGTGCTGCTACCGATTTCAGC
>JGI20163J15578_10001115_pt1 | contig 11079 bp, 6 predicted proteins | sample TergutCu122P1_FD_15578 | JGI IMG/M metagenome (IMG submission 15578)
TATGAACAAGTTCTCGAAGGAGAAGCCGCAGCGAAGAGGACCAGAAATCCCAAGGATTGAACACTCGCTAGCCGACAACAATCTATACGATAAGAAGACCGGCAAGAAAGGTATTGAAGTAGAGCAGGAAAGAGAAAAGCCGGCAACAAGAAAGCCAAAGAAACCGGCGATAAAGTTACCTCCACATTTTCAAGGATTTGGCGCATTAGCCGGTTCCGAAGAGGATGGGGATGATATCAAAAAATTTTAAGGAGGAACACATGAAACAACAAGTTACTAATATGACGATTAAAGAGTTGCAAAAAGAAATAATTCCGGACGGTGAGTTTCAGGTAGAAGCAAATTTACTACTGGAAGCCGGTGCGCTGGTATTGATTTATGATGAGCATGACAATCCGAAAGAGATTACGGTCTCTCAATTGCTTGAATTTTTCGACCGGGCAGTAGAAGAGATTGAAGGGGTCTTTAGTGGATTACGACCAGAACATGCGAATAAATTCCCCTGCACAAACTTCATGAGCCTAAATCCAATCCTAAAAAGCAAGGTATTGTTTGAGGTATGCGAAGCATTGGAAAGATACGATTCACAGCTTCACGAAAAAGTTACGATTTACCCCTCTTTGGAATTTATGTCGTTGACTAAAAAAGATGTGGAGGCTCCACCTATTAAAGAACTTCCAAAAGAGGAAAACGCCGTAAAACAGCCTGTCGTGAAAATGACGATAAAAGAGCTACAATACGAAGCTATCCCGCCCGGCGAGAATCAGCAAAGTTCTAATTTCTTGCTTACTGCCGGTGCATTTCTGTTCATTTTTGAGGATAGGGAAAAGCCCAAAGAAGTTAATATGTCACAAGTTCAAAATTTCTTCTCTTTAACTTTAGAGGAAATAGAGGATGTTTTCAATGGTCTGGCCCCGGAGCATCCCTGCAAGGCTTTTGCGGACTACTTTTTGAATCTAACTACAAGTAAAAAGCAAGAAACGCTATGGCAAGTACAGGCAGGACTACAAAGATATGGTACTCCACCTTTTGAAAATGTGGTGCTTTGTCCACCATTGGGCTTTTACGTATTGATAACAGATGTGCTTGATCTATTTGAGCGAGTTTAAGAGAAAGGAGAAAATGAATGAGTGAATTATTAGCAGGTTTACTAGATGGAGATAAAGAAGAGAAAGTCAAGAAAATTACTGACGAACCTGACGTGCTAGAAGTTGATACTACAGAGGATTTGTTAGACGGTGACGTAGTGCTTTCAGAAACGTCAGATGACTCTATAGACCTAAATCAAGAGGATTACTCCGGTAGTTCAAAAGATGCGAAAGCAAGGCGTAGTAATGTAGAGGACATGAGAGCGCAAATTGAACGAAAGTTGAAAGGCATAGGAGATGATGGTGAGTTATCAAAAGATGTTATCAGGACAACAGCAGATGTGCGTAGAGAACACTTTGGTGATGAAAGAATTATCCCTATTGGTGATCGTCCGGAATTTAAAACTGTCGGAGAGAGGCAAAAGGAAGTTTATAACGTAGTTTATAACGCTTTCCGAGCGGGGAATATTCTGACCGGACGTATCGTAGCCGGCGACACTACTGATGATAGACCGGTAGCAATTGTTATGTACGAGGACACAATGCCGATAAAAATACCACTGCCGGTACTAACTGATTTGAAGCGCAGAAACACAGGCGATACCCCGGAGAGCAGTCTAGCTTTTGACCGGAGAATGGTCAATGAGCGGATAGGGTCGGAGGTTGAGTTCAAGGTACTCCAAGTTGATGGAATGAATATGTACGCTATTGGCGATAGGGTGGCTGCCATGAATGACCGGAGAATAGCACACTTTGTAGGTAAAGGGAGAAGGAATCCTCTTGTAAAAGAAGGTGATATTTTAGAAGGTCGAGTTTGTTTTGTTACAGCTTCCAGAGTATGCGTAGAAGCCGGAGGCGTCGAAAAGGTGCTAAGAGAAGGGCAATGCCTTTGGTTTAGAACCAATGATCTAAGAGACTATTTTGCGGCAGGGCAAAGGGTGCCGGTAAAGGTAATGAAATGTGAACTTGAATCTAGGGATGGAAAGGCACACCTTTCTATTGAATTTTCGATTAAAGAGGCAGAACCCAACCCTAAACAGAAGTATTTCGATTTGATAAGTGAGAACTCTACGCTTCTCGGTCACATAACACAGATAAATGAGATTGGAGTTTTTGTGAAGGTGCTTAACATGGATTATGACATCTTATGCTCTCCTTCTAAAGAGTTTGTAACGCCTCCAATCGGAACTAAGGTATCAGTGGGTGTCCATTCCAAAAATGCAGAGAATTGTACCGTCAAAGGTTATCTGATCCGCAGAATAGGGTAGTCACGGATATAATTTACAAGCATGGGCGTATGAGTATATACGACCGTGCAGAAAGGAGAGACAAATTGGCATTAAAAACTACCAAAATAGCAAGATTGTTACTCGTTTTGTCCATGGTCATGGTGCTGGTGGCAGGATGTGAAGTAGGCGAAGAAATAAGAAACATGATTTTTGTGCCGGTAGAAATACCGCCTAGTATTCGTCCGGTTAAAAGGCGAGAGTTAGAATCCGGCAACTATTACATAAAAGACGGCACGAACTTTTTTAGGCTTATGCGACCAACAACATCTTTTACCGGTGGCACTAGAGCAGCCTTTGCCGGCCGAAATGTATGGATGTTACCGCACGAAACAGAGTTGATTCCTACCCTGTATGTAGACGAAATAATCGCTTTTATGTCAAGAACTAATTTTCAAGGTGAGTTCATATTGGAGCGTTTTGCGGATATAGGTTACACAATAGGGGTGAGATCAATATCAGGAAGTGCAAGGGAGTTTGCTACGGTAGGAATTAACGATAGCTCGGTGCTTCCGGAGAGCAGTGCGGCCGAGGTATTAAATGCCCTTCAAACTTCCTCCATCGGATTCTACTCAATCAATGGACACACGATTAGAGGGGCAGACGTATCAAAAAGCGGAACGATATTAGGACTCGAAAGAGGATATAGTTACACCTTTGGCATGTACATAGGCACAATCTTTGGTGAACGTTCTATGGTCGCTGACACAAGAGTCTTTCAATCTACAGAGATTATTGTGGTTAACAATTACAATCTTACGAGAAATGGCTATATTGAGATCACAATGCCCGAAGATATGCAATCAGGGTATTACTACTTGCATGGCGGCGGGTTTTTCCGATTTATTAACGATCGGAAGAGTACGGTAGGCAATTTAAGCGATTTAGACTTTCATATAAGAAACTCGCCATCTGTACTTGTTTCGCTGGATGTAACTGATGTTTGCCGCCCGATGATCTATGAGCACTTCATTACAATCGACAATTTGTACGATGTTGCACATGTTTTCATGGGGGGTGGCCCCGGAAGAGTTTTCGACTCAGCAGCCATTATAGCACCGGATGGAACAAGGTATGATTTCGAGCATGAAAATAGGGGGATGGCAATACAGATTCACACACCGCCGATTGGAGAATACACCATTATAGTATCGGGTCATAACATAGACCTGATAGACATTGTGGTTCGTCCGGGGCGGGAAATGAGACCACCTGTAGAAGAACCGGAAATTCCACCGGTAGAATTGCCGCCTGAACCAGAACATGTGCCAGAGGATTTAGAACCTGAAACGCCTGAAATACCTCACGAGGACGAAACCTTGCCTGACACTGATGAGATAGACGAAGGACCTATTATGTCAGATATATTAAGACCGGAGGATGAACATGCAGAATAAAGAAAAGATAATAAGGGATGTTAAAAGAAAAGCAAAGTTAGTACTAGGGAAAGATCCATCATCCTTATACAAGGAGAGTGAATGCACCGAGCTTGCTGTATTTCAGCCATTGTATAAGAAAGTGAACTATAAAAGGCTAGGTATGATCATAGGGGCCTGTGTATCTCTTGTAATTGCAGTGATTTTAATCATCCATCTAAGACCTGGTGCCTTATATGAACGGTCTATACGGCCCGGATTCGTATCTGCCCGGTCACTAGAGCAGATAATGTTCTTCTATCCGGCAGGAGCGGAAACGGAAAATATCGTAAACTCCAAAGAGGATATAGACTATGGTGAGAACTTTAACTTCGTAGCAGATAATGCTCTGGCATTTATCCACCCTGATAGTCATATTATCTACGCTTTTAGGAGTGATCGCCCTTGGGAAGCATGGAATGATGCTTTTAGGTTGTTGGAGGAACATACCAATTTACGTGTACACAATCCTAGAAAGATTGCCTCCGGAAGTTCAAGCGGTACTGCAAAAAGCATTTTTCAGGTTGAGGTCATGGGCTTATTTAACTCAACCGTATTTAACGATTTCTCAGGGCAAATGGCGGTGATTAGAAAAGGAGATGAAACAGCCTTTCTTGTGGCCGTAGGAACCGTTGGTGCTAACTTCCCAGAAGCTAGTATTACGCATATAGTGAGGTCGTTTCGATTTATCGAATTTCCTACGGCGGCAAATCCACCTATGCGCCGTGAGGGGTATGAGGAACAATTTGTCTTTACAGAGGGGGATGTGATTCGGTTAGGCGAGTGGGGCAAAGCACCGGCAATCAATAAGACGGATCATCCAGAGATAATCAATGTCGCCGTGATGGTGGAGAGCGTAGAAGTTGACACCCTTGAACGAATAGCGGGAGAGTTGAACAACTTAGTATACAACTATATTCCGGCAGCAAGGGAAGGGCGTACATGGCACATAGCCACAATTAGGTACCACTTTCTTGGACAGGATGTATCAGAAGTGCTTCCTTTCTTATCGGTATCTGCTGAAAGTGGCGACTTTATACGTGCTTTTGTCCTAGAAAGAACAATGGATCCGGATGCAGACGGATTTTATCAGGTGGTTGTTTTTTATGAGGCTCCAACGAATCACTATCTTGTAATAGGCGAAGGTGCATCTCCTTTACGAGTTGCTACCGGGGCAGAGGTACAAGATGCAATTGAAACTAATCAATCAGAAGAAATTGTCGTAACAAGTGATTACGACATAGAAAATCAGGAGGATTAAAAAATGTTAAGAAACTTTATCCAATTTCCGGAAAGTAATTGGCAAGTATCAGAAATCGGGAACCAAGAGGGTACCAGTCGTGTACAAGTAAAGGTGCAAATCGGTGACCTGAAAGGCGAAGGTGTTATTCCTGCCGAGGTTATCATGTTTAAGGATGTGTTCGAAGGAATATTAAATGGTACGTACGCTTACTATGTATTTCCATTTTCAAACCCGTCTGTGCTTGTGTACTTTAATGGTAGCATTGTGCCGACAAACGAAGCTTTTAAAAAGTTAAAAGGAAGTATTTGTGATATTATCCGGAGTGATGTATCAGAAGGCGTGGATCACCAGAGTGCTCTAGCTGATTTCAAGTTATGGAAACAAGGAGGATTAGTAGGTGAAGTAGGAGCTAAGTTTATCACAAATTTAGCAGGAAAACTAGGCAAGAATGTTAATTTTCCGATTCCTTTCTTAGTGAGCTGTATCGAGTGTGTACTTAATGAAGTAGAGGAAAGCAGAAGAAAAGAAGTAATATTGGCTCCGAAGAACCCTGACCTTAATAAAGTACTTTTCGACAAAAGAAGCGTTTACACCTTAGCCGTTGTATCTGTCATGAAGGGAATCTCTACCGTAGAGCAGTTTTTTGATGATTGTCCGGAACTAAAAGGGAATAGCTTTGAAGATATTCTATGCGAGTTGCTGTTGGTGCAAGCCAACATGCAAAATGGTGAAGCGTAATGTCTTCGCCAATTGATAGTATTGAAGCAACCTTAGTTATGTCAGAGGTTCAAGGCCAAAACCCGCTCCTGATAATAGGTGGTATATTATTGGTTGCTATTGTCGTAAATATTGGTATTGACGTGATTAGAAAACAGTTAGCTAAAAAGCGAAAAAGAGCAGAAGCATCTAAGACCGCAGTCGAACCGATACCGGAAAACGAATGGGGCATGGAGGCGAACTAAGGCATTAAGCTAGTCCAAATTTTGCACGAATTTCCTAGTGCAACAATGCTGTCAACCGCTAGCTCTCCTTCCGGAATATCGACTAATTGGTGAGTTTTGATAACTTTTTACTCATCAAATTTCAAAAGTATGGATTCCGTTTTTGTTGGCAGCATTATTGCGCTAGGAGATTATTGATTTAGCGTAAGCTAGGAAAGGAGGGTACTTATTATACAACTGAATATGGAATTGCCATGTGCCAAGCAGATCTCAGCTTGGTTTTTTGATGGCAAAAAGAAACTATTGGATTCCCTTATGGGAAAGTTTAATCGAACTTTATTACAGGAGGAAAAAAAATTGATTTTAAGCAAACAAAGGAAAAAATCAGGAAAAATCCTAGCGGGCGTATTGTCTGCCCTGATGTTGCTTACAGCTTTCGCAAGCATGGCTAGCCCGGCAATGGCAACAGACCCCGAACTAGGCGAGATTTTTGGCGAGGGGTCCGGTGAAGTCTATGAGGTAGAACACGCCCCGGAGACAGAACCAGTACCAGAAAATGAAGCTGTAGAGTTGCTAGGTGATGCTTTCTTGATGGTCAACTCTCCAGAGTCAGTAACCATCTCTGTGAATGGCGAAGCGGTGTCTTTTGCAGAGGGTGACGATGGATATTATGAAGTTGAGTTAAGCATTGGTTCATTGGTTGATGTCATTGCTGATGATGGCTTCAAAGTATCAGTTTACCGAGTTACAATTGATGGCGGTACAGATGTTTTAACAGACAGTGTTGCAGAAGCAACATTTGTATTGAGTGCCGATACATTTGTTTACGTAGCGGAGTATACACCGTTTGAGCTTGGAGAACTAGAAGATGTGCTAGAGGATGCGTTAGCGGACAGCGATGGTGACTACCAGATTTGTCCGCTTATTGAAGCGTATATCCGAGAGAACATGGATCACGGGCTTGTACCAGAAGGAGATTTATATGTTGTAAACTACCTTATTGTCAAGCAAACATTCATTGATGCGGCGGCAGGATTTGGTCGCACCGATCAAGAAGTCTTACATGCAATGACCGAACAAGACGTGCTAGCACTGCTAGGTATGACACAAACAGTCGTACCAATGTTTATGACACCGGACAGTGAATATTTAGTAGCGTTCGCTGACACTATGCTATTTGGCTATAATAACCAATTAACAAGTCACATCTTTGCCAGATATGACTTCACAGGCACAGAAATCCCCGGACATCTTGATACTGACACGGGGCTTGTGTATATTCACATGGACCAATTCATGAAAGATGGAGAATTTGTTATTGGACGTAACCAGATACAGTTCGTTCAAAGAATAGGTTCGCCAAGAGCAAGATCAGGAATTGCACTACACGAAAGTGGCTATTCAATTGTAGAGCAAGATAACGAACTTTCTCTATTTGAAGATGGTTTATTCGATATTGAATCGAAAATCTTTGTAGGACATGATTTTATCCCGGGATTAAATGATGTCTTAGTAAACGGTATCTTAATTGACCACAATGAAGTTACCTACAACCGAGAGACCGGTTATCTTACCTTACATCAAGTAAGTACGGCAGATGTTTTATTTGCTAGAATCGTGCCAGCGGAGAATCCACGTTTGGGAAGAACTATTTCCTTCCCAACAGAGAATAATTTCTCAATCGGCTTACCTCCCGGATGGCAAGTAGGACATTATTGGGATGGAAGAGCCTCCGGTAACTACATGGCCGGTCAAAACGTTGGCGGTGCTCATTCTACCATTTGGGGTTCCAATGGTGGAGGAAACTGGTTCGGAATGGCTACCGACGGTACGGATGTTGCCTTATTGAATTTGATTGCCTACGGAACCGGGAACATTAATAGTTTTGGCCTAATTGGTTCTGGCGTATCACATCCAATGCAAAATCAATGGGCGTTCATGTGGTCTGTAGGGATGTCTAACAGGTATCTACGTCCGACACTTAACGGTGATTTGGTTCCCATACCACAAAACAACTTCATTCAGGGGAACAACACAGGAACAATTTCACTGTACTCTACACAAGGACATGATATGGGTCCATCGTGGGGCTACGATCGTGGTCAAGTGTTCTGTAAACAAACTTGGGTTCTTTCAATGTATTGCGCTCATGGGAACAATCCATTATGGGGTGACGTTCCTCCATCACAAACATGGGTAGGCATTGACGCAAGAATTCGTCTATTACAAGATCACGGTGATGGAACAGTTACGATTGGTATCTTAACTCCACGTATGAACAACCAAACCGGCGCCGTTATGATGCGTGTGCGAGTAGAAGAGCCTCGAACCGGCGAACTCGACCTCCTAAAAGTATCCGGCAATCCGGGCATGACCTCTACTAATCCAAATTATTCATTGGCGGGAGCACGGTACGGTGTATACGCTAATCGTGCGGATGCTGAGGCGCATAGAAACAGGCTACACAGCTTAGTGACTGATGCAAACGGAAACTCGCAAGTGATTGAGATTGAAGCCGGTACATATTATGTAAGAGAGTACCAGGCATCACCGGGGTTTATGCTTGATACTACACCACATCAGGTGACGGTAAATCCGGGAGAACGGGCGACAGTGAGGTCTATTCAACCGCCGAGGAATGACCCGGAGTTCCTTATCATCGAAAAATTATGTTCTAGTGGTATTGTAGGTGGTCAAGGTGGTGCGAGTCTGGCTGGCGCACAATTTAGAGTCAACTTCTATTATAGTAATGATGGAAGTGGAACGCCTGTAGCGACAAGGATTTTTGAAACACAACCTTGGACAAATGGAAGAGCTGGTTTTAGTTTAGAAGTTGCTTCTCATATGATTTCTGGACCACCCATGCCTACAGATGGATCGGGAAATGTTATTTGGCCACTAGGTTCTGTATCAGTTCAAGAAATTTTACCCCCACCCGGATTTATTATTGATCCTAACAGATATGTTGGGCGGATTTTTCCGGATGATAGTGTACCGTGGGGTGCTGATTTTGAATGGCTAACCGACACTCCAATGGTAGGACGCACACCAGACGGAGTTACGGTCTACAACGAAGCCATCCACGGCGGTATCGAAATCGAAAAGGTTGACCGTGAATTAAACCTTCTTGAACGTATCATCAATTCCATTGCACAAGGAAGCGGGTCCTTAGAAGGAATCGACTTTGATATCCGTACTCTTAACGAAAGCGATGTAGTTGTTTACGGAAATACCTTCTCTAGAAATGATGTAGTCACAACCATTACTACCGCTTACGAGACAGAGAACGGTGTGGTAAGGGCAGTGGCAAGAACTTCGGATACATCATTGCCGGCGGGTATTTACGAGATTCAAGAAGTAAGAACTAATGACACCTACCTACTAACTGATGGCGAACCGAGACGCTTTGAAATTACCGAAAATGGCGTTTTTGTTACTGCTACTGTAGACGGTGACGATATGGTGTTCTCTAACTACGTTGTACGTGGTGATGTACTCATCATCAAGCATGACATTGAGTTAGATGAAAGTGAGGCTATAGGTGGACGTGACCCGGTAAATGGAACCACTTTAGAAGGAATTCAATTTACTTTCACGAACGTAAATAACCAACACACTATTGTACCTTTAGACGGTGAATTAATTGCTCCCGGTGAAGTAGCATTAGTTCGCTATAGCGAGTGGTTAGAAGACGAAAACGCTTATGGTGTTAAAACCACTAACCGCACGTTTCCGGTTGGACGCTGGCGTGCGCAAGAAACAGCAACCAACAACAGCTACTTATTAACCGATGGCACTCCACGCTACTTTGAAATTAGAGAAGACGGCGAGTTAGTAAGAGTTGATGTAAACGGAGTACCTTTAATCTGGCGAAATCAAGTACGCCGAGGCGACTTTGAGTTCGTGAAAATTGAAGAAGGTACCCACCGGCGAGTTATGGCTCCTTTTGCGGTAAGAAATGTTACCACAGAAGAAACAAATGTTGTTGTATCTGACAGAAACGGTCAATTCAACTCTCACCATACATGGAATGATAGAGCGTTGGCCAATGTGAACAATCACTTACTGGAAATGGAAGCTGCCGGAGATAGAATTACTATCTCGGATATGAACCCATACGGTTCTGTCTGGTTTGGACTAGGCGAATTTGGATCAATGGCTTCTGTAGACAGTACGTTAGGAGCATTGCCTTACGGCTTGTACAACATCCGTGAAATGAGAGCGGAAACAAACGAAGGACTTCAACTATTTGACTTCTACTTCTTTGTTAGCCGCCATGGTGTGGTTATTAACCTTGGTACCATGACCAACTTCCCATATCCAAACGTATTCGTTTGTACTACTGCGACTACAGGGAATGGTACCCAATACTTCAACCACGGTGATGTAATTGATGCTCTTGACAGAATCTTACTTACTCACACTGACGTTCCTAATATACCGGCCCATAGAAACCGTGCTTTTGAAGCTCGTTTAATGGCGGTAATTACTGAGTTAGTTGATGAGGATGAAGTAGTAACCATTGAGGAAATCTTCACCACCGGCGTTGTAGCATACGAGCAAAATCAAATTACGATGGAGTTCAACAAAGCTACTGAGGTTGACACAGGAGAGTTCCCTGTTGGTACTTGGTTCTTCTGGACCCTTGACGCAATCGACCATGAGGGCGTAGTTGTGTACACTCACAATGCGGACGGTAGTATTCCGGAACAAGCTATAAGACCACTTGATAAGCGTGTAACCATTGCGACACAAGCGCATACCGGTGACGGTTCCAATCAATACTACGTATGGGGCGAGGTAATCGACCTATGGGATGATGTAAAGATTGAGCATATCGGTATTAGCTTAGAAACCGGCGTGGAAAGATTCTTTAGAGGATGGTTATTCAACTTCGTACCTTGCGAAGAGTGCCATGAGCTGGGAAGACCTTGCGATATGGACAAGGTGACTCTGGTGTACGTATCTGATTACTACGATTACACGGTAGAGAATGTAACCGAGTGGTTCAGGATCATGACCAGTGTTGATACTTCCGAGTTTGACCCGACATCCATCTTCTTCTGGGCCGAAACAGCATACGGGGATCCAAATGAAAATTATGAC
>JGI20163J15578_10001117_pt1 | contig 11068 bp, 21 predicted proteins | sample TergutCu122P1_FD_15578 | JGI IMG/M metagenome (IMG submission 15578)
CGCCCGCGACCTTTGCGTTTTCTATTTTTCGTTGCGCCTTGCGGTGAAGAAAGTTCGTGTAATTGCATTATCCACGCCCTCCTATAACTATTCTGAAGTTACCTCAATAAGGTATGATATTTGCGCTATTTTTCCTCTTGTTTGCGGATTATCGGGTTGAACTGATTCTGAACCGATTTTCCTAAGTTTGAGAGATTTGGCTGTCGCGATATGTTTAGCATGTCTTCCACTCAAACTCTTAATGAGCTTTATTTTAATATTAGCCATCTCGCAACCTCCTAATTCAGTATTTCTTCCGGTGACTTTCCTCTGGCAGCAGCCACTTGGGCAACATTGCGTAAGGTTTTTAAGCCAACCATTGTTGCAGCAACAAGGTTTTGAGGATTATTGGAACGCAAGCACTTTGTTCTTATGTCAGATATGCCTGCGGCTTCAACTACAGCGCGAACCGCTCCACCTGCTATAACGCCTGTACCGGGAGGTGCAGGTTTGAGCAAAACTTTTCCGGCACCGAAAACACCAACAACCTCATGCGGTATAGTACTTCCGTAAAGTGTGACGGTTGTGACATTCTTTTTTGCGTCCTCAATACCTTTGCGAATCGCTTCAGATATCTCGCCGGCTTTACCCAGTCCGAATCCGACTCTGCCTTTGCCGTCTCCGACGACACAAAGTGCTGAAAACTTAAAGATACGTCCGCCCTTTACCGTTTTTGAAACACGGTTCAAAGATACGACTTTTTCGCTAAATTCAGGTTGAACTTCATCTTTGTTTTCTCTATTATCTCTGCGATTATCTCGTCTTTGTCCACCATAACCATTCATTAAATGATTCCTCCTAGAATGTCAGTCCGCCCTCGCGGGCTGCGTCTGCAAGTTCTTTTACACGTCCGTGATATATATATCCGCCGCGATCGAACACGACACTTTCGACACCTTTTTCTTTGGCTCTTTGCGCGAGAGTTTTTCCGACTTTGCGTGCTGCTTCTTTGTTTGAGCCGGAGCCGTCAAATGCTTTTTCTACCGATGATGCCGAGCATAATGTTATGCCTTTTGAGTCGTCAATAACTTGTGCATATATGTGTTTCTCACTGCGAAAAACATTCAGTCTGGGACGTTCCGGTGTGCCCACAACTTTACTCCGCACTCTCTTATGACGCCTTTTGCGTTGTACATTCGTATCAGTTTTTTTAATCATTGATGGAACACCCCTTTCTAGCTGACGCCGGTCTTGCCTTCTTTGCGGCGTATGACTTCGTCAATGTATTTGATTCCCTTGCCTTTATATGGCTCGGGTGGTCTTTTCTTTCTTATATCAGCAGCGAATTGACCGACCGCTTGTTTATTGATTCCGCTCACTATTATTTTGTTGGGAGCCGGAACATCTGTTGTTACATCGGAAGTATCTTCAATAATTACTTGGTGTGAATATCCGACATTCAGCACAAGCTTTTTGCCTTCTTTAGCCGCTCTGTAACCAACACCGTTGATTTCGAGTTCTTTCTTGAACCCATCCGTAACACCAACGATCATATTATCAATCAGTGTGCGAGAGAGTCCATGCAAACTGCGATGTGACGGAGCATCTGAATCGCGAGTAATGGTAATTACCGGACCGTCAATTTTAACACTTACTTCCGGAAAAAGTTTCTCTTCAAGAGTTCCCTTGGGACCCTTTACGGTTACTACTTTGTCATCGGAAACATTAACTTCTACCCCGGCAGGTATGGTTATAGGACTTCTTCCAATTCTTGACATAATTAACTTTTACCCCCTTACCATACAAACGCAAGGACTTCACCGCCGACATTAGCCGCTCTGGCTTTTTTGTCGGTCATTACGCCCTTAGATGTAGAAATGATAGCAATACCCAGTCCTCTGAGTACATATGGTATTTCATCAGCGCCTGCATATACGCGAAGTCCCGGTTTTGAAACACGGCGAAGTCCCGCTATGGCACTGGTTGACCCATTATATTTCAATGTTACTTTGATAACGCCTTGAATTCCGTCTTTTAATAGTTGGAAATTCTTTATATACCCTTCTGCTAATAGGATTTCGGCTATAGCTTTTTTCATTTTTGATGCAGGGATGTCTACTGTAGCGTGCTTGGCGGCACTTGCGTTTCTTATCCGCGTAAGCATATCGGCGATAGGATCTGTTACGTGCATGTTTTATTCCTCCTAATTAGAGTTACAAACAATGTTATAAAACATTTTTGCTTGTTTTCGCACTGATGTATCGTTAATGTCCGACTGTCAGTGTCGATTTTTTCTTACGTCAATATCGCGTGGGTTACTTTCACTAGACAAACAGATAGTGAGCGTTGGTATATTTCTATTATGTGATGTCGAAAAGAGGAAGCTGTATGGAAATATACCTACCAAGAAGCTTTGCGAACACCCGGGATTTGCCCTTTATATGCTAATTCTCTGAAACAAATTCGGCATACTGCATAATTGCGAAGATATGCATGGGGACGACCACAGATTTTGCAGCGATTATAGCGACGGGAAGAGAATTTAGCTTCTCTTTGCTGTTTAACTTTCATTGATTTTTTTGCCATGTTTTCCTCCAAACAATTCGTAAACTTACGATGTAGATACTCCTTACCGGAAAATTACTTATGTAGTGAAAGGTGCGCCCAGATGAGTTAAGAGCTCACGAGCTTCTTCATCTGTCTTCGCAGTCGTATTTATTACAATATCCATACCTCGGATTTTTTCTATCTTATCGTAGTCAATCTCCGGGAAAACGAGTTGTTCTTTTAAGCCCAGCGCATAATTGCCACGCCCGTCAAAAGCATCGGGGCTTATACCTCTAAAGTCACGTACACGAGGTAAAGCAACGCTGATAAGCCTGTCTAAAAACTCCCACATTCTGTCTGATCTGAGTGTAACTTTTACGCCGACGGGCATTCCTTCACGAAGTTTGAAGTTAGCTACTGATTTACGAGCTTTGGTAATAACAGCTTTTTGACCTGTTATAACTCCAAGATCCCGAACTACAGCATCAAGCGCTTTAACATTATCACGAGCATCACCACAACCGACGTTTACGACGATTTTTTCGATTTTCGGAACTTGCATAACGCTTGTATAGCCGAATTTCTTCATCAGTGCAGGAGTGGCCTCTGTTTTATATTTTTCTTTTAATCTTGGCATTTACGACCTCTCCCTTCTAGATTCTAGTTTTGCATTTTTTGCAAATGCGAACTTTTGTACCGTCTCTTTTAAAACCATGCGCAGGTCTGGTTGGTTTATCACATTTTGGGCAAACTCGCATGAGTTTATTTGCATAAATCGGAGTTTCTTTCGAGATAATACCGCCCGGCTCGCCTTGCTTGCGTGGTTTCTTATGTCTTTTTGCGACACTTATACCCTCAACTAAAGCTTTGTTTGCCTTTGGGTCAACACTCATCACTTTGCCTTGTTTGCCTTTATCCCTACCGGATAAGACGACAACTGTATCATTAGTTTTAATATGCATAGTAAAATAGTCATTCCTTTCAGTTTGCCTTCTCTTGTCATATTTTCGTTATACGCAGTCTAACAAAAATATGATGCTGCAAAACTTGTATTAAACTATTGTATGTTTAGACTACTTCGGGAGCAAGTGAAAGGATTTTCATGTATTCCTTCTCACGAAGCTCACGAGCCACGGGACCGAAAATACGTGTCCCACTGGGATTCTTATCTTCCTTTATCAGGACTGCGGCGTTTTCGTCAAAGCGTACATGAGTACCATCGGCACGATTAACACCTTTTACGGTGCGAACGATGACAGCCCTGACAACCTCACCTTTTTTTACACTTCCGCCGGGCGTTGCTTTACGAACGGAGGCAACTATAACATCGCCAATACCGCCGTATCTCCTGCCGGAGCCGCCCAGTACACGGATACATTTTATTTCCTTGGCTCCTGTATTATCAGCAACCTTCAAATAACTCTCTTGTTGTACCATTATTCGTTGTCTCCTTTACGCGCTAAAAACAATTACTTTGCTTTTTCGATAATTTCCGAAAGTCTCCAGCGTTTATCTTTTGACAATGGACGTGTTTCCATAATTTTGACCCTGTCTCCGATACCACATTCATTGTTTTCGTCATGTGCTTTAAGTTTGTATGTTCTCTTGACTATTTTTTTGTATAGCGGGTGCGCAGAGCGCATTTCAACCGCTACGACAATGGTTTTATCCATTTTGTCTGATACGACGTTGCCTGTTCTGGTTTTTCTGGCGGACGTTCTTTTTTCAGTCATCTAACTTAACCTCCTGCGCCTTGTTCAAGCTGTTGTTGGCGAATAATTGTCTTGACACGGGCAATATCTTTTTTTACATGCGCGATTTGAAGTGGATTATCCAGTTGATTTGTCGCATGTTGCATTCTTAAAAAGAAAAGGTCTTTTTTTAGCTCTGTGAGTTTTTTGTTAAGCTCATCGGGACTGAGGACTACCATTTCCTTTGCTTTCACAATTATTCACCTCCTGTTGGATTTTCTACCTCGCGTTTGATAAATTTTACCTTACACGGGAGTTTGTGTGATGCAAGACGCATTGCTTCACGTGCTATATCTTCCGGCATTCCACCCATTTCAAACATTATTCTGCCGGGTTTTACTACTGCTACCCAATAATCGGGAGAGCCTTTACCGGAACCCATTCTCGTTTCTGCCGGCTTAGATGATACGGATTTATCCGGGAAGATTTTTATCCATACTTTACCGCCACGTCTTGAATAACGGGTCATTGCTACACGAGCTGCTTCGATTTGATTGGATGTTATCCATGCAGGCTCCATAGCTTGCAGGGCATAATCTCCATAAGTGATAGTATTGCCACGCGTGGCTTTTCCCTTCATTCTGCCTCTTTGCATTTTACGATATTTTACTCTTTTAGGCATAAACATATTAGTCCGCACCTCCTCTTGGGGCGTATGGTCTTGGGTTATTGCCTTGCGCACGATTATAGCCGCCGCCGGAATTACCTTGACCTCCACCTTGCGGACCACGTCCACCGCCGCCTTGCGGGCCGCGTCCGTGACCGTAACCTCCCTGTCCACCGGGACGTCCACCACCGCCGGGGCGACGATCGCGTCTTTCTCTTGGTGGTTTTGAAGTATCCATTGTTCTTGGCGTTGTGCGAAGTGTTTGAGAGAGAATTTCGCCATTATATACCCAAACTTTTACTCCGATACGCCCGTATGTTGTAGCTGCTTCCGCAAAACCGTATTCGATATCGGCTCTGAGGGTTTGCAGCGGAATTGTTCCTTCGTGATAAGTTTCGCTTCTGGCTATTTCTGCACCGCCGAGACGACCTGAAACCATTACTTTTATACCGCGTGTGCCAAGTCTCATGGCTCTGCTCATTGCGTTTTTCATTGCACGGCGGAATCCGATACGTTTTTCAAGCTTTGCAGCGATACCTTCTGCGATGAGTTGTGCGTTTGTATCAGGGTTTTTGATCTCTACTATTGAAAGAGCAACCGGTTTGCCGATTCTTTTTTCGACTTCAAGACGGATTCTTTCAATTTCCGTGCCACCTTTGCCGATAACGACGCCGGGGCGAGAGCAATGGATGAAAATTTTGACTTTTGAGCTATCGCGCTCAATTTCTATTTTCGGAACGCCTGCTGAAAACAGTAATTCTTTCAAATATTTTCTGATGTTATAGTCCTCTATTATGAGATCGCCCACTTTATCTTCACGAGCGTACCAACGAGAGTCCCAATCCTTTATTACACCGACTCTAAAGCCATGCGGATTAACTTTCTGTCCCATATATTTTCCTCCCTACACTTTCTCTTCAAGAACTACTGTGATGTGCGATGTTCTTTTGTTGATTCGGTGAGCTCTACCTTTAGATACAGGTCTTATCCTTTTCAGGATGGGGCCGGGATTTGCATATGTTGCAGAAACAAATAGATTGTCGGGGTCCATATCATGATTGTTCTCAGCATTCGCCACCGCACTATTGAGTAATTTAAGAAGAACTGCAGCGGACGCATTAGGGGTTTGCTTGAGAATTGCCTTTGCCATATTAGTATCTTGTCCTCTGATAAGGTCGCAGACTATTTTGACCTTACGTGGTGAGATACGTATAAATTTTGCATGTGCTTTCGCTTCCATTAGTCGTCTGCCTCCCTTATTTGGATGTTTTACTGCCCGCGTGACCGCGGAAAGTACGTGTTGGTGCGAATTCGCCGAGTTTATGTCCAACCATATCTTCGGTAATGTACACAGGTACATGGCGGCGACCATCATGTACAGCTATTGTATGCCCAACAAAAGTAGGGAATATCGTACTGGCGCGCGACCATGTTTTCAGCACCTTTTTGTCGCCTGATGTATTCATTTCGTCGACACGTTTCAAAAGTTCCGGCGCACAAAACGGTCCCTTCTTAACACTTCTACCCATAATTTTAAAAACCTCCGGTTTTTTCAGTTAACAGTTAACAGTGAACAGTTAAGATCTGTTAAACCTTATTTCTTATTGTTTTAACTATTTCTTGCCGCGACGTTTTACGATGTACTTGTCTGTGGGGTTCTTTTTCTTGCGTGTTTTGTATCCAAGTGTTGGCTTACCCCACGGAGTNCAGGGGGCAGGTCTGCCGATTGGGGCTTTGCCTTCACCACCACCATGCGGGTGATCAACAGGGTTCATCGCTGAACCGCGAACTGTGGGACGGATGCCCATGTGGCGTTTGCGACCGGCTTTACCTATTTTGATATTGCCGTGGTCAATGTTGCCAACTTGTCCGATTGTTGCCATGCAAGTACTGCGAACGAGCCTATGTTCACCCGATGGCAGTCTGATTTGTGCCATGACGCCTTCTCTTGCCATAAGCTGAGCGGCTGTTCCTGCGCTACGAACCAATTGAGCGCCTTTGCCCGGGAAAAGTTCGATGTTGTGGATAACTGTTCCTACAGGAATCGAAGTTATCGGCAGGGCATTGCCCGGCTTTATGTCAGCGCTTTTCGATGCGATAATTGTATCGCCCGGTGAAAGACCAACCGGAGCTAGGATATAGCGACGTTCATTATCATCATATTCGATAAGCGCTATGTTCGCTGAGCGATTGGGATCATACTCAAGGCGCAAAACTTTGCCGGGAACATCAAACTTATTGCGCTTGAAGTCAATAATACGATACTTTCTGCGACTGCCGCCACCTCTGTGACGTACTGTGATACGACCGAGATTATTGCGCCCGGAATGCTTTTTCAAAACTTCAGTTAAGCTGCGTTCCGGTTTTGCTTTTTTATCTACACCATCAAAACCGGAAACAGTCATATGTCTCCTCGACGGAGTAGTCGGTTTATATGTTCTTACTGGCATGTTCTATCCTCCCGTATGGCACTATAATAGGCCTTCAAAGAATTCAATGGTTTTAGAGTCATCTGTTAATCTAACAACAGCTTTTTTCCAATCGCGTCTGGTGCCTTCCGGAAAACGACCCGTGCGCTTTTTCTTGCCTTTAACGTTCAGTGTTGTAACTTTGCTGACTTCGACTTCAAATATTTCTTCAACGGCTTGCTTTATCTCAATTTTATTAGCTCCGCGGTCAACTTCAAAAACGTATTTTTTGAGGTCTACATGTTCTGTTGATTGTTCCGAAATAATCGGACGTCTGATAATGTCATAAGCTGATTTCATTATGAGTACACCTCCTCAATAATCGGGAGCGCCGCTTTATCAACAACGAAAGTTTGTGCGTTCATAATGTCATAGGTGTTTAATAGTGACGCAAATGTAGTTTTCACACCCGGTATGTTTCTTGCACTGAGAATAACGCTATCATTTACTTCAGGCGTGACAACAAGTGTCTTGCCGGAAACTCCGATGGCGTCTAAAAATGCTATGAACTTTTTCGTTTTGATTTCATCCATGTTGATACTATCAACGATTATTATAGAATTATTGGATGCTTTTAGTGACAGCGCCGATTTTAACGCAAGTCTTTTTAGTTTCTTGTTAAGCGGATAACGATAGTTGCGTGGTTTTGGAGCAAATGCTACTCCACCATGCACAAAATGCGGGGCTCTTCTTGTACCTTGACGCGCTCTACCGGTACCTTTCTGACGATAAGGCTTCGCTCCACCGCCACTAACTTCAGCGCGAGTAAGTGCTGACTGTGTGCCTTGGCGTCTGTTTGCCAGATGGTTTTTTACCACAGCATGAATTGCTGCAATGTTTGGCTCGATTGCAAATATATTATCAGAGAGTGTTACATCGCCGATGGCCTTGCCTGCCATATCGAATACTTTGATTTTAGGCATAAATATCTAACCTCCCCCTATGCGTTCTTTACTGTGTTCTTGATGTAGACGATGCCTTTTTTCGGACCCGGGACTGCGCCTCTTACGGCAATCATGTTTAGTTCCGGATCGACTTTTACTACTTCAAGATTTTGGACTGTTACTTGCTCATTACCCATTTGACCGGCCATTTTTCTGCCTTTAAAGATTTTTGAAGGCCACGCGCCGGCACCTAATGAACCTAAGTGCCTGTGAACAGGACCACCACCGTGAGACATTCTTTTTCTGCCTACACCATGACGTTTTACAGGACCTGCGAAACCTTTACCTTTTGAAATTCCGGTTATATCGATTTTATCACCTTCGGCAAATACGTCGGCTTTGAGTTCATCGCCAACGTTATATGTAGATGTATCATCAATGCGGAATTCTTTGAGATGTTTTTTTGGTGTGACTCCGGCTTTTTTGGTGTGTCCAAGTTCCGGCTTTGAGACTCTTTGTTCTTTCACATCCTGAAAACCAAGTTGGACAGAATTATATCCGTCTTTTTCTTCGGTTTTCATTTGCAAAACAACACAAGGACCTGCTTCTATTACAGTTACCGGAATGACTTTTCCGTTTTCATCGAAGATTTGTGTCATGCCGATTTTCTTTCCGATGATTGCTTTTTGCATAATGTTTTCTCCTTTTTTTGGTTATTGGTTGACTTTTGTCAACATGACCTTTTTTTCAAAGGACTATAACTTAATTTCAATTTCAACTCCGGCGGGGAGTTCGAGGGACATAAGCATTTCGACAGTCTTTTGTGTAGGACCGATAATATCTATCAGACGCTTATGTGTCAAACGTTCAAATTGTTCCCTACTGTCTTTGTACTTATGAACTGCGCGTAATATGGTTATGATTTCCTTTTTTGTCGGAAGCGGTATCGGACCCGATATCTTAGCGTCTGTACGCTTCGCTGTTTCAACAATCGTTGACGCTGCTTGGTCAATCAGTTGATGATCATATGCCTTTAGTCTGATTCTAATCATTTTTTTTGCGGCTGCCATTTTTTTCCTCCTTGTGATAAATCATTACATATGTGTTTTATTTATGGGTTTGCAATGATTTTGGATGTCGAGAAAGATTTCGGACATTCTGCACACTCCGCCGTGCGTGTCATTACCGGGCGGAAATCAAACCGGAAAATATCGACTTTTTCCGGCCGGAAGCCCGTGCTTATCGCACAGGCAATGTTCCGAGAACAAAGCTTCCTCATTTAATTCGTCTGTTTACACGCATAATATAATATACGCCAGACTTGCTCCTCGAAAGTTACCAAGCCGGCAAAAGCCTGCAATCTCCCGAATCATAGCACTTTGCGCACTCATTTTACGCACTTCCGAAAATAAGCCGCTCGAGTAGGATACCAGATGTTAATATGCTTGTCAATATAAAATTTAAGTTTTTTTAATAAATGTTATGATTTTTTTAACAAATCAGAGTTTGTGGTTGATTTTTGCTGAATTACAGGCGACTAAACTTGCATTTTTCGTGTAAATATAAGACAAATGTAAGATAAACAAAAAAGTATTGCAAACACACATCAATATATGTTATAATCCAACTCCATGACTCTCGTTTTTTCGTCCAAACTCAAAACCGAGTCCAGCGCAGCGAGTCGGTTTTGGAAGAGGAGTGCCGTAGTAGCGGAGTGCAGTTTTCGCCGGAGGGCAAAGCCCGGCGGCGGAAACGGAACGCAGCTACTGCGGAAGCGACGAGGTGGGTATAGCTCAGTTGGTTAGAGCGCTGGATTGTGGTTCCAGAGGTCGAGGGTTCAAGTCCCTTTATCCACCCCACAATTTAATAATGGGGTGTCGCCAAGCGGTAAGGCACTGGACTTTGACTCCAGCATTCCCAGGTTCAAATCCTGGCACCCCAGCCAAAATAGTGAAAAGGTGCATTTTGCACCTTTTCACTATTTTGTGAGTATAAAAACTAAAAACAGATTGACGCCGTATATAGCGCCATAATATAATAGGGTGCAGAAAAATCGAGGAATGAGCTAAACATGGGGGCAACGATGAATAACACAAGAATGAACGAAAAAGCACAACAATATTGGAATGAGTTTTGGGAAGGTAAAGAGCAACCGAGTCTTGTGCAAGCTGAACAATTTGGTGTAGACGCTGAAATGGCTGACGAATTGGCAAAACTCATTATTGAAAGAAAGAAGACTGCAACATGTAGTGGCTATGATTTTTACATGTGGGATAACGAGCCACTTCCTACAGTGGGGTTGTATACTGTTGTTTTGGATGGTCGAAACGAACCGGTAGCAATTATTAAAACCACGAACGTACAAATAATTCCGATGAATAAAGTATCACCGGAATTTGCAGCAGCAGAAGGTGAAGGAGATTTTAGCTATGAATACTGGTATGAGGGACATAAGGCTGTTTTTACTCAAGTAATGGCAGAATATGGCAAAGAATTTTCTGAAGACATGTTGCTTGTTTGTGAGAGTTTTGAACTTGTTGATGTTAAAATATAAATAGGTTGCAATTTTTTATAAGCATTTTCCGGCATATAAATACTCTATGATGATATTTTCAGACGGTATAAGGATTGATTTATCATTTGTATTTGAAAAATATATTGACGATGGCGAACCGTCAATTACTCTTTTAGATAAGGATAACGGAAACGGTTTTCGTCCCAAAATGCCGCCACCGAATGATAAATTGTGGCATATTAAACCACCGAACGAATTGTTTTACTATTCCTGTTGTAATAATTTTTGGTGGTGTTTGAGCAACGTAGCTAAAGGGA
>JGI20163J15578_10001118_pt1 | contig 11063 bp, 17 predicted proteins | sample TergutCu122P1_FD_15578 | JGI IMG/M metagenome (IMG submission 15578)
GGGGGCAAGCCCTTAACCAGTTTGCCATTGAGTTTGGAAAAGAGCGGGTTCCGTTCTAATGATATTTTGCCATTTACACAAAAAATCTGACAGGTTCAAAAATCTACGCATATACGTCGTACTGGTTTGTACGGCGTTCGCCGATTCAAATCGTAGAGCCGCACCCTGATTTGAAGGATGTGAACATCCTGTTTGCGGTGTCCTATTTTGTAAATAATCTAATCGCTGAGAGCGGAATTTCCACGCATGACAATAAGGACATGGTAGGAAAATTCATGAAGGAAATGTTCTATTACCTTAAGACTAGAGCCTTTAACCCTCATTCAATGGAACTTATGGCCGAAGCCTTTATCATGTGCGGTCGTAACTGCAAGTAAGCTCATGGGGCAGCAGCCAGAAAAAAGTACCCAAGTGAGCCAGAGCAGAAGTCAAGGATGATTTTTTGTTAACATGTATGAAAGAGGAAAAAACACATATCTTGTTATGCTGTTTAGTAGCAGATTTTACAGCACTTAACAAACGGCATACGCTGCGCCGCCTGTTCGGCGACTTGTCAAACTTTAACGTTGTGATTTTCCGCATTCATGCAGCAAATCACCGGGAAAAGGCCGGGCAAGGGGCTGCTGGCGCTGCGGCGAAAACCTCTGGAATTCCCTGCCCGTAGGAGACCAGAAAGAAAATACAGCCCGCAGGGCTGCCTTTAAAGTGGAGAAAATCCCGGAACTTATAGTAAAAAAAAATCTAAAATGACAATAATTTCTTTAAGTTCTGGGGGCTCCGCAGGGCAGACTCTACAGGCGTTTTCGCCGCAGCGCCGGCAGCCCCTTGCCCGGTGTTATCCAGTTTTCGTTACAAAATCATGTAAATTGATTCCAGTAAAGTCAGGCGCCAGACCATTGACCAAAATGGATAAATTCGCTATCTTATCTTTCGTATGGCAGGAGGACCTTTATGAGCGCCAGTATTAGACTCAAGAGATTTGGCACCAAAAAGCGCCCCTATTACCGTATTGTGGTAATGGATAATAAGGCGCCCCGGGATGGAAAAAGCATTGAAGAACTGGGGTATTATCACCCCATTGAAGCAGAAGAAAAGCAGATTGTTTTTGATGCTGAAAAAGTGAGAGCCTGGGTTAACAAGGGTGCAGTTGTAAGCGATACAGTTCGCGGAATTCTTAACAAGAAAAATTTCTCCCTCAAATCAACAACCTCGCCCTGATAAGAAAAAACGGAGAGAGGCATGGAAAAAGATCTCGTTGAGTACATTGTAAAATCACTGGTAGATGACCCTTCCGCAGTTAATGTTGCAGTAGTAGAGGGGGAGAAATCTACCATTTTGGAACTTCGCGTTGCCCCTGATGATATTGGCAAGGTAATCGGTAAACACGGCCGTATTGCCAAAGCCATCAGAACAGTTTTACAGGCGGCCACCGCAAAAGGCGGCAGGCACACTATTTTGGAGATTTTGGACTAATGAAGAAACCCCGCGGTAAACCGCTGGGTTTCTTCGACGGAGAAGAAATTAATTGTTCTGGCGGGTCTGTACCCCGCCATCCTATTAGAACGCATTTTTCCCTGGGCCTTGTTGGAGCGCCTTTTGGGTTGAAAGGCTTTGTAAAAGTCAGGCCCTTTTCCGGAGAGACCGGTCATTTTTTTCGTCTTGATAAAGTAATTCTCAGGTTGGGCGAAAAAGAAGAAACCCGTGAAGTGGCGGAAATCCTTTCCGCCGGCTCAGTCTTGCACGTCCGTTTTGCGGGGGTTGAAAGCGTCGAGGCTGCAAAAAGTCTCCTTGGGGCGGAAATAATCGTAAAGCGGGAATATGCAGCCCCTCTTAAAGAAGGGGAATATTATGTGGAGGACCTCAAAGGTCTTGAAGTAGTGAATACCGGCGGCGAGGGCGCTAAAGCGTTTGGGTTTATAACTGATGTAATTGAGGGCGGCGGCGGTGATTTAGCCGAAGTTGAACTTAAGTCAGGCGAAAGGCGCTTAGTACCGTTCAGGAAGGAATTTTTGGGAGATGTTGACCTGAAAAAAGGCAAAATTATTCTCCTTGAACCCTGGATTCTGGAATGAAATATACGGTTTTAACCCTTTTTCCTGAAATCATCGATGCTTACTTTCGAAGCTCCATCATGGCGAAGGCGCTTGAGCGGGGTTTAATTGAGTACCAGGCCATAAATATCCGGGACTATGCCGTTGACAAGCACCGCAGCTGCGATGATCTTCCTTATGGCGGTGGCCCGGGCATGCTTATGCTGGCTGAACCCCTAAGCCGGGCTCTGGAGGCCGCCGGTGCGGCCGAAAAGCGCGTGATTTACCTGTCCCCGTCGGGGCAGCCGTTTAATCAGGCCCTTGCCCGGAACCTGGCGGCAGAGAAGGAGCTTATCCTGTTATGCGGCCGATACGAGGGCATTGACCAGCGGATCATCGACTCTTATGTGGACGATGAAATTTCCGTAGGGGACTATGTGCTTTCCTCCGGGGAAGTAGCGGCGCTTAATCTGATTGACGCCAGCTATCGCCTCGTGGAGCAGGTGATTACACCCGCTTCCCTTATGGAGGAAAGTTTTGAGCTGGGGCTTTTGGAGTACCCCCAGTATACACGACCTGAAATTTTTGATACAATGAGAGTTCCGGAAGTGTTGCTTTCGGGGCACCACGAAAATATACGGCGTTGGCGTCTTGAAAAAAGGGTGGAAAAAACCCTGGCCTTGCGGCCGGATTTAATCCGGCTAGGGGAGGAGCGGGGACTTTTTGATGATGAAACCCGTAAAATTATAGAGGAAAAAGCCGCTGTTTGGCAGTCGCAAAAAGCCGCGGCAAGGGGGAAAGATGAACGAAATTAGGGCAATTGAAGCCTCCCAGATGAAAGATGAAGTGGATAATTTCAAGGTAGGCGATACCGTAAAGGTCCATTTTAGGATCATTGAAGGCAAAACAGAGCGAATTCAGATTTATGAAGGGCTTGTAATTGCCATCAAAAATTCAAGAATTGGCAAAACTTTTATGGTACGCAAAAATTCCTACGGCGTTGGGGTAGAAAGGGTTTTCCCCCTTCATTCACCCAGGGTTGCCAGGGTGGAAGTAGTCCGCCCCGGAAAGGTACGCCGGGCCAAGCTTTACTATATACGGGACAAGATTGGCAAGGGCGCCAAAATTAAGGAACTTATTGTTTCCAACAAACACAAGCTTAAGGCAGCGGCCAATGCGAAAGCAGCAGCAGCGGCTGCTCCGGCAGCGGCTGCCCCGGCTCCGGCCCCAGCGGACGAAGCGCCCGCAAAAGCCGCCGAATAAATCATTGTCTGGGGCAAAGATTCCCGAAGGACAAACAACGCCGGAAGGGGCTTTAAAACCCCTTCTGAAAAAACCCGTAACAGGAGCCGGCGAGCCTGCCCTGACGGGCGGGAAGATTTTGCCCGGCTCCCTTTTTTCTCAAAAATCAGTTTTCCCCGCTCAGGAAGCACGTTCAGCTCTTTCCGGTTTGCCCTTGCAGCAAACACAGGATTCGCAGCCAGGAAAAATCATTCAAACTCCGTCTGAGCAAACAGTTCCTGCCCGCGAAGTTTTTAATCAAACAGCCGCCGCTCTGGGTTTTCCCAGAGATGCTTTAACTGTTGCCCTTCTTGCCTTTGCGCGTTTTTTTTCTCTTCCTCCTTCTCTGGTTGGCACACTTCGCCGGGATATTCTGGCTGCCGGCAGGCCGTCTTCGCCCGGCAGCGCCAGGGAAAAAGCCGCCCTTGAAGCAGAAGCCCTGGCAGCGATTCTCGCTCTGGATAAGGGTGTGGAACTAAGCCCCGAAATTCTGGAGCAGTACATTAAATTCCTGACATTTCCGGACGCTGCCAGGCAAAATCCGCCTGCTCAAAACGAAGTCCAAAGGGATGAAGTTCATAGGGGTGCCAGCCCTCAAGCTGCTGAGCTGCGAAAAATAGCGGAAAAGCAGGCAATAAAAGAAGATTTTTTGGGATTTTTGAATAATATTCCGGGGAAAAATGGGCAATACTGGATGGTTTTTCCCTTTGAAGTTAATATAAGCGGGACAGAACTGAATGTTTGCTTGCGGATACTAATAAGGGAACCGGGCTCTATTTTGGGGCGCAGCCCCTCTGGTGAAAGAGAATATCTGATTGCAGATATTTCCGGCCAAAAGAGACAATGGCGTTGTTTTTTTGAAAAAAACGCCGATAAATTCCGGGTAGACATACAAGTTTACCCGGAATGTCAGCCTGGAACCCTAAAACTGCTTTTGAAAGAAGCGGAGCAATTTCTTGGGACAGGCAGCGGTTTGTTTGGAGACTTTAAAGGTTTTGAGGAGATCAGCTTGCGAAACGGGGGCGAATATCCATCCTGGGCGGAACATTTATGTGCCGAAAACTTGCCTTCCATAAATGAAGAGATTTAGGTATAATGCACACAATGGTAAAGAAAGCTTCAGCTTTGATTTACAATTACGAAGAAGGAATTCCAAAGCTGCTGGCCAAAGGCAGGGGCTTCGAAGCAGAACGAATCATTGCTCTGGCAAAAGAAGCTGGTATTGAGATAGTAGAAGATACTACACTGGCAGCTCTTCTTGATTCTGGGGTAAAACCGGGAGATTTTATTCCCCCCTGGTGTTGGGAGGCGGTGGCGAAAATTCTGGCCTTCGTACTGTCAAAGGAAAAATGATGAAGAAAATACCTGTTGCAAGCATTGAAGAAGGGAATATTTTCACTGACCCGGTTTATATTGAAGGAAATAACCTGTTTGTTCCTGCCGGAGTTGCGGTGAGAAAAAAGGACATCTCCAGGCTGAAATCCTGGGGGATCGAGACTGTAGAAACCGCCGGTGCAATTATAACACCGCAAGCCAAAACAGAGGCTAAACCGGCAGTAACTAAACCGGCCGGGAAAGATGATGCCCCTCGTTCAGCGCCGCCTCCAGTCAGGAAAGCCCCTTCAGCTTCCAATGAACCCAGTATCATTTCCCTTCCGGAAGTGCATGAAAATAAGGGAGCGTATCGCAGCTACATAGACTTAATAGAACGCCTGGATAAAATTTGCGAAGATATAGCATCCAATGTTCCTGTTGAAGCCCGCTCTATCGATAATATCACGAGCAGGCTTTTGCAAAGTGTCCGTGAACAGCGGAATTCCTTTATAGGGTATATTCTTGGCGGTGAAATAAAGGGCTTTGAGGTGGCCAAAAGTTTGGTTAATTCAGCCATTCTTTCGGCGTTGATAGCATTGGAACTTAAAATGTCCAATCACAAGGTAATGCAGGTGGTCACCGGTGCTCTGCTTCATGATGTGGGCATGTTAAGGCTGCCAAAAGAAATAATTGAAAAAAAAGGCGGCCTTTCCGCTGCCGAACTTCAGAGGATTCAATCCCACCCCCTGTATGCCCATAAAATCGTAACCAAGGAACTTCTTTACGCTGAAGATGTCGGGCTCATTGTTCTTCAGCATCACGAACGATGGGATGGCGAGGGATATCCGCGGCGTTTGTCCGGAACAGCAATAGACATGGGAGCCAGGATTGTGTCCGTAGCGGATGCCTTTGAGGCGATGGTTAGCAAAAAGCCTTACCGGAACTCCATGATGGGCTATCAAGCCATGAAAAACCTTCTTTCCGATAACTTGCGGCGTTTTGACCCGGATGTGATCAAGGCTTTTATCCAAACTATGGGTATATATCCGATAGGTTCAATCATTCTTCTTAATAACGGTGCATTAGCCAGGGTAGTCGAGGTACAGGCAAGCGCCCCCTTGCGGCCTACGATCAAAATACTTGTCGATGAAACCGGCAATATTTTCAAACAGGACGAAGGGGATACCATCGAGCTTCTTGTTGAAAAAAGCCTTTTTATAGCCAGGGCGGTAGATCCCAAAGAAGCAGCCAGCAAGTATGCCTAGGAACCAGCCGGGTTCCAAAAAAGGCCGGGCAGGTGAAGCTGCCGCGGCATCTTTTCTTGAAAAAAAAGGCATGCGTATTTTGGAGAAAAACTTCCGCTCCCGCTTTGGGGAAGTGGATATTATTGCCCTGGACGGTGAAACTGTCGTTTTTGTAGAAGTCAAAACCTGGACAATTTTAGGCATTGATGCCCTGGAACAGGCTTTAAGTACAAGAAAAAGGCATAAGATCATCGAAACATCTAAGTTTTTTCTTTCCTTACATCGAGAATATAGATATATGGCAATCCGCTTTGATGTAATTTTTATATCTCCCAGGGGGGGGCACCAGGGGCCCGAAGGGACACAGATAATTACCCATCTTGCATCAGCCTTTACGGAGGGTGTATGATAATGGAAGAAGTATCGGGGCTTTCGAGACTGGAAGTTCTGCGTATGAAAGTTAACAGTGAAGATTATCTTCATGAGGCAATTCAGCGCATAGCCCTGATCATCAGCAATGAGCTACTTGATATACCCCAGGGAGGATCCTATGAGCGGCAGCGGAAAAGCAGGCAATGGCCGCGGAAATAACCGAAAACGATTTAGACGCAGAGGCAATGATAATAAAACCTGGCAGGAAGCTGATGCTTCCCAGCGAAGCGGGTTTTTTGATAAAGGAGCCGGAGGGGAGAGAAAAGCCTCCGGCCGCGGAAATTTCCCCAAAAGAAACACAGATAATCCCCGGCTTGACAGGGCGCCCTTAATTGAAAGGCCCAAATGGGTTCCCCCAAAGATAAATACGGAGCCTTTGCCAGTTCCCGATTGCAGCTGGTGCGGAAAACCCATACGTGACATATTCTCTGCAATAGCCGACAAGGACACGGGAGCACCTCTGCATTTTGACTGCGTTGCAGCCAAAATCAGTGCAGGGGAAATGCTTTCAGGAAATGAAACAGTTGTATATATCGGAGGCGGGCGGTTTGGCATTGTAAACCAGAATAGCCAGGGAAAACCCGTGCACGGGCAGGCGGAAAACAGCGACTTCAGAATAAAAAAAATAATTGAATGGGAAAACAGGGAAAACAAAGCCGAATGGCGATCTTTAATCTGTGAGCATTATTCGGTTACGTAACACCATAATGGAAAATGCTGAACCAGGCAGGGAGATCGTATGATTGGGATAATCGGCGCCATGGAGGAGGAAGTAATCCTTCTGCGCTCATTCATGGAAGAGCCGCAAAAAGAGACCGTTGGAAAATTTGAATTTACAAGCGGAAAACTAGACGGGCGTGATGTAGTTTTGCTGCGCTGCGGCATCGGCAAAGTGCAGGCAGCGGCGGGATGCACCGTTCTTATCGACAGGTTCCGCCCGAAACTGGTTTTTAACACCGGAGTTGCCGGAGGGTTGGATAAATCCTTGAGCTTTGGAGATGTGATCATTGCCGACGGACTATTGTATCATGATGTGGATGTAACGGCCTTTAAGTATGCGCCGGGGCAGATTCCCGGTCAGCCGCAGATTTTTGCTGTTCCCGGGGAACACATTTTAAGCGCGGAAAAGGCCGTGGATGAACTTAAAGCGGAAAAGGTTCTGCCCGGGAATTTGAATCATCTAAGAGGTCTTATCGGTTCAGGAGACGTTTTTGTCTGCAACCCCGCTCATATCGAAAACTTAAAAAAGCTTTTTCCAAAACTCGCTGCGGTGGAAATGGAAGGCGCTGCCATTGCTCATACATCTGCCCTGTTTGATGTACCGGCGCTTGTTATCCGCTCCCTTTCTGATGTTGCCGGCGTTGAATCGCCTGTCACATACGAACAATTTAAACCCACGGCGGCAAAACACTCCGCGGAAATTGTCCGCCGCTTTATAAGGAATATCACATGGCTGTAATCGGTATTATTGGCGGCAGCGGACTGGATAACCCTGATATTTTATCGAACCCAAGAGACGAAAAAGTTTCAACGCCTTTTGGCGAGCCTTCTTCCGCGCTTAAACGCGGGCTCATTGGCGGCGTTCAGGTGGTTCTTCTTGCCCGGCATGGGCGCGAACACACAATCCCTCCTACTCAGGTAAATTACAGGGCCAATATCCGGGCTCTTAAAGATGCGGGCTGCACTCACATTGTCGCAACCACCGCGGTGGGTTCCCTGAGGGAAGAAATAAACCGCGGGGATTTTATCATCATCGATCAGTTTATCGATTTTACCAAACAGCGGAAAATGAGTTTTCATGAATCCTTTGCGCCCCATAATCCTGTGCATACTCCTATGGCGGATCCCTATGACAACGCTTTGCGGAAAATTTTAATTGATGAATGCAGGGCTTTGAATTACCCCTTCCACGAAAAGGGAACCGTAATAACAATAGAGGGCCCGCGTTTTTCCACACGCGCAGAGTCCCATATGTTCCGCGCCTGGGGTGCAGATATTATCAACATGTCTGTTGCAACTGAAACTGTTTTGTCAAACGAGGCGGGAATACCTTACGCAGCGGTGGCGATGAGCACCGACTACGATTGCTGGAGAACTGGCGAGGAACCCGTTACCTGGGAAGCCATTCTGAAAGTTTTTTCGGAAAACGCTGCCAGGGTAACAGACCTTTTGAAAAACATCATTCCAAAAATTGAAGCGCTGGGTCAGGCTTAAAACAGAGTCTTAAAAAAAGGGCGAAACAAAGCTTATACAAAGGATCGAAGCAAATGGAAAAAATAGCAAGTTTTCAGATTGATCATCTCCGGTTAAAACCCGGACTCTATGTCTCCCGAAAGGACAGGTTTACATCAAAAGAGTCTGCGGCAAAAGTTACGATTACCACTTTTGATCTGCGCTTGAAAGAGCCCAACAAGGAACCGGTAATTGATATGCCGGCCCTTCATACCATTGAACACCTGGCGGCAACCTTTATTCGTTCCAGTAACGAATGGGCAGAACGGACAGTATACTTCGGCCCCATGGGCTGCCGAACGGGTTTTTATTTAATTCTTGAAGGCGATCTCGGCTGTGAAGACATACTCCCCCTAATCCGCCAGACCTTCGACTGGATTATTTCTTTTGATGGTATTATTCCCGGCGCGGCTGCGGCTGAGTGCGGCAACTGGCAGGAGCAAAACCTGGAAATGGCGAAGTGGGAAGCCCGCCGCTATGCCTCCTTATTGAAAAATCCCGCCAGGGAAAACCTCGAATACCCGTTATGATCTGCTAAGCGCCGATAATCCGCAGTTACTCATGCTCCTGCACGCTGGTGTTTTACCCCGTCTGGTTTTTTCGGCGGCTGATTCCGGTTTTTCTCTGTTGTAAGAAGATACTTATAATCAAAGTCTACGGTGCTTCCCATATCTTTTAGCGCTTGGATATGGGACAATCTCAATTCTGCATGGCGGGGATTGCTCATCATCAGCTCCGGGGCAACATGCACAATATATGAAGGGGCATTTTGACCGTAAAATTCTATTCCGTCTTCAGCAGCGTAAGATTTGTGATGCGGCTGTGCGGAATAAAATTTATTAAGTGGAAGCGGTCTGGATGCATAAAAGCGGGCTGTTCCTGCACTTGTTACCCAATAGGCAGTATAACGCTCTCCCGCTTCGGTTTCGCGTTTATCCCAGGCCAGCAAAATCAGCCCATTTCGCTGAAGGGCAGGGCGGTAGTCATAAATTTCTGACGGAAGTGGTTTCCCAGGTGCTGCAATTATTGGCATAGAGTGCCGTATTTGTACCGGGGCGGAAATATTTGGCTTTGGGAAAGGGATGATATTATGGGGAAACTGCGAGACAGCGGGAGTGCAGTTTTTTAAGTTTTTGTTGACCGGTGCTGGAAAATGGTTTTCCAGTATTTCCAAGTCCTGCTCGAATTTGTCAAGTGTACAGCTAATTCTAAAAATTCGCTTCGCCAGTTCAGATATCTGATCTGCAAAATTAGCCAGATTTTGATTCTGATCCTCAGATTCAAGGGTAATTCCTGCTGTGTTTAGCATTTTTTTCATTTTGTCCCCCTGTTATATGAATCAAATATACTGCGGGTAAAAAAAAAGTCAATGAATTTACCGTCAGGCAGGCAGGGAGCGCCCCCTGCCTGCCTGACGGCTTTGGTGTCAGTAATGCAGGAAATGCCGGGCTGAATTGGTGATTTATACTTGCGTGATTCTTTGCGCAAGCTTAAAAGCCCGGTTAAAACCTATCTTCTGACCAAGGCCTCACTGTAAGCATCAGGCCTTGTATAAGTCCCTGCCGCCAATAAAAGTAACACTATCGGGAATTGTAACGCTGGTCAGGTTTCTGCCCATAAACGCTCTTTCTCCGATAGCTGTAATCGGGCTTTCATTTATCTGATTAGGTATTACTACTGCGCTTCCGTGACCTGTGTAGCCGATAATGATTAAGCCCCCGCTCCCATCAGGCTGCAATCTGAATCCATCTACAAGAATTTGGTTGATGTCATTTTCATTCCCTTTTGTTGTTGGACATGCAGTGAACAAAACAAACACGGTAGCAGCTAAAACCGCCAAGCTAAAATACCTGATTAATTTCATGTTTTGCTCCTTGCCTATTAACACTTTAAGTAAATATACTTCTCTGTTTAAGGCAGCAGATTTTATTATACTTCTGGTTTTTATAGATCCCTGTATGACAAACAAAAAAGCCCCGTACAATGACGGGGCTTTAAAATTGATCACATGCCTGTTGCCGGTGCTTTAGCTTTTGGGAGCTGCTTTGGCTGCAGGTTTTTTCGCCGCAGGTTTTTTTGCTGCAGGTTTTTTTGCTGCAGCTTGCTTTGGCGTGGCAGCCGCAGCTTTAGCTTCTGTAACGAGCTTTTTTTCAGCATCCAGGATCTTCTTGTCCAAAGCATTCCTGTTCGCATACAGTTTTTGCAGAGCCGCTACTGCCTGATCTAATTTTCCCATAAATTTAACTCCTTTGCGCTGGGCGCATTCTTAACTTGTCGGCATTTTATTATGCCACTTCGCTTATTGTAAATGTATTTTAAAAAATTGTAAAGCGTTTTTTTTGCAGGTTTTTGCAGATGTGATTTTTTGCTGGTCAAGAGCCGCTTTAGCGGACAGTGAGCCGCTTTAGCGGACAGTGAGCCGCTTTAGCGGACTACCAGCCGCTTTAGCGGACTACCAGCCGCTTTAGCGGACGACCAGCCGCTTTAGCGGACGACCAGCCGCTTTAGCGGACTACCAGCCGCTTTAGCG
>JGI20163J15578_10001119_pt1 | contig 11060 bp, 4 predicted proteins | sample TergutCu122P1_FD_15578 | JGI IMG/M metagenome (IMG submission 15578)
ATATTCATGGCTACATTATGAGGGAAAAGGACACAAAAGAAAAGCCCTTACCCCTCAAGATTGAGGGGCAGGGGAGTTGAAGTGTCGAAGACACTTTTTTATAGGGAGCACTCTCGAAAACTTTATGTACGCACCTTTGCGGCTGATTTCCTGTCAGATGCGCTTAAATTTAATAGGAGAGAATAATGAAACCATCTAACGTGGGTGGCCAAGCTGTAATGGAAGGCATCATGATGAAGAACAAAGAAAAGTATGCCGTTGCAGTAAGGAAATCTAATAATGAGATTATTGTAGACGTAAAAGAATATCACGGAGTGGCACCATGGAAGGGGATTTACAAAGTTCCTTTCATTCGTGGTATGTTTGCTTTTATAGACGCCTTTGTGCTGGGCCTGAGAACCTTGACTTTTTCTGCCAACTTCTTTGAAGAGGAAGAAGAAAGGGAGATGACAGAAAAAGAAGAGAAACGAGAAAAAATTATCCAAAATGTGGTGATGTTTTTTGGTGTGGTTCTGGCATTAGGGCTTTTTATTGTGGTTCCCTTTCTTTTCAGTAGTTTCTTCAGGAATCATATTCATTCCAATGTACTATTTGCTATTATCGAAGGAGCCATTCGTCTGGGAATCCTGCTGGGCTATATTTCATTGGTTTCTAACCTAAGCTACATCAGACGAACTTACATGTACCACGGAGCAGAGCATAAATGCATCAATTGCATTGAACAAGGATTAATCTTAAACATAGAGAATGTAAAGAAAAGTTCAAAAGAACATAAACGTTGTGGTACAAGCTTTCTATTCTTTGTGGTCGTAGTAAGTATTGTATTTGGATTTGTCATTAATTATTTTGTGGACTTACAGATACTGCGAGTGGCCATTCGCTTACTGTTGCTTCCGGCCATTGCAGGAGCTTCCTATGAAATCATTCGTCTTGCTGGACAAAAGAACAATTGGCTGGTCAATGCCCTAAGCAAACCAGGGATGTTGATGCAAAGAATCACTACCAAAGAACCAGATGAAAGCATGATAGAAGTGGCCATTGTGGCTTTAGAAGAGATATTTGATTGGCGCAGTTTCCAAGAGAGAGAAGCAGGAGATCTAGAGACAGTACCTGCTACCCAGATTCCTTACACAAGATTTGTACCACCAAATGATGGAGAAAAAGATAAAGCGAAAGAAGACAGCATCGAGAATGTCACAGGGGTATGATCAAAACCTAGGGTGAGAAAAATAAAACGAACACGGTTATATATTAATTTTATTCTTCTCACCCTAGCAATTTTCACATAACAACAGAGGCAAAAAAATGACCTTTAAAGAGGCTTACGACTATGGGGTAGAGCAACTCCAAGGTTCAGGGATAAAAGAAGCGAAACAGGACAGTTTTTACCTTCTAGAGCACATTACAGGAATGAGTCGAGGGAAATACTATGCCATGAATCAACAAGAGATGCCCTCAGAAGAAAAAAAAGAGTACATTGCTCTCATCCATCAACGGATGAGGAGAATACCCTTACAACATCTGATTGGAACTACAGAATTCATGGGATTAACCTTCAAGGTAAGTCCCCATGTGTTAATTCCACGTCAGGATACAGAATTGTTAGTGGAAACCGCCTTAGAGTGGATAGGTAAGGCTCTGAGAAGAGACAGAGAAAAATTCGAATCTGAGCATAAACTCTATAAAAAAAGAGGAAGTAAAGCAGATCAAATAAGGGGAGCAAAAGAAGAATTACGCATCTTAGACATGTGTACAGGCTCTGGCTGTATTCTCATCAGTATCTTGCACTATGCCACCAAAGAATATCCTATGATTAGAGGGGTGGGAGTGGACATCTCTCCTGATGCCTTAGAGATCGCCGAGGAAAATGCTAAAGAGAATGGCCTAAAGTCAGTAAGGAATGCAGAGACACAGATTGCTTTCATAGAAAGTGACTTGTTTGCTCAGTTAAATCCAGAAGAAAAATATCATCTGATTGTATCTAATCCTCCCTATATTCCCACTAAGGAGATTGAAGGCTTAGATGAGGAAGTAAGAAGCGATCCTACCTTGGCTTTGGACGGAAGAGAAGATGGGTTGTACTTCTATCGACAGATTGTAGAGAAAAGTCCTCATTATCTAGTGGAAGGCGGTGTTCTAATGGTGGAATGTGGATGGACTCAAGGGGAAGAAGTTTCTCAGATGATGAGAGAGAATGGATTCAGTCAGGTGGAGATAATCAAAGACTTAAATGGACGAGATAGAGTAGTTGTAGGAAATCAATGATTGTTATTGATGAATTCCCTTTATTATAGGAGTGGACAAGGTAAATAGCAGATAAGATGGTATAAAGATTGAGTAAAACAAGTAGCAGATAAGATGGTATAAAGATTGAGTAAAACAAGTAGCAGATAAGACGAGTATAAAGATTGAGCAAGGTAAATAGCAGATAAGATGGCATAAAGATTGAGCAAAGCAAGTAGTAGATAAGATAACATTAAGAGTGAAAAAAAGTAAGGATACAGATAAGATTGTCCAGAAAGGAATACAAAATGTTTGACCGTTTAGAAGATATCTTAATTCGATTTGAAGAGATTATGAAGGAATTGCAAGAGCCAGATGTGGCAAGTGATCCAGAAAGGTATCGCAAACTGATGAAAGAGCAAAGCGATTTGACTTCATTAGTGGAGACCTATAAGGAATACAAAGCTTGTAAACAAAATATAGAAGACAGTTTAATGATTCTTGAGGAAGAGTCTGATGAAGAACTTAAAGAGATGGCCAAAGAAGAGCTGGCAGAATCTAAAACCAGAATGGGTGAGTTGGAGGACGAACTTAGAATATTATTGCTACCCAAAGACCCCAATGACGACAAAAACGTTATTGTAGAGATTCGAGCAGGAGCAGGAGGCGACGAAGCAGCTCTCTTTGCAGCAGAAATTTATCGTATGTTTGTCCAATATGCAGATGGACGTCGTTGGAAGACAGAGTTTATCTCTCTCAACGAGAATGGACTTGGTGGATTTAAGGAGTGTGTCTTTATGATTTCAGGAAAAGGGGCATATTCACGGTTGAAGTATGAAAGTGGCGTACACCGAGTTCAGCGAGTGCCAGCTACAGAAAGCAGTGGACGGATTCATACTTCTACCATCACTGTGGCCATTATGCCAGAAGCAGAAGAGGTAGATGTGGACTTAGATATGTCCGATTGCAAGTTTGATGTGTTCCGTTCCTCAGGAAATGGAGGGCAAAGTGTGAATACTACCGATTCAGCAGTGCGCCTGACCCATCTTCCTTCAGGAATTGTAATCTCTTGCCAAGATGAGAAGTCACAGCTGAAGAACAAGGAGAAAGCTCTTAAAGTTCTGAGGGCAAGATTATACGAAATGGAGCTTGAAAAACAGCAAGGGGCAGAGGCCGAAGCCAGGAAGAGCCAGGTAGGAACAGGTGACCGTTCAGAGAAGATTAGAACCTACAACTTTCCTCAAGGAAGAGTCACCGACCATCGCATTAAGTTGACTTTGCATAGATTAGAGAGTATAATCAATGGAGACTTAGACGAGATCATTGACAGCCTAATAGCAGCAGATCAGAGTGCTAAGTTGGCTTCTATAGGCGATTAATGGACAGAATCAACGGGTGTAATATGAGAAAATGAAGAAGCGTTCATCTAAGGTTAAAGTTGCAATTATCTATCAGAATGAGAGGGTTGATACATATAGGGTAAACCTAGGATTATCCATCAGAAAGAGGGGCTGAAGGATATAGGTCTAGAGAATAAGGATATCACACAAGGAGTTTTGATGATGAAAAAAATAGTATTAGTATTGTTAATAACGTTATTGGCATTTACAATTTCTGCCTGTAGAGGAGAGGATGAAGTGGATTACACTCCTCCAGAAGCAAAAGATCAAGAAATTGAAGAGGAAGATACAGAGATAGACGATGTAAATGATGAAGAAGAGGACGAAGGAGAAGAGGCAGACAGAGAGGATTCAGAGGACGAAGATGCAGATAGAGAGGAGTTAGATTCGGCAACCCATACAGATCCTAATCTGCTGACTCCAGAAGAGATTGAAGCAATGTTTGGTGGCGGAGTTGGCATTTGGGACGACGAAGCCTTTGATCTTATTGATGGTATGGAGGAAGAACTGTGGGATTTGATTGACCAGCTTGAAGAAGAACTGGATCGGTTGATGGATGCTACAGAAGATGAGTACAGGATGGACAGTTTATCCGACCAATTAGAATATTTCACGAATAGGATGCATGAACAATGGGACAACTTCTATGAACAATTTGAAATGGGTTTAATAAGCTCACCAGATTTTATACAAGGACTTGAAGGGGTATTACAGCAGGTTCGTACATTTACCTTTAGATAACCATTGGACACAGCAAAGGAGTGACTGTAAATGCAGTTGCTCTTTTTTTTTATCTGTTCTAGTTTCGGACAAACCAAGATGGAAATATTTTCGTGACTGAGAAAACTATAAAATTGACAAATGTATTTGGACACTACAACTTAACAGTTATTCTCTTAGTATTTAGAGGCAAATATGATGGGAAGTGGAGAGGTGGAAATCACCACTCGAGAAACATATCGGTTTACGAACAACAAGAAAATTCCAAATTAAAGTGACTCAAATCTAATGACTAGGAGCACGAAAATAAAGCCTATATCGGCGAACATTTGTTCGGGGGAAGGCTAATTCTAAAAATTTTATAAAAAATTATAAAAATTTTATAAAGATTATATGAAAACTTTATAAAATAAATCTGAACAAAATATAAACAGTCTATAAAAAAACTATAAAATATTCTAAAGTTATTCGAAAAACTGAAAAAAGAAATTGCATATCCCTAAAGATTATGTTAACATGTCATATAGAGTGCGATAAAAGTGCGCAGATACAAGGGTTTGGTCGTATTTGAAGCAAGGCTATATTATATGAATTTTAGCAAATCCTAGCCTACTTTTAAGCACTATCACATAGATTAAACTTCATTATATATAATACAGGGGAGTGCAATAATCTATTTGCAAGTTAGCATCGTGAAGATGTACAGGGGATTATAAATCAAACAATAGGGGATTAAGCATAAAGGAGGATGGTTATGGTCAAGAGAGACAAAGGTAGAGGAAGCTAACGAAGCTACCACATATCTACTATGGAAGAGGAAGAGAAGACAACGACGGGGAACTCATTTATATGGAAGAGATAACAGAGGGAACTTGTTAACACGAACACGGAAGATATTAGAAAACTGTGCAAAGCACCAACATGTACAAATACCGTAAGATTGTTAGAATGTTAGAACTTTGAACTTGTTATAACTTTAGAACTTAGAATCAGAACTTAGAATTTAGTAAAGAAAAAGAGACAAGAAAAGGAGAAACAAACATGAACGGATTAATTAAGAAGAAGTATGCGCGATTGTTAGGTTTATTAACAGCATTATTAATCGCCATATCCCCACTTGCGGCACATATTGAGCCTATGCAAGCTGGGGCACAAGATGTAACACCTTTAAGGGGAGCAGTACATGAAATCAGAACTCCTCAACAATTTGCGGACTTCCTTAGAGGGCCAGGAGCAGGAAGAGGTGCCAACTATGATACATTCGTAGTCATGAATGATATCGATATGAGGGGTGTACTTCCAATTAACCCTGGACGTCCTGGAACATTTACAGGAACCTTAAGAGGTCATGTAGGTGAGGATGGAGTGAGACCAGTGGTTACTGGTGTTCTTTTAACTCATCAAGGTGGACCTGTAGAACCGCCAGGAGTTGTCTCTCGTAGACTGAATACCGGTATCATTCAAGAGGCTGGTTTCGGAGCAGTTATTGAAGATATTATCTTCGATGATGTAATTTTATCAGAAATAGATGGAGTCTTAACTTATCCAATCGGAATTGGTTCTCTAGTTGGACATGTAAGACAAGGTGGATATCTTAACATCACCAATGTTGAGGTGAGAAACATTAATCTTTCCATGGGTCATACACTACCAACTCCCAACCATGCAAACACACGTTTAGGTGGTATGGTAGGTATGGTACGTGAGACTGGTCGTCTAACCATGACGGATGTTCATGCAGAAGGTAACCTTACTACCGTAGATGGCAACTTGGCCAGATTAAACATCGCTGGTGGTCTAGTAGGAGAGAACCAAGGTCATCTGCTTGTTCAAACCAGTGGTGAAGGACCAGCAGCAGCAGAGGATAGGAATGTTGTACAAGTAAACATTCGTCGTACAGGAAACGTTGCGTTATTCTCTCATGCTGGTGGAGTTCTAGGTAGAGTATTTACCACTCCACAAACTCCAACGGGATCTGTTTCTACACGAATAGAAGATACAGTGGTAAGTGCTACTGATATTATTGGTGGAAACCGAGTAGGTGGATTTATTGGTGAGACAGGTGCCATGGGAATGGTAACCATTAGAGACTCAGCAGTAATCCCAGCAGTGAATCCTCCCCAAATCCCTGTGGGAACCATTCAGTCAACTCTTCGTGAGTCAGATGTAGGTGGATTCATTGGTCGTGCTATGACCATGACAGGCAATCCAACAATACATCACATTATTATAGAAAGAGTACAGAATCACGCTAATGTAATCGGGGCACCAAATCCAGCTCTTGGAGCAACAGCAACTGCTCAAGGGATGAGAGAAGTTGGTGGTATTATTGGTCGTAATATGGCGCCAACTACGATTACAGGCGCAGTTAACTTTGGTGAGATTAGACATGGAGTCATGCGTACACAAGCCAATGCGGCTGGACGTACAGGAGGTATTGTAGGTCGTTCCTCAGCTCCACTACACATTAACCATAGTGTTAACGCTGGAAATGTTCTACGAAGTGCTACAGTCCAGACTGCCGGTAGCAACACAGGTGGAATGAACGCACATGTATCCGGTGGTATTGTTGGTTGGGTTGAACACTCTGGAACCATTGGATCAAACCAAGTAGTAAGATTGAATACAGTCACTAACCATGGAGTAGTTGCAGGTTCAACTCGTGCAGCTGGTGGTATTATTGGTCGTGTTACTCACGGAGCTGGTGCAGGGTCTGTAACCCATGTGTACAATGCAGTAAACCGTGGTATGGTTCGTGGCCACTTAGAGGTTGGTGGAATCATCGGTGGTGTTCGTGCCGCTAGTGATGTAAGAGTTGATGGCAGAACCAGAAACTATGGTCACATCTGGCCAACAGGACAGGCTCACGTGGGTGGTGTGATTGGTTTCATTAACGGTCCTCGAGCCGTTATAGAGCAAACATCAAATGCTGGTCGAGTTAGACAACATCCAGGAACCACTACAACTGGTCGTGGTACTGGTGGTATCATTGGTGAAAACAGATCCAATGGTCTAATCATGCGTGAGGTATTTAATGAAGGAACTATCACCTCTCAAAACAGTGCCCGTACTGGTGGTCTTATCGGATGGCAAGCGGCTGGCGGTGTAACGACCATCGAAGATTTCTTCGTAACAGGTGTTGTTCGTACCAATAGTATCCAACTTCGTAATGCGGGTAGTGGTGTCATCGGTTCTCGTACAACAGGACAGATGATTGTTCGTAGAGGTTATGTTGCTACTAGAGCCAATGGACATTTGGTTGCTCAGGATGCTAGACGAGAAGATGGCCGTGCGATTCGTAATACACAATTTAATCAAGTATACGTAGTCAATACCATCGGAATACCTTCTCCAGACATGAGACCAGGAGTTGGTCCAACAGCTGCTAGAAGAAATGAAGGTGGCGCTGTTAACGTACGTAACCGACTGCACATTCTTCAACCAGGGATTGCCGTGATTGGTGCCGACTTATTGGCAACTGGACTGATTCCTGGCGTAAATCATACTTTAACTGGTCCATGGAGAGTGGGGGTTGCTGGTCATGCGCACTATCAAGCGACGTTACCATACTTTGCATGGCAGACCCGTCATACAGCAAGTGGCTTACAAGAGATGTTCTTTGAAGAAAAAGGGGATTATCGCCACCACCTGTATGGTATCGCGCCAACATCAGGGTCACAAGACTTTGTCTATTCAGGAATGACCTTTGGTGCACCTAACGATTTGAATTATGGTATCGTAAGACATTTCGACCCCCGTGGTTGGGGTTGGGAAGCTCGTACCGCTACCAATGCATGTGACGAAGCAGCCAATCGTCCAATTATAACTGCGGCGAATGGATATGTAAGAGCCTTTAACATACCAACAGGAAGAGTTATCTCTGGTTTTATATCTCCAAACCATGTAGTAACCTTTGGTGAGGCAGCAATTCATGACTTATTCATCGTTCAAGCCATTGATATGGATTGTCCATTCCAAAGCCCCATTGAGCATGCTCAAATGATTGCTGGACCAGGAGTTACAATCCTTGCTGAAGGCAACGGGATGATGTTCACTCGTGCTGAGATGATCACCTTACCATGGTGGGTAAGTGCTCAGGCGTTAGGATATGAACTGATGATGCCTCCATCTGTACCAGGGCAAGGAGATGAGCCAGGTCGTCTGTATCTCACCCAAGACGATGTTGATGCAGGTTTCATCAATATTCCTATGAGAAGAGTTCCTATTGACAGAGACATATATGTATTTGTCCGTGATGGTTCTCACGACATAGGAGAAGTTGATAATGTACAACCTAACCTTTGGGTTGCGGGAACACATCTTGGTCGTACCATCACTCAAGATCAAGCCAACACCACTGTATTCCATCATACTGAGCGCGTGAGAAATACTCTTGATCAATGGGCGTGGGATGACGTACAAGAGCGAGTAGTTCGCTTACAAGGAGATTTAGTAGAGCCACCAGCCATTCATATACACCCAGTAGGTACTGGCCAAGGTAATGTAGATGATCCTCGTCCAGTAGTAGGTGTTCGTGGACCATTGCCAAGAGGCACCGTAACCATTGGTGATCCATGGAGAGCTGGAAGTGCAGGATTCGATTGGTTTGATCCTGAGCTAGGCTTTGCCATTCACATGATTGATGATCTTCATGCATCAGGTCCATTAACAGTAACCATGGAATTGGATAACATCGCCTTACCACCAGGTACACCAGTACGTTTGGTAGAGATGGTATATTGTGAAGAAGAAGGTGATGATGTAGAAACTCTTATTCCAGCTTCTTACAATCCAGCAATTGATGTAAGACATCCTGACAATGTGAACCCACCACTAGATGGAAGACCATATCCTACTTGGACAGGTGACAATCCATTTGCCTTAACGGGAGCCACCTTATTAAGTGAGATTCTAGCAACAGCTAATGGTTTTGCTACTGTGGGTTGGGATATCATAGAATTACACTACAATGAGTACATTCCAGCAGAAGATGGGGAGCCAGCAGTTCCAGCACACATTACTATTGTAATGGAACGTTGGGATCCGGTTATATTAGATGTACATGTTGTAGAAGAAACAGATTGGGGCACTCGTCTCATCCGTAACTCTACATTAGAAACACCTATTGAAACATTAACCAGTGAAACTGGAATATTTGAAGATGTGATTGCAGAGGCGGGAGACAGATTAGTAGCATCTGCAGACAGATTCGTTGACAACGATCATGTTGTTGCTGAGGGCGATACATTGGTTGAGATTCCTCTAACGAGAGAATATTTAGACCCAGGAACCATTGCAGGTTTCGTATGGAACGCAGCAGAGCGTGAAGCAGGAATCCCAGTTCCAGGAGCTTTAGTAAGATTACTGGATTCTAACAGTGTAGAAGTTGACCGAACAACTGCAGATGAAGATGGATTCTTTGAATTCACAGGTTTAGAAGCAGGAGAGTACAGATTACTAGGAACTGCAGAAGGATTTGAACCAGCATTCTCTGTAGTAGACCCAGTAGTACTAGTAGATGGTGAACCAGGTGTATGGGCAGATATCTATCTACCTCCATTGGATCCAACTGACCCAAGACCTTACTTATTAACAATTGACGTTGTATGCGAAGATACTGGAGACAGAATCACAGCAGCAACAGTAACCTTTAATAGCGAAACAGTAACAAGAGCAGTGACTTGGGACGTAAGATTAGCAGAAGCTACAGGCGGATATGCACGTGCAAGCGCTCCAGGCTTTAGATTAGGGGCAGTAGCAGTAGACGCAGCTGACTTCGTAGATCGCTTCCAAGCGGTAACTATTGAGTTAGAAGCTTTGCCACCAGGTGCAACTGGAATCCAAGGTTTTGTTTCGAATGCAGCGAATGGCCATGCAATTGCAGGCGCAACTGTAGTAATTCGCAATGCAGCAGGAACAGTAGTAGCGACTCTAACAACAAACGAACTAGGTATCTATGATGCATTAGATTTAGCCCCAGGAACGTTCTCAGTTAGAGCAAGCGCAGAAGGATTCGTATCACAACAACGTACTGGAATAGTAGTAGCCCAGGATCAAGTTGTACAAGTTGACTTTGCTCTTGTAGCAGGCGATGACTGTTGTGAAGATCCAAACTTATGTCCAGGATGTGAAGAATGCTTTAACTGCGGTGACATTGTACCATGTCCAGACTGCGACGATGATTATTGTGAAGATTGTTGTGAATGTGGTGTTGTGCAAACACAACCATTGACCGTACGTAACGCTCCAGCAGTAGTTGCTACACCAACAGTGCCAGTAGGACAAACTCCATCTCGTGAAGCAGTTCCTGTAAATGAACTTCTTGAGTGGAGACACGGTACTCCAGCACCAGCTGAATGTGGTGGAACGTGGTACTTCCTTGATTGGGCATACACTGCCGAAGGATTAGTTGTAGGACAACCAATTCCTGCCGATTTCGATTACATTAAAGAAGTACCAGAGCGTAAGCCGAATCAACCAACAGTTGCCTATGCATTGTGGGGTGATAGAGATGGTAACTTCGGTCAACCACAACCACCAGAACCAGGTGAGTACAGGTTAACTGTAAACAACATCCCAGCAACTGTAACACCTACAGGTCAAACTGAAAGTGGATTGAGATTAGCAGGCTCAACGATTCCGTGGGCAGAAGGAACTCTAGCAGCGGACTCAGTGCTAAGGTTTGCAGGATGGTCACTTACACAAGCAGGATTAACT
>JGI20163J15578_10001120_pt1 | contig 11059 bp, 7 predicted proteins | sample TergutCu122P1_FD_15578 | JGI IMG/M metagenome (IMG submission 15578)
AACTATTTTTGGCAAAAATTTGACAAAAAAATATAGTTGCAATGACTATAGCTAGTGGGATTGGGATGTGTGTCGAACGGATGTACCTTCCGAAAAGACGATGGTGTATACTATCTATGAGGTGATTAAAATGCAAACTGCGAAAATATTTAAAAGCGGAAGAAGCCAAGCAGTCAGACTGCCAAAAGAATGCCGTTTCCCCTATTCTGAAGTTGGAGTCAAGCGTGTCGGAGAAATGGTTGTGTTGTATCCACAAAATCGTGGAGCTGAGTTATTCTACTCTAGTCTTGGTAACTTTACCGATGATTTCTTTGAATCTATTGAATCCGCAAGAACGGAAGAATTGCCGGAAAACTCGCGTGAAAGCTTATGAAATATCTTCTTGACACAAACACTTGCGTTTTTTTAATGAAAAACCGTCCAGAAACTGTTGCTCAATATAGAAAAAAAGCGTTACGAGGTATAGCCATTTCGTCGATCACATTATCTGAATTGAAATTCGGTGTATACAATAGTGCAAATCCTAAGCGTAACGGCGAAAATTTGCTGCGTTTCTTAATAGGTGTTGAAGTTTTGGATTATAACATCGCCGCCGCTGATGAATACGGTAAAACACGGGCAGAACTGCGCCGGAAAGGTACTCCCATCGGACATATGGATTTACTGATTGCCGCTCATGCTAAAGCTGCTGGTTTGACGGTCGTCACAAACAATACTCGTGAATTCGAACGGGTAGATGGGTTGCGTCTTGAGGATTGGGTGTGAAACTAAAAGATCACTTGTTGCGCTACGCGTCTTTATCATTGTAAAAACTCGCCCCGAAAACCTACTGTTTTCAGACCGAGTTTTTTTTGATTTATTGTGGTGTATTCATCATTTTTGAGTAATAAATTACGTTAAATTTACACAAGATAACCCACTTACTCCAACCAAATTTCAAAACCATCTATATGCCAGTGTTCACTGCCTTCATACTTGACCCGCCGGGATATTTCGCCATCGACATAGTCATAGAGGATGGTTGTAACTGTAAAATCTTCCCCCCAGTCTCGTTCTTCTCTAGCGAGCACAAATTGGTCATTATCTATGTCTAGCATGATAAATAACATCTCTGTTTCATCCGCTCCCTCTACATGATATACATAGTAGATGACAAGCACTTCCCCGTCTTCAACTGCCAACAACGCATATATTCGTATCGCAGATAGTGATGCCGAAGTTTGATTCTCAGCACCTCCATTTCCAAAAACAAAAATGTCAATTAAAGCTTCGTTGATTCCATCATCATCTAAATCTACATAAATTACATTACCCAGCATGGAGTTTGTCCCCATGGAAGATATTGGCAATTCTTTCCACTTCTCTAAGGAGAAAAAATCTGCCCAGGTACGTTTTGCTACAAGAACCTCATCTTCTTCCTCGGCCAAGGTCATCACTCCACCTGCTGCCAATTCCTCCTCAATAGCGGCAACCAGAAGACGGATACCGACAAATTCTCCGATGCGATTCCAAGGCAATAAACTCTCGCTTTCGATAATACTTAAGTAATGATACGGCGCACTTTCATATTCTTCCCTGCTGACTTCAGTCGAGTTAACTCGAAAAGCCTCTATCGACTCGTCTAGTCTTTCATCATCTACCCAAAGCAAAAAATTCGATTCTGTATAAAGCACAGAGGTAAAACTTCCGTTTTGTAAAGCGAGAAACTCTCTGGTCTCTCCCCAACCTACCGTGCCGGCTTCTCGCACGCGAATGAGACCACCTACTCCCTCGGAAGATGAGGTAATTTCATAACTGACAAATGAATCTATATCCCAATATATGCCGCTTTGATATATGATCACTATTTCATCTTGATACCCAACGACCAGTAGCGGTTCCCACAACATCATCTCGACCGAATGAAGCAGAATAACAAGGTATGGTATTCCCTCTCCCGTAAAATCAACTAACATTCCGTGGCGAATAGTATTCGCATCCCATGACACTTCATGCTCCTCTCCCAAATGTTCGAGTAGCATCGACTGAGGATTTGTTAAAAATTGACGATATGCCCACAAAGCCCGATGTAAATCCGAAAGCTCTTCCAGATTAATCATCAAGTCTTCATCTCCACCTGCCTCGGCATCTTCTTCACCATCTGCATTCGCATCTATATCTTCTTCGCCACTACCCAAGCCCACATATTCTTCCTCCAAAATATGTGATTCGGATTCAAGATAGTGCTGCTCTTGACCCACTGTATCTTCATACATCGGCTCTGAGCTTAGTAGTTGTCCCCAAAATAACCCTATCCCGACTACAATAAGAGCAAGAAAAAGAACAACCCCACAAAAAATGAACTCCTTTTTACGAGATGATGTTTTAGATTGTTCCTCACTAGACTCAGGTGACTGCTCGGGAGCAGATTCAGGTGACTGCTCGGGAGCAGCCTCAGGTGATTGCTCATGAGCAGATTCAGGTGATTGCTCATGAGCAGATTCAGGTGATTGCTCATGAGCAGATTCAGGTGACTGCTCGGGAGCAGACTTAAGGGATTGCTCGGGAGCAGACTCTGGTGGCTGCTCGGGAGCAGACTTAAGGGATTGCTCGGGAGCAGACTCTGGTGGCTGCTCGGGAGCAGCATCAGGGGATTGCTCGGGAGCAGCATCAGGGGATTGCTCGGGAACAGACTCATTGGACTGCTCGGGAGCAGACTTAAGGGATTGCTCATGAGCAGATTCAGGTGGCTGCTCGTGAGTAGACTCCGGAGATTGCTCGGGAGTAGACTCCGGGGATTGCTCGGGAGCAGCCTCAGGGGATTGCTCGTGAACAGCCTCCGGGGATTGCTCGGGAGCAGGCTCAGGGGATTGTTCGGGAACAGACTCAATGGACTGCTCGGGAGCAGACTCAATGGACTGCTCGGGAGCAGACTCAATGGACTGCTCGGGAGCAGACTTAAGGGATTGCTCGGGAGCAGACTTAAGGGACTGCTCGGGAGCAGATTCAGGTGACTGCTTGTGAGCAGACTTAAGGGACTGCTTGTGAGCAGACTTAAGGGACTGCTCGGGAGCAGATTCAGGTGACTGCTTGTGAGCAGACTTAAGGGACTGCTTGTGAGCAGACTTATGGGTAGAGCCGGCTTTGACATTACGCTTTGATGTACCTGCTGTATTGACCTTGCTACCACATTGTTCACAGAATTTCTTTTTGGGCTTTAATTGCTCGCCACATTTTTTACAAACCATATCTTCCGACTCCTATTCTAAATCAAAGTTTTCTAACCAATTTCCTTGCACACATTTTACGCTGATTCCAAGGAGAACCAGCGCTTAGGCTAATTCATCATCCGTTGCACACATTTTACGCTGATTCCAAGGAGAACCAGCGCTTAGGCTAATTCATCATCCGTTGCACACATTTTACGCTGATTCTCCTAAGATAATTCTATCTATGTAAGTATCCTAGCCTATCTAGTAACCTTTTGTCAACTATACTTTTCAGCGATGACATTTTCGGCAAATGTTATCGATATAATTTTTCCCTTTGACACCTTACCCACAGTAATTTATACTTATAGGTAAACAGAGCGTTGGTTTCGCTCAACTCATTTCCAAAAGGAGATTATTCGCTATGAGTATTCATCATTATTTCAAGGAACTTTTAAGAACGAAGAACGTAAGTGTCAATACTCTAATCGCTGAATCGAATGCCAGCAAATCCACCATCTATCGCGTAATGCACGGCCTCCAGCAACCTTCGGCCGAGTTAGAAGCAAAAATCGCCAAGATTCTGGCACTTAATCCACAAGAAATGCAACAATTACGTTACTATCTTTCCCTGACGGAAGTGGACGAAAGTCTTTTATCTGCGCGGGAAGAAATTGCCCGCATGCTTTTTCGGTCAAGCAAGCCCACCGTGAAACCTATCGAGCTGGTATACTACGATGGAGAGCAATATGTTCGTACCTTTGACTATATTTTAAATGCGTTACTTGCCGGATCCAAACAGGACAATTTCACCTGTACTATTCGGATGGTTAACTGCAATCAAGACCGGATTATTATCCCTTTATCCGCCGCCGTCGCCAAGCTTAACGAGCAGGGCTCATCTTATACAGTCGAACATTTGGTAAACTTCTCGACCTATGATTTTCGAGAAAATATCCAAACCTTTACCCATATAGTTCCACTCATGGCTTTCAAGAACTACTCCGCAAAATATCGGGAAACATCGAAAGTTTCACACCATGGATTTTTCCACAACTTACTTATTTTAGAATATGAATATGGCAAAGAAAGTAACGAGGTCATTAAAAAGCAACTCTATTTGACCTTTTTACCAAATAATCTCTCCTCTTGTTATGTGGTAGACAGTGAGCATATGCGTGATTTCTTTGAAAGAAGCTACCTGTCTTTGGAGCGAGAATATCAGCTAAGCCTTAACAATAAAGAGCCTTTAGAAGACTATGCGATGCTTTTTCTCATGTATGAGATGAACCATGACCTTTACCTGTTTAAGCCAAGCATTTGCTACAACCGTGTGCCTGTTTCTATCTGGGAAAATATGATTTCACGATTTGACCCGGAGGCTTTTCTAAAAACGTTTTTACAAGAAAAATATGACCCCGACTTACTAGAAATCCATGTGCAAGAGTTGCTTCTATTCATGGAAACTCGAAACAAAGCCTCTTATCTACACACGCAGGTGGATATAATGACGAGGGCAGGTCTTACTAAATTTGCTTATACCGGCTTACTGCTTGATCATTTTGCCGAACTGCCGCCTTTTACGAAAGAAGAAGTGAAGGAGATTTTACAGCACATAATAGACCGCGATTCAGACCCGGTCGACCCTTACCGTTTTCATATTTTAAAAGAAGATTATAACAATGATACTTTAACCATTATAGCGGCTTCAAACCGTGGGCTGGTGATTGAGTATGCAATCCAGCATCGCCCGGCTCATGTATTGCCTTATTGTATCATTGAGCACAAGGAAGCAAGTAACGTTTTTATCGATTTTGCTGACAACTATGTTCCTAACTTTTTGGCGTTATCTCAGGAAGAAGCTCATGCGTTTATCAAATCACTAATCGGTAGTATATAGCATCAACCAACATCACAGTTCACACCGATACAATAGAGTTTGGCATCCTAAGAAGGGTCGCCGTTCTGCCATCTTGACAGATAGACTCTTAATCTCTATAATCAAAGAAAGCGAAAAACACTTCTGTTTCAAAAAGGGATAAAATTCATGAATATCAATACTTACATGAAACAAAAATTAGCTGAAAAGAATATTCAAGTGGACACCCTCATCAGTGCATCCGGCACAAGCAAATCAACCATTTATCGGGTTATGAATGGGTTACAAATGCCTTCTCCTGAGTTGAAAGAGTGCATCATCCGTATTTTGGATTTAAACGCGATTGAGCAAAAGGAGCTAGCGTATTATCTTTCCACCGCCAACCTAGACGAGAATGTTATAGCAGCCAGAGGAGCCGCCTATGATTTTCTTTTTACAAGTAAGACTAATTCGCCAAATAAGATTGAGTTGGTCTATTATGATGAGGAAAAATATATTCGCTCTTTTGACACCATCCTGGAAAGTCTCTTGAACATGACCATAAAAGACAATTTTTCCTGCCACATGAGGCTCATCAACTGTATTAAAGATGACATTATTCTGCCTTTATCTGCCACCATCGAGCAACTATCTCTCTTAAAGTGTAACTATACGGTAGAACACTTGGTGAATTTTTCCTCCTATGACCATAAAGAAAATGTCGAGACCTTGGCCCACATTATTCCTCTATTAACCTTAGAAAATTACATTTTTAAATATCATGAGGAAGAAAAAGTTGCCAATTACGGCTTCTTCCATGATTTTCTGATTTTGAAATATCGCTACCAAGAGAGTAATGGGCAACCGGTAGTCATTAATTTGTATATTTCATTTTTGCCAAACCGCCTGTCTACCTGTTATGTAATCTATGAAAACGATAAATATGTTCATGATTTCTTTGAACGAAACTACGATTCTCTCATTGAAAATTATCAACCTGCCTTGAGTAGTCGAAGAAGTTTTATGGAATACGCATCAAATATTCGCGAAATGTATTTAAATTTCGAGGTTTATCTTTTTAGACCTCATATTCCCTTATCTCGTGTGCCTTTATCGGTCTATGAGAGTATTATTTCGCGTACTCCCGTCGAGGAGTTCATCTCTTTCTTTCTGGAAGATGCGTTTAAGAATCTGGAACATGATAAGTCCCATGGATATCATATTAATTCTTTTACTGAACGAGAGAAAAAGCAAATGTCTTCTCATCTTGGAAAAGAGAGTATAGAAGCTCAGATGGAAACATTGCTGCCGCTGGCTCAGTCAGTAATCGAATCTACTTATCATCATAAACAGTATGATCTCTACTCCGCATCAGGCTTAGAATCCTTTGCTGCTACCGGCATATTGCTGGATCATTTAGAGTTGCTCCCGCCTTTTAACAAGGAGGAGATTAAGACGATTCTTGAGAACCTAAAATCGCGTGATGCTGATTCGGAAGATCCCCTTCATTTTTTCATCACCAAACAATCCTATGTGGATAACCATATGGAAATTGCCGCTATGGATAACGGTTGTCTTTTGATTGAACGATATAAGGACAGCAGCACCCCTTACTGTGTTATCGAGCACAAAAGGCTAAGCTCCATCTTTGCCGACTTTGCCAATCATTATGTCCCGACGATGATGGCTATTCCCCAAGATGAAGCTTATGCTTTTATTGATTATTTAATTGAGACTTATTGTTAAGTACCACTAGTGGTGCGTAACATCTAACTCTTTACAAAATTGCGCTGTGTGCGTCTTTCGATACAAGGCGGAGGAGTGAGGCGTAGTGGAACCTACGTCGAATGACGACAACGCAGTAGCGTAAGACGCAAACAAGCAATTGTAAAGTTTTAGGTGTTACGCACCACTAGTCCCGGGAGGAAAATAATGTTACAGGTGAACAGACCTCTAAGACATGCCGGTATCATGCCAAACTACCAATGTACTGCTGCTTGTCGGCACTGCCTTTATGCCTGTTCCCCTACTTTTGGATATGGGTTTATGAGTGAAGCCACCATGGATGAGATGTTTGGTCTGTTACAAGAGGGTCAGTGCTACAGTATCCATATTGGTGGCGGCGAACCCTTTTTAGATTTTGATGGTCTCCTAACCTTACTTGCGAAAGCAAAAAAGTTCGGTATAATGGTAGATTACATCGAAACTAACGGTTATTGGGCAAACGAAAAAAGTGTTATTATCAAACGCCTTACTGCCTTGGAGAAAGTTGGGGCTGATACGCTTTGTATTTCGGTAGACCCTTTCCATAGTGAATATGTACCTTATGCGTATCCCTTACGCTTGGCGGAAGTTTGCCGGGAAAGGAGATTTGGTTACTTTTTATGGCAAGACCGTTTCTTGCCAATGATGAAACATGTATCCCCTGAAACAGCTCATGACAGAGCCACTCTCGAGAAAAATATCGACAAAGATTACATTTATCATACCGCTACTGCTTATGGGATTAGGATCGGTGGCCGTGCCATCAACATCGAGATGGAATACTCCACCTGCAAACCCTTGGAAAGTCTGCTAAAAACAAGTAGACCTTGTTCCGATTTGGTTTCAACAGGTCACTTTCATATTGATATGTACAATCAATTTATCCCCCCGGGCTGTACCGGGCTTGTCCTGCCTATGACCGAAGTTATAAGGGGTATCATACCAACGAAATATCCCGTTTATGAGGCTTTATATCAGGGCGGAGTAGTTGCGCTTTATGCTCTTGCTCGTCCCCTTGGTTTTATTCCGGATCAGGCAGGCTATACCTCTCATTGCGCCCTTTGCTTTTTTATCCGCAAGTTTTTAAGCGAGAAAGGTAGCTTTACCGAGCTCTGTGCTAAGCATTATATAGAGGCACTAAAATATTATTAGTACTCCGATTGGCCTTAGTCCGACCTTTTAACACTCAAATCTTAGTTAAACATCTCCTCATACACAAGCTCACATTTTTTCTTATTATGGGCAAGTCCTACACACAAAATTTTTCCTTTAAGTTTTGTATAATATTTTTTAGTGAATATTTGCTCCAGAGCCTCTTGCTTTAACTTCTCTACATTTTCCCCCTGCTTTAACTCAAAGATTACATGGGGACGAAGTTCCGGCTGCAGGGACTCTAGGACAATATCCGGTCGGCCATCGCCGGCTTCTTGATTGCTAGAGATACGATACATTCCGGAAACAGAAATGGCCATTCCCAGAAGTAGCATATGATAGCTATTTTCCTTCAAATCATGGACACTCACATATTCATATACTAAACTCTGGTAAATAACTAAAAATCGTTTCATATCCTGAATCGCCAACGCGATAAACAAATCTTGTAAGGTATCGGCCGATAACTGAGTATAGGCCGCTACAATGGAGCGAAACTCCTCTTTCACTTCTTGATTAGGAATTCGTAGGACATTTCTTTCGTAAAATCCTTCTTCTACCACCGTTAGATAGCCTGAATTCACCAGTAACCCCCATAATGTTTTGGTAGATGCCAACTCAATAAAAGAAGCTTCCAAGTTGACCGATACTTCCACCTGTCCATCCATAATCAATGTTTCAAATGCCTGTAGGAAGTAGCGATCCGCCGTTTTAATGGATTCTTTAATCAATACATTGGTGGAAGTATTGATCCAATAAGGTCTTAACTCTCCGGTATTTAAAAAATAGAGAATCGACCACGGATTGTACATCTGCAATCCGGAAAAAACATAGCCATCATAATAAGAGCGAATCTCTTCGTTAAGCTCTCGGCCGTAGTCCTTTAGAAGCTTTCGCGTTTCATCGGTAGTTAATCCAAAATATGGCGAATATTGCTTACTTATCACCGTATATACAAGAAAGTTGTTTAGTTCTGAAAAAACACTTTCCTTTACCACTCTTTGGATGCCGGTCACTAAGGCTTGTCCTAAATAGGCATTACCCTTTAGAGCTTCCCCTAAAAACCCACCATACAATCCGGTAAATTCATTACGAAATCCTTTTTCGTGAGCCTTTATCAAGGGATGATCATACTCATCAATAAACAAAAATGGACGTTTGCCATAAAAAATGCTGACTGACTTAATTAATTCACTCAAACTGCTTCGTAGTAGGGTGTTGTTCATCTCATTGGAACGCAACATCTCATATACCTTATAAAAACCAAGATAATCATCTTCTTCTTTGTCCACTTTCGAGCCGAATATCTTTGCATAACGAGCATATTCTTCTGCCATTGCGCGCCCAAGATGTTCCTTCATTTCTTCGACGGTATCTCCGGAACAGTTTTTAAAGGTCAAGAAAATGACGGGAACCGAATTAATTTGCTTCGCGTATTCCGTGTCCATAATGCTTAAACCGGCAAAGATATCTTTACTGTCTCTATTAATGTCAAAAAACTCCCGTAACATAGTCATGTTTAAGGTTTTACCAAATCGACGGGGACGAGTGATTAAAGACACAAGGTTACCATATTCGATAAAATCCTTTATCATCAATGTTTTATCTATATAGTAATAATTCGCTTCTCTGATACGACGGAAATCATCAATTCCAATTGCCGGTTGTCTTTTCATATAGGATTCACCTCCCTGTTACGAGCACTGTCATGAATGCTTAGTATGTGTTCTTTGCATGCTTAGTATGTGTTCTTTGCATGCTTAGTATGTGTTCTTTGCATGCTTACGCACGATACGTGTCATTGCTGTTGACGAGGTACTTTCGAGTCTACAAAGCGACCTCTTAAGAGCACTCTCTTTACAACGTATCATAAAACGTCTGTAAAAACAAGATTAAGCCTAGGGAATTTCGTTTTGCAGTATCTGCAAAGCCGCCAACACCAAGAACATGTAATGCGAAGAACCGCCACCCATCACATACTCTACCTGCTGCCATAGATAAGGGAACACCAATAGCTCCGGAAAATCCGGGCGTATCAAGGCCGTGCCGGAAATCACCCCGCCGGGGATATATGACCAATCAGCACGGTTCAACCCGTACCCGACAGTCGCCGATTTTGTTCCTACGCCGGAAGCAAAGGACATGGTATTGGAACCGGGATGGCATCCTAAGACAAAATGTAATGCATCAAAGACCAACTCCCGATCAAATATCTCCGGATAGGCTCTGTGGAGATGATAGTATTCATATCCCAATCGTTGGATATTCCACCCGGCGCCCCAGATATGAGGCCGATAAGGGATGCCATAAGGAGTTTCTTCACATTGCTCGCGGATTTCCTCTCGCAGTTTATACAAAGCTCCCCGTATTTTCGCCGAGAACTCTTCGTCTTCTAACAATGTGTCGACTCGTCCTAATAACCAGCCCAACTGATTGATTTTTTCCGCGATAAAGTCCCCTTCTGCCAGCAAATAATCTTTGTACTTATCTTCCTTTGTGGTCAGAAACAATTCAATGGCCGCATGAACTCTAGCTACCTTACTTTTGTCCATTTCGTCTGTACAGTCATAAATCTCCTGAGCCGCCCACAAGGCTTGCTCGCTCAACTCTTTATTGTGTCCTGCCAAAACTCGTGATGCTGCGCTTAAGTGCGCCGCAGCGGTAAGCTCCCGAGCGGGGTTATCTTCGGTAAAAACTAAGCGTCTACCTAACATTGAGGCACTATCCCCCAGATGAACATATTGCCGCAAATCGGCTTCTATAATCCCCCGATACAAGCGCCCCAGCGACTGATATGCTCGCACCACTGACAATACCCCATGTTCAACCTGCTGGAGCAGATCATTTTGTCCGTCCGGTTGATGGATTTCTACCGTCTTAGTCGCCTGGGCAATAGATGTGGCATCATAGTACAACTGAAACGCTTCGTAGGCCATACTCAGGATATAAAACTCGCCCCCTTGAGATTCAATGCGCAGGTCAAAGTCACCGGCATCATGCCACCCCCCGACATTAAGCCCCGGCACCTTGTCTCCTTGCTGATACTTAGTTAATGTCGATAAGCCTTGTTCATACCCATCAATGTGGATAAAATTGG
>JGI20163J15578_10001122_pt1 | contig 11048 bp, 11 predicted proteins | sample TergutCu122P1_FD_15578 | JGI IMG/M metagenome (IMG submission 15578)
AGTTCCTGTGACTACCGTTCCAAATCCCTTCATAGAAAACACCCGATCCACATGCATTCTTGGAGGCAGCATGGTGTTTTTCTCTTCAATGGAATGGCTGAGTTCATGGATTTTACCTTTCAGCTCTTGTAATCCTCTTCCAGAAATAGAATCAACCTTAACAATAGGAGCCCCCTCCAGATGGCTCCCTTTAAATTCTTCCTCTATCTCTTCTGTTACAAGTTCTAGGAACTCCTCATCAACAGTATCTATTTTAGTGAGCACAACAATATAGTTCTTAATTCCCAACAAATGCAAGATATTCATATGTTCACGGGTTTGAGGCATTATTCCCTCATTTCCATCAATTACCAGCAGCACAAGATTAAGGCCTGCAAGACCAGCCATCATATTTTTAATAAACTTCTCATGGCCAGGCACATCTACAATCCCTGCTCGTCTTCCCTCTGGTAAATCAAAATAGGCAAAGCCAAGATCAATAGACAAACCACGTTGTTTTTCCTCTTCTGTAGTATCAGTATCAATCCCTGTTAAGGCTTTTATTAATGTAGTTTTCCCATGGTCCACATGACCTGCAGTTCCAATGATAATGTTTTCCAAGCGATAGACACTCCTTCCACAATTAATAAATATCAACGCCCTTCTAAGGCGGCTCTGAACTCGCGGTAAAATCCCTCGTGCTCAGTGATTAAATCTCTCATATCACGAAATGCATTTCGATTGTTCTCATGCTCATAAGGTAATGTAAAGTCCACTTCTGCCTCTAAACCGATTAGCTCTTCAAAGCGATTGTCAAATTCTTCGTGTAGCTCTCTCAAGCGTGCCACATCTGCATTAGGGTAATCATCAAGAACAGTATCATCAAGAATCACTACATCCCAGATGTAGAAAAACAGGTCAAAAGATGGGTCTGCCGCCTCCCAAAATTCATCCATCAAATCCCACCAGGAAGTTCTTTGAGCGCTGGTCCATTCAACATCTTCACCTCTGTCATTTCCATCGCCAGGATCTGATGCAGCCATATCAGCTTTTCTTTCCGCAATTGTATCTTGTATTATCCCGTAAAAATTCTCATTGAATCCGTAAACTTCAAAAAAGTCTTCTTTGTTTTCTAATGTATCAAAACCAAGCTCTGTTAACAGTATAAAACCTCCAAATGGTCTTATAAGGGTAAATGTTATTCCATCACCAAAATCATCTTCCCAGTAAGTGATTACTAAGGTGCCCTCACCATTGTCGTAAGTGTCATGTCCTATAACATTAGCAACTTCATTATGCCAATAAATTGTACGTTCCACCTCATACTCAGAATACACCCAAAACTCATCAACCATTTGTTCTCTAAGAATTACCCTTATCCCAAACCAAGAATCGCCTTCTTCTTGAGACAGCAAGAAGCTAGAGCCTTCTATGTCAACGTTTTCCATTCTGGCATTAGGTGGCAGTGGAATGATTACGAACACATGCTCATTTTCTATATAAACGGTGTCTCCTCCATGCCAGAAGTGAAGATCAAAAGGCTCTATCACTTCAACCTCTTCACCTTCTGGGTACTCTTCATCTTCTATATCTTCTTCTATAATAACTTCTATTCTTTCCTCAGATTCTCTAGCACCAAAGATCATGCTAAAGGCCGCAAAGATAAGTCCACCAATTAAAGAAACAATGATCAAGGCCACTATTATTGCGATAACGCAGCCTTTCTTTCCACTTCTTTCATTTGAATTGACAACTTGGGGTTCTGGCGTTATACCTTGAGGTATTGGCTGTTCTAGCATTGTGCCTTGAGGTACAACCACCGTCTCATCAAGTTTCACCTCTTCTGATGATATTTCTTTGGCTACAGGTTGATCTGCCACTACTTTTTCAAGTACAGGCTGCTCTGCTACCTCTCCTTCAGGCACAGATTGCTCTGCTACCTCTCCTTCAGGCACAGATTGCTCTGTCACCTCTCCTTCAGTCACTGGCTGCTTTGCTACAACCTCTTCAGGCACAGGTTTCAAAGAATTATTCTCTAATTTAGCCATTCCACAACTCACACAAAAGTTGCCGTCTATTTCTGTTCCACATCTTGAACATTTCCACAGCCCTTCTTGGGGAGTTACATCTTTGGGTTCATTTTCTTCTTTACTGCTTCGACATTCAGTGCAAAAGTTCCATTCATTTCCAGTTCCACATTTTAAGCATTTCCACATTAATAAATTTCCTCCTTAAAATTTGATTCTTTTATACAAATAATTACGGGCGTACAACATGATACTGAGACATCAACTCTAAAATATGGTACATATTGGTCACCTCTCCCACCACAAGTTCTTCCTTTAGATTAAAGTAGTCCAAACAGGCTCCACAAGTTAAGACTTCCACGTTCGCCTCTTTTAATGTTTTCAAATCTTTAAGGACTGGTGATTGACGAGTAGTAAGCTTCGCTCCTTCATTGTAAAAAAGCAGATGAGAGGGTAAAACATCCTGCTCGGTCAAACTATAAATAAACATCTTTAATAAAGTCTGACCTAACTCATCGCTCCCACTGCCCATTGTCTTAGAACCAATGATTACAATGTAAAGTTGCTCTTTGGCAAAATCCTTCTGGTCAGGCTGCTCTAAACCCTCTTTATGGTAAGACCTAAAGACCTCTTCTACTTCTTCCAAAAGTTCATCTTTCCTACGAATATAAACTTGATAAACCTTCTGGGACTCTTGCTTCACTTTCACTTGAAATCCTAGTTGTTCTCCCATCTTTGTTAAATTCTCAGTGGCAATTACATTGTCCACCTCAATCATAATCTCAGAATGCTCTTTAAGCCTCTTCTTTGCTTTAATCACTGGTAGAGGACAAGCATCGCCAAGTGCATTTATTTTCACCATCTTCATTCAATCCAATCTTCTTTTCTACTCTCGAGCTTGTATACAATCTCTCTTCTACTACTATCTCATTCTCCAACATCTCCACAAGTCTATCAAATACAGGTGCTCCACACTCTAACAAGCACTCTTTACTTTGATGTCCACTAGCAACGAGTATACAATCCAAACCCATGGCTTTTGCTACCTCGTAGTCATGATTTGTATCTCCAATTAATAATCCTTTTCTTACTTTTTCTTTACTAATATAATCACAGCCAATATCTATCTTACTACTCCCATATATATCTTCAATCCCTAATATATCATAAAAATAATGACTAATATGGAATTCATCTATCTGTGCTACTAAATTACTATGCTTTGATGCAGATAAAACTACCTGCTTTATGCCATTTTCCTTCAGCAATTGCAAGAGTTCCTTGGCACCATCACTGAGTGAGCAACCCCCTGTTTTGTCTTTATAATACAATTCAACATATTCTTTTGCCACCTCTTCATAAGGCTCTTTTTCAAAGTTAAAACCGATTTTCCTATAGTACTCTTTAATGGGAAATCCAAACACCTTATGGTAAGCGCAAATATCTTGAAGAGCTTCCATTCCACGACGAGTTAACATCCTATTTAGCACATTAAAAGACCACTCTAGGTCATTTAATAGAGTGCCATTCCAATCCCAAAACACATGGGAATACTTTTTCACCATTCTATTCTCCAATTTTGCAACCGTTTAGAGGTGCTCTCCTGAACGGTTACGTATTTTTTCAATATCTGGAAGGAGATAACTGCACCTCAACTCTAGCCAATAGCTCACTTGCATAAAAAGGCTTAGTGAGACAATCGTTGGCTTTTGAATAAAGTATCGTACCTGCAGTCACCTCAGAACCCTTCTCAGTAAGCATAATCACAGGAACAACACTTGCCCTTTTAATATTATCAAGAACAGTCAAACCATCCACATCTGGCAAGGTTACATCCAACAAAATCAAGTCTGGGGTCTCTTCTATAAAGTGATTAATCCCTTCCTCCCCTGAATAGGTCAATCTCACGTCATATCCTTGTCGGCTTAGTATCTCTTTTAAAGTGTTAGCAATGTGAGTATCATCTTCAATAACTAGTATTCTCCTCATGTAAACCTCCGTTTGTGATCCTTTCTTAAGGTGGTATGCATACACCCCTCTACAACTTTGTTCATGGACTACTTACCAACCTCTGTTAATCAACCTGCTTCTTAACACTTTACTCTATAATTATCTCATACCCTCATATATTTTTTTAATCCGTTTCAGTCCCCTTAATATTCCCTCTGACTCAATCATTCACCCATCCCCTCAACATATTTAAGAGTCGCTTCACTCCCCTTCATTCTACCATAAAGTTATAGCAAATTCTACAAAGAAAAAGAAGTCAAGCTAAATCACAAAGAATATTCCAATAAGCTGTCTATAAACATTCCTTTCATTATTTCCCTATATATCTAAAGCGGTACCTTCTTAGTCCTTTTAGGCAACATAACCACTTGGTTTCTGTAAGGCTTTTACCCCCAATCTTCATAGGCTATCATTTTTTGAAACTCCTTCAATCTCTTCTGACGCTTTTTGTAATCTGGCAAGATGGATTCTACCACTGCCCAAAATCTTGGAGAGTGATTCAACTCTTTAAGATGTGCTAACTCATGAACAATCACATAGTCAATCACCTTTTCATCTGCCATAATCAAACGCCAAGAAAAATTAATGCTTTTCTTACTGCTGCAACTTCCCCAGCGGGTTTTGGCACTGTTTACTTTTATGGCGGTTGGCATTAAACCTGTTTCTCTGGCATAGGCCATTGTTCGATGGGTTAATGTTCCTTTTGCCACTTGCTTATATATGCTGATTACCATCTCTTTTATCAAGGAAGAGGGCAAATTTGGAGGCAGATAGAAACATTGTCCATCAAATCCTATCTTATCTCCTAACCTTTCAACGATTGGGTATGTCCTCCCCATTAACCTCAGGTACTCTCCATAGTTCAAAGTAAAATCAAGCCTACTTTCTTTTGCCTCTTCCATTCTCTTTAAATGCTTTTCAATCCAATCTCTTTTAGAAATCACAAAAGCATTGATATCCTTTTGTTTTGCTTTATGAGGAGCACGTACCTCAACCTGGCCCTCTTTCGTAATATGAATGGCAATAGTTTTCCGCTTAGAACGAATTAAATTGTATGTCATTGTTTCTCCATTTTCTCCTGCATTACTTGAAGCAATACCATCACATGGTTTTGCTCCACATTCTTTCCTGCAAACACCAGTGTAACCACCTCTCTGTCTACAAGTTCGCAAATCAAATCATCAAGGACTGTGGTGCTGGCCAATTCCCCCTGGTACCTTTGTACAAACTCCTCCCAAAGGATTCTGCCTTCATGATAATCTTTCCGTAACTCAGTTGATGGGGTGATTTCTTTTGCCCAACAATCTATTTTCGCCACTTCTTTTTTCATTCCTCTTGGCCACAGTCGATCTACCAATACTCGGTATCCATCTGTTTCCTGGGCTGTTTCATATACACGTTTTATCTTGATATTGCTCATCCTTCACCTCTCTTTTGAAAGTATAGGTTCTCTATCATACCTTTTTCCACCATAGCTTGTTATTTAGCATGGCACTACGGAATTAAGCTAGTCAATGCAAATATTAATAGTTAACATATCCATGTTTTATGTTACGAGAATGTTAAATTCTTGTTTCCCAATAATCCTCCCAATACAAGCAGACTTTATCTCCAATTGATTCAACTTCTCTAATAACAACTGAGCACTTTCTTCTGGCACGCTAAACAACAAGCCCCCTGATGTTTGAGGATCGAATAAGATTTCCTCCATGGCAAAATCATCGATGATAAATTTTACGTCTTTAGCCAGGTAGTTTCGATTCCTTTGTCCTCCAGCAGTCATAAGAAACTCCTTAGCACACTGGTAAGCTTCTGGTAATAGAGGAATATGCTCACTTTCAATCTCCGCTGAGTATTTACCATCTAGCATTTCTGATAAATGCCCCAACAAGCCAAATCCAGTAATATCTGTACAGCTATTCACTGTAAAATCACCGGCGATTTCAGCAGCATATTTATTTAAGGTTTCCATGGATCTGACCGCCTCCATAAAAGTCTGTTCACCCACTTCATCTACACTATAGGCCGTAGTTATAATCCCTACCCCTAAAGGCTTGGTAAGAATTAAAACATCACCCTCCTTACAAGCATTGTTCTTTAATATCTTGCTAGGGTTCACTTTCCCTGTCACAGACAAACCATACTTCGTTAAAGAGTCGTGAATAGAATGACCACCAGCCAATATACCACCAGCCTCCGCCACTTTTTCAGAACCACCTCTTAAGATTTCCTCTAAAATCTGAACATCCTCCGATTCTGGAAAACAGACAATATTTAGGGCTGAGATCACCTCTCCCCCCATAGCATAAACATCACTAAGGGCATTGGCCGCAGCTATCTTCCCAAATAAGTAAGGGTCACTCACCATGGCCGGGAAAAAGTCTAAAGTCTGTACCAATGCAATCTCATCACTTATCTTAATCACAGCTGCGTCATCAGAAGCTTCGAAGCCAACCAGTAAGTTCTCATGATTGTCCTTTGGCAATTTCTCTATTATGAAGCTTAATAAGCCTGGTCCTATTTTAGCGTTACAACCACCACATATGACCATTTTTTTTGTTTCTGATGAATTCCTCTTACTCATATTAATCTGGTCTCCATTCCGCCATTACTCAATTTCTTCACTACTCCTTGGACTATAGACAGCCATGGAAGTCTTCACTCTTTCATTTTAGCCATTAATCCCTTATCAGGATCCTCTTTCGCTAACCATGGCAGCCACTTTACCCTTTGGGAGCAAACGAAAACTTAATAATATAGATAAGAGTGCAAAAACTCCACAAATCACAAACATTGGAACGTATCCATGAGCATCAACTAATGCTCCCATCATCACTCCTACAAAACTAAATGGAATACCGATACTCTGTCCTATAATCTGATACCTAGACCGCTCCTCTTTAGGTGCAATATCTAAGAAGTAGTTGAAATAACCGAACCAATTACTGACAGTCAAACTTCCAAGGACACACAGAAGAAACAACCATAGGTATCCAAGGCTAGGATAATATGCCAATAATATTGCCATAATCATAGCGATTACCACGCCAAAATTACCCCATATTATAACGGACTTATTCCCGTATCGACGACTTGCTTCTCCCAGTAAAACGCCACCAGCAATACCGCCGACAATATTTGCATACACTAACCATGACACATGAGCATCAGACAGGCGAAGAGCATTTACCCCAAATACCACCAAAAAAGCAATGGATGCAAATCCAACATAAGATGGAATCCGAGCAATTATAATATGCTGAAGTGGTTTACTTTCCCGAATAATAGAGGGTACTTTACTATAAAACTGCTTTATATCTAATTTTTCAAGTTTTGTTAAAGGGCTAGGATCTTTCACAAGGCGAATAAATACGGCAGTCATCAACAAAAAAACACAGGCAAGTACGAATATTATTCCAAATCGACGATGATCATCAAGAACAGGTGTAGCAAGTAACCATGCCAGCAACAAGCCTAAGATAAGAGAAAGCACACCACCTACTGCCGTAAGTACCCCCATCATATGCCCTCGCAATTCTGGATTCACCGATCGTGCACACAACTCCCCCCATAATACTGTTGAAATTCCGTGAATGAACCAGAAAAAAGCAAACAAAATTAAGAAAATGGTAACAGACAGGTGTCCTGAAACTCCAAGGAACAAGGGAAGTGCCATTAAAAGTGGTGTAGAGCGTTGTATAACCACTACCTTACAAAGAGTTTTTGGCAACTCACTTATGGTGCTTACAAGAGGTGCTCCTAGTAAATGGCCAAAACTTAAACATAAAGCTTGCAAAGATACTGCCAACCCAATCAACGTATTTGAACCTGTCATGGTATTGATGAACAGCACCACTGCACCATTTGTAGCAAGGAAAGTAATGCCACCTGTAAACATGGTTCCTTCCATCACCAATACCAAATAATTGCGATTATATCTTTTTAACATAAGCAGCTAACTCCAATCAGGATAAGTGATGGTTTTCTCTATCACTCGCTTTTTCCATTCTAGCACAAAGTTCTGCCAAATTCTACAAATACAAATCAAAGAAATTTCACTTGACACATCATTATCATTATGATAATGTAATCATATTGATTATGTTAAATAAAATTTGAAAGGACTAAGAAAATGATTGAAGAGAAAATTACCATTGGCACAAAATACCCACTCGACGGCCTTCTCACCCTTCCCGAAACAGGAGAAGCCCCCTATACTGCAGTAGTTCTAGTTCACGGTTCTGGGCCAAATGATATGGACGAAAGCGTTGGAAAGACAAAGACTTTTAAAGACTTAGCCATTGGTCTGGCAAAGCGTGGTATTGCAACCATTCGATACAACAAGCGAACCTATGCTCACGGAAAAGCTTTAGTGAAAGATTTCGGTGGATCCATGACTGTTTATGAAGAAACCATTGAAGATGCTATACTGGCAACAGAATTGTTAAGAAATGACTCTCGGATTAATTCTGAAAGAATATTTATCGCAGGTCACAGTATGGGTGCATGTCTGGCACCACGAATTGATGCGGAAGGCGGGGACTTTGCTGGCCTTATTCTACTTGCAGGCTCTCCACGTAGGCTGGAAGAAATCATGAAAGATCAACAAGAAGGTTTCTTAAACCAAACCAAAGGTATCGTCAGATGGATTGCTAAAAAACAAATCTCCAAATTTGCCAGCAAATTTGATAATATCTATAACCTTACCGATGAAGAAGCGAAAAAGACTCCTCTTTTAGGGAAACATTTATATACCTACTATCTGAAGGAATGGGGCGAAAAGCCTGCTGCCAGTTATCTGTCTGTATTGGAAAAACCTATTCTTGTACTCCACGGAGAAAGTGATCTTCAGGTTAATACTGAGAAGGATTTTAATGTTTATAAAGAAATACTAGCTAACCATTCATTAGCAACCTTCAAATCTTATCCGGGTTTGAATCATCTCTTCATGAAGTCCATTTACAATAATATACGCAAACTGATGAAGGAGTATAAAGTTCCTCAACATGTTGAAGAAATCGTTATTGATGATATAGCAGGTTGGATAAAGAAAGCCCAGGACATAAACAAAGAAATGGATATGAAGAATGAATAAAAAATATATAGAGTGTTGGACTCACCCCATAAAATCTAAAATATATTTTGAAATATCAACTGAGGGCTTTGCTACTGCAAAGATGATTACAGAGAAACACCCTCATATCCCCCAAGCAACATTGTATCGTCACTTAAAAGGAATGGTAGAAGATGGGGTTCTTAAGGTTGCAAAAGAAAAACAGGTTCGCAACCTTACAGAGAAAACCTATGAGTTAGCCTTAAACATTAAGGTTGAGTTAGCCCAGTACATTGAAGAAAATCCAAAAGATAACATCGCCTTTTTGATTCTAGAATCTCTTGCTGCATTGCAAAATGATTTCTCTAACTATTTTCAAAGAGACGATGTCAACCCACTTGTTGATGGATTGGGGTTATATGCTACCCCTTTTTATGCAACAACTGACGAGCTAAAAGAATGTGCAGGCAAACTTCAAGAAGTGATGAAACCCTATTTTGAGGCAGAATCAACCCCTGAAAGGAAATTGAGGAATTTTGTAAGAATCTTCACACCACCTAAGGACTCTTCCTAGCTCATATTCTTCCCGCGCCGTTTTACAATCTCAATATACCTCTCTCTTACTTTGCTCCTTCTCATTTGGCTGATGGATATAGGGTTAGGGTTATCTTTGACAAAAATTTCCTTATAATCGATAGATGCGATGTAGTCGCAATTCACCACTAAAGAGGAATTCACAAAAAGAAAGTCTAACCCTTCCAGTTGCTCCTTGTATGTCTTTCTTAAAGAGCCGTGGAACTCTTCCTTTTCACCTGAAACAAGATGAATCACTATTTTTTTATTATGACTTTCAAAGTATACAATATCTTTCACTTGCACTCTAAGGGTAAAATGATCCTTTTTGTAGATAAAATCCTTTGACCAATCCTTTGACAACAGCAAGAAGGTTCTTACGGTTTCTTCAATCTTATCTTCACTTAATGGCTTTATTAAAAAATCCATAGGGCGTATTTTAAATAATTCCAAGGCATAACTTTCATCCCAAGACATGTACACAATAGACGTTCTATTATTCTGGCAGGAAAGTCGGATGAACTTACCTACATTTATCCCACTAAAATCACTTTCGGCGAAATTAATGTCAAGAAAAATTAAGTCATAATGTAAACCCACTCGTATTCCTTCACAAATTTCTTCTCCTGTAAGATAAATATCAAGTTCATAACCTATATTTAGTTTTTTAAATAAGCCCAATAATGTTTCTTCTAAATCTTTTCCTAATCCTACATCATCATCACATATTGCTATTTTATACATATAAGCCCCCTTGCTTTAACAGTATTCTATTCCGCTAGAAAGTCTTTCTCTTTTTTCTTTTTTTCTTTTTTCTTTTTTTCTTTTTCTCCACCAGAAGGAGATAAATAAACCAACACATTTACGTTGAAATATTTCTTATCATAACTTATTTCCAGCTTCCCATTGTATTTCTCCACAGACCTCTTGACATTTTTCAAGCCATAGCCATGGTCTCTTCCACTTTTCCTTGAGATGATGCCCTTCTCTGTAGCTAAATTTTCGCCAAATCTAACCTCTCCATCAAAAGTGTTTTTTATATTGATAAAAAGGTTCCCTCTATCAAAAAAAACATCCAAACTTATCCTTTTCTCTTTTACTCTTTCTACTGCTTCCAATGCATTTTCTATAAGATTCCCCATGATGATTACAATATCCATTGTATCCATCTTAATTTCTTTGGGTATCGCCACATTAACATTTATTTTCACATCTGATTTCGCTTCACTTAATTTGTAATTTACAATGCTATCAAAAGGAATATTGTTTGACTGAATATACTCCTTTATTTCCAACTCTTTAGAGATCTTCTCTAGGTACTTTACGGCCTCCCCTTCTTGGTCTGTTAGAAGAAACCTTTTGATCACCGCCAAGTGTAGTTTTATGTCATGACGTATGCTTTTTTG
>JGI20163J15578_10001123_pt1 | contig 11044 bp, 9 predicted proteins | sample TergutCu122P1_FD_15578 | JGI IMG/M metagenome (IMG submission 15578)
TATTGCTTGGCATGTGATACCTCCATCTTCTATGCATATGGTATCACACTCCCACTAACGTATTTGCACCGCAGTGCACTTTATAGCCTACACGTTTTTGACCTTCTATGGTGATTTCAGTGAACTCATTGTTAAAGATACTACGAATGTAATCTTTTCGCACTTCTTTATCTGTGTTGGATTCAAAGAATTCACAAATCTCATCACGCCCTACTTTTAAGTGTGGAGTAGTAAGCAAGATGGCATTTATCTCTTCATCTCTACCAAAAAAAGGAAGACTTTTGTCCTCCTTTTTTCGGTCATACCACTCTAATCGTAAATCAACTCCTTCAGTATAATCTCCTCCACCATACTGCGAATCTGATTCATCTTCTGTACCCAACTCATCATGTCTTTCGCTTTCAACTCCTCGGTAATGTTCTGCTCCTTTTTCATCTGCTCTACTAACGTCTCTTGTCTCTCTAGGGCTGTGTTCTCCACTTCCATCAAGTGTTGGTTCAGAGTACATTCCGTCAGAAGTTGATAAAACATTATTTTCTTGTGCTCTTTCAGGTACTTCTTCCGTAACATTGCGTATCTCCCTAGCTCCACTTTTTCCTGCTTCGGCAAGGTCAGATTTGGAAGTAGATAATCTCCTTGCATTGTGTATGTGATTTCCATCCTCACTGCTCCTTTCATGGTTTTCTTTTAAGTTAATTTCATTCTTCATTTGGTTGTTGTCAGTTACATCAGCTTCTTGATTTTTTTTTTCCTATAATACGCTGTGTTTCTTTAGTCTTAGTTCTCTGTGTTTCTTTAGTTTTAGTTCTCTGTGTTTCTTCACTCCCATCATTTTGCGTTTCTTTACTTCCAAAACCTTTCGCTTTTTCACCAACATTGTAATCATGAGCATCGCTTTTGCCAAATGTACGAATTGCCTCTGTCTTTTTCAGATTTTGAACAGTTTTTGCAATGGGGGCTAGCCCCATCTCTGCAATGTCGCTAATGGCAGAACCTAACACATCCATGGTAATTCTTGTGTTAAATTCTTGAACGCCTTCAAAATCAGTAGCACTTAGATATTTTGATGGATCGACTCCCAATCGTGTCATGAGAATATAAGAAATACTATTTGCTACCACTCTCCTAAAGTTTGTTTGAATGCTTGGTTCAATTATATCCTTCTGGTGACTTTTTTGAACAATTCGAAGTAATTCATCACTATAATCTTGAATATGATCCATTGCTGCATTTTCAGAAGCAAACAGAATCGCTATGGCCAATCCTTTTTTATCAGGAATCTCCCCATAGGTACTTTCTAAAGTTTCTATCACTGCATTATGATGTTCTAACTTTACCTCCCATAGAGGAACTGGCTTTGAATGTTTACTAGGTCGAGTATCTGAGATGTCAAAGTAATATTTTAACCTTTGCCATATACCAGAATCCTCTTCAAAAACTGCAATTCCTTTTGCCCCTCGATTCACCCATCTGCCAAAATACCGATTCCATCGTTCGATTTCTAAAACCGCTTCCGCCTCTGGTCTCTGAGCATATACAAGCAATTGTTCATCATATCGCAATCGATAATTATAAGCAACAACTTTTAGGAAACCCTGCCATCTTTCTACATCTGTGGAGATTTCTTCTATTGTCTCTCTAAAAAGTTTATTCAGCAGGTGCAATTTATTCGCCATTTCCGACACCTACTTTGTTTGATAAACGTTGTCTTACTCTTCTTTCATAGATATACAAATCCATCTCTTTCGCTTTTGCTACTTCTTTGAATATGTATGCCATCTCTATCTCCCTTCATCTCGCACTTTTACTGTTCTCACAACTCTACCTCTTGCAGAAGCTTCATTAACAGACTCCATTCTCCTTGTGAGACTGTAAGAGTTTTTAAACATTCCTACATTAGAACACAAGATTTTTTCTCCAACAATCGCTGAATCAATGTAAGTAATTCCCAGTACTTCTGAACCTTTTTTAAGCCTTTCCGATATAAGAACATCGTCTTTAGAGGGTGTTGGAGCACCGCTTGGGTGATTGTGTGCAAAAATGAATCCGTCAGCTTTCATCTCTCTAACTCTTTTAAAAACCACTGTTGTGTCAATTATAGCTGCGTTAACCCCACCCTTTGCCACCTCAACAATGTTAATCAGTTCACCCTTGCTAAAACCTATAATCGTCCCTACTTCCACTTCGCTTTTTGATAGACTTTCTAAATGATCTACCACTTTCTTCTGGTCTTCTTTGCTCATAAAATCATAGGCGAGAGCAACTTCTTCCTCTACAGTTGGTTTATCGTTTTTGCCTAGATTGTAATCTAGATTTCCATCCCCATTCCATCTCCCTTCAATGAACTCAGACACAAGAGTTGCTTTTGTTTTAGTAAGCCCATAAGCGTAAGTTTCCGCTATGTGACTATAGCTTTCAAAAAGGCCAGGGCTTTCTTGTAATGAAATGTAATTTCTCATTTCGGGAGGTCTAAAAATAGTATCCAATACAGTTGCACCAGTAATGCCAATGCTTTTACTCAACTCCTTTATCATATCTCTTTCTGGAGGTGTAATCTCTCTTGTAAGAGATAAAATAATGCTTTTGGATAAAAAATCAACGGCATCTTCAGCAACTCTCTTCATTAGCTTTCTTTTAATTTCAGGGTTAGAGAGAGAAGTATTTTCAATCTTGAAGTCTCGATATGCTAGAGGATTCAATTTCGTATTAAGATAGATCACTCTTAGCACATCATTTTCTTGGGGATTATGACCGTCAAACCTATACATCTTGCTTGGCTGGTCAAAAGCAAATCTTTCACTCACTCTCTTCACCTGCCCTCCCTCTTCTGAAAAGCTGGTTCAATTCTGTTCTATGATTTTCAGGTAACTTTTCTAATATGGTTTGTTTAAGATCGGAATTTTCTCCCAGTACCTCAAACACCTCACTGGCCAAATCAAGCAATGAGGTGTCTATAGCACCGTTAAAGTATTTTCTTGTTCTATACATAGTAAATCAACCTTTCTATTAACAGTTATGGTTTTCCTCTGGTTATTGCGTGTGCACCAGTAATTGCTCATCATCATGTACCATTTTCTTTTTTCCTTTGCAACTCATCTCCAACTTCATACCTCCAAGGAATGAAATCACCTTGTTCCTCTTAATGGCCATTTGCAACTCTAAAAAAGTATGAATGTCTGCTAGAGCAATATTAGGCATTTTCATAAATTCATGAACTTCCATCTCCTTAATCAGTGTCTCGTCCTCGTATCCTGCGTCATAGAGTTTGTTTAATAAACGTTGTCTTGCTTGTCTTGTTTTTCTTACGCCTTTCAATTTTCTATTCCTCCTTTGGCTTTTTAAATTTTCTTCGCATTTCTAAGTAGATATTCCTATGGCATACACCGCAAAAAGATTGAATCCCATCAATATATGATGCATAAGGGCATTTTTCACAGCTCAATCTTTTATTGCTATTGGTAAGAACATCTTCACTCCCATTATTCTTTTCTGGGTTCAAATCTTTCACTCCTTTTCGTTATCAATGAACAAAGCCTGTATTAGTTGGAGTTTTAATCGTCACTAATCTACGGGTCGCTTTATCCACTGAATAAATTATCAATTTGAATCACAAAAGGGAATGGCATATTCGTCACTCCCTCTTGCGAATCATTATGTTTACTGAACTAGTTCTACTCTTTACTTTCATCACTATCTTCTGTGTTGTCATGGTTTGCTTTCTTATTCCTTCTGATAGTTACAATGAGAAATGATATAGCTAAAAAACATACAACAATCCATATAATACCATCTCCTTTGTCTCCTGTTTGTGGAGCAGAATCTCTTTCTGGTGCTTTAGGTTCCTCTGGAGAAATGAAGTAAATGGTTTGTTCCTCGTCGTATATGTCTTCATGGTCTGCTACAAGGATATCATTTCCATCTTCGTCTACAGCAATCTCCCCTGTATCCTCATCTACAATATACATTCGCTCAAAGAAGGTCATCGAGCGTTCACCTAGTCCTGTAGCATCAAAGGTAAACGGAACATACACATAACCACTTGAAACTTTTGCTACAAATCGTAATTCTGATGTTAGTGGTTCTCCGTCAATAATCAGTGGAACAATTTCTCCTGTTTCATCATAGTGAGTTCTATCCATTGCAGTGGCTTTTAATACATAGGTGCGACCAACCTGGGCATTTTTAAAGTATACTTTATCATTGACTGCTACAATGCCTGTGGCTAATATCTGATCTGTACCTGTGGTGACTTCCAATGCAACAGTTCTTATGATTTTCGTTCTGGCATTTTCTATGGTTATTGTAAATATCGCCTCACCTTCTATTCTTCCATCTGTTCCTACTTGGAATGAAAATGTGGTTTCATTTGGCAAATATCCTACTAAGGGTTTAGTTTCTTGCAAAAACCACCTACCACTTCGTAACCCTTCTAGGATGATTTTTCCATTTTCGTTGGTTGTTAATTTTTCCTTAAACGTTCCCATTTCTTCATGCCAAAGTTCAAATTCAACTCCTGCAAGTGGAGTCTGTGTTCCTCTTTCTTCTTTCACTATCACAAGGCGGTTGAGAACATTGGTAATATCTACAGAAGTAATTACAATTGGGGTGTACTGGTCTGTATATATAAGATCAACACTTAGAATCTCTCCTGTTAATATATATCCCTCCAAAGTTTGAATCTCCTCCACTTCATAAGCTCCTAAGAACAACTCCACAGTAGTGGCAATGCCATTTTTATCTGTGGTTATAACTTGTATAACCTCTCCTGCTAAAGCGTGAAGAGTACCATCTCCTGTTACAATATCTTCCCTTGCTCGAACTTCAAAGATAACACCTTCAAGTGGCTCTTTTGTAAACTCATCGGTTTTTATGATTTCGATTCTGCCCATTGCTGGATCATTGGCAAACTCTATGGTGAGTGGATTACTCCAGTGGAAGCCTTTTCCTACCGTAAAAGGTATGTCTTCCCCTAACAAATATCCATAAGGTGCTCTTATCTCACGAATGAAATAATTCCCCGCTGGTAATTGCTCTGGTAACATTAGTTGTCCACTTTCGTCTGTACGAAATACATCTGTGGTTATTTTATGCGGATAGCGAGTTACAATCATTGTTATGGGGTTTCCATCTTCATCAAGAACCTGGAACTGTGCATCTGGCAACGGAATGATATTCCCTGTTGTAGAATCAATCTTTCGAATTACTACTGGTGCTTCAATCCCTTCATTTTTTATAATAAGGAACAAGGTATGGCTCTGAGTATCAATGGTGATTTCAAATGGTTCAATAATATTAAACTCTTCATAAGGTGATGTTTCTGTCACTTCGTAGGTATCGAATGGCAATCCACCTTTCGGATTCCCCAATTGATTGGTATGGGCAAAGCCTTGATTGTCTGTCACAATGGTGAATACTTCTCCTGTGGTTTGGGATGTAAAATGAAACTGCACTCCCTCTAGTGGTCTTTGGATATTTCCTGACTGCTCTCCAAATTTTACAATCTGCACATCTCCTCGAATTACATCATTGCGAATGGAATTGTTTGTACCGTGAAGCTGTACCACTTGTCCATGTGAGGTAATACTAAAATCTCTGGAAAGGATTCCTGTATTTAGATAACCAATTGGTGGTGTAACCTCCACAACACGATAATTTCCATAAGGTAAAAAGTGATTTGGTGTTGTCGCTACTCCCTGTGCATTGGTAGTAATAGAGGTAACTATCTGACCATTGGTAAACCTTTGGTTATTTACGATTACTGGGTTACTATTTAACGAAATGATATTAAATCTTGCACCCTCAAGTGTAGCTGCACCTTGTGGGATATTAAATCCTGTTTCGTTGTCTCTCTTTTGAACAGATACCCCTCCACGCATGACGTTATTTCTAAAAATCATACTTGTTCCTTCGATGGTACCTGTTACTACGCTATTATGCTCTCGGATGGTGAATAAACGTGGTGTTCCGTCTGTTAGCAAGTAACCTGTGCTTGATCTTACTTCCGTAATACTATAGGTTCCGTAGGGCAATACATTTCCTATGGTTCTGGCAACAGCTTTATCACTTTCAAAAACCGTAGAGATTCTGGTAACCACCTGATTTGGCATAATCGTTCTTCCGTCAAAATGAATAGAATTTGCACTTCTGTTACGAATTTCAAACTCTACTCCAACTAAGGTCGCTGCTCCCTGTGCTGTTATACTCTCAAGGTCTTGCTTTTCCACTTCCACATCCCCTCGAATTATAGGTTCGCGAATGGCTTCCACCTCTACAATCACTCCGTGTTCGGTAATATCAAAAGTTCTTATATGATCTGCTGGAATTCTGTATCCTGATGGTGCTGATATTTCTACTATTTGATAACTTCCAGGAGGTAACACATGGTTTCCTGTATCCGCTATACCCTCTTCATTGGTTGTCATACTAAGGACAACCTGACCACGCTCATATAACTCTCCATTTACATAAACTTGATTGTCATTTAGAGAGATAACATGAAATACTGCCCCTGCTAAAGAGCCGTCACCTTGTGGGATTGTCGATCCTGAATCTGCATCTACTTTTTGAATCTTAAGCCCTCCTGTGATTGGTGTCCATGTAATAAAAGCATATCCAAACTTTGTGCCAATATCTTGAAAGGGGTCTGTATTGGGAGCAAAGATTCTAAAGTCAGCTCTTCCATTCACTTCATCCACGGATACTACTGTGGCTATATAGGTTATTCTTGCACCAACTGGTGGCTCTGGTAGATTTGGTTGAATACACCATAATACATTGTCTGGTACATTTAACTCTGCAAGAATACCTGTTACATCGCCGTAGGTAAAAGTAGTTTCAAAAGGATATCCCACTCCTGGAGCTGCTGGAAAAGTATGAAAGCCAGTAATGGTAAAGGCTCCCATAAACTCCTGCCCAACACTATATTGCCATGCTCCTCTTCCCTGCCTTGGTTGTATTGGTTCTATAAAGCTGTTGGTAGCATTCCATAAGGACCATCGTTCATCATCAGTCATATAAGGAAACTTTCCCCTTCCACTTTCATTGCTACTTTCGTTGCTGCTTTGGTTGCTATTTTGATTGTCATTCGTTTCATCATCTAGATTTAATTGTTCTTCAATGTCAGGTAGCTTTTCCTCTTCACCATCCGAAGTTAATGGTTCATTATCTGGGATATTTAGTTGGCACTCATTGGAATTGTCATTTGCTGAATTGTTGTTTGATGGATTGTTATCCCCATTAATGTTTTGATTTTCATCTTTTTGGTCATTTTCCGTGGATAAAGTATCTTTTAAATCTTCCATTTTCACTTCATGATACGTAATGAAATCCCTTTCATTTTCTACTGCTAATACCGTTATGGGTGTGCTCAATATCATAATCAAACACAATAACATTGCTATTAATCCCTTTTTGTTAAATCTTTTTCCTTTAATCATTCTCTTACTCCTTTTGGTAATCATTTTCTTACTCATTTTTTCCATTAAATTAAAAAACTCGACTTTAATGTCGAGAAACTCTTTTTCCTTATTATCCAATATTCAATTGTTCTTTTTCTGCTGGTAAGCTACGCTTTATGAACGCAAACAATACACTTTCCTTTGTATCCCTATTGGTTCACTAGGCTACTAAATTGCTATCTCTCCTGTGCTCTTCGTTGTCTTACACGCTTGTAATGCTCTAAGGCATCAATAATGTACTCCTCTGTTTTTTTAACTGGAATTTCCTTTGGTATTAATTTTCTTACTCTATCCCCATGTAATACAATGCGTTCTCTCTGATTGGGTTTTTCCTCCTCCATGATAGACTCTATCACATCATTTGATAGTTTTCCCTCTTGACTAAACTGTTTCATCTTGATGGCTTGGGCAAGAGATGGCGTGGACTCATTCAGTTCCATCGAATCTAGAAGTTGATGCTGTTCCTTGTCGTTTAGGTAAGATATTTCTACTGCTGGGCGAAAAGCTATTTTTTTATCATCTACCATTTCTAAAACTTTAGGAATGAGCTCGGTAAGTCGGATATAGCGACGGATTTGTTCATGGCTTTCATTGCTATTCGCTGCTAGTTTTTCTCTACTTGTTAACTTCTGCACCAGTGGTGCAGAAGTTAAATCTGTCCGCTGTCCCTGCCTTTTCATCGCTTCCAGTCTCATTTTATAAGAAAATGCTTTCTCACTTGGAAGTATTTCTGTACGCTGATAGTTGCTCTCCACCATTAAGATAATTGATTCATCTCTAGTTAGTTCTCTAATCTCTGAAGGTATTGTTTCTTTTCCCACTAGCTTACTGGCATAAAGCCTTCTGTGACCTGCAATCATTTCATAGCGATTGTCTTCTTTTTTGCGAAGTATTACAGGAGTAATTACTCCACGCTCCGTGATACTCTCCGCCAGTTGAAGCATATCCTCATTCTCAATCACCTTGAAAGGGTGGTCTGGGAAACCATCAATCTCATCTATGAGAATCTCGCGAATCTTAGTTAGCTTTTCATCGTCTCTCATCTCTTGTGTGGTAAATAAATCATCTACTTTGGGAAGTGTAAAACTTGGTTTTTTCTCTTTGCCCATCTCTGACAACCTCCTTTGCAAAACTTTCGTAAGCACTTGCTACAGTTCCTTTGGGATCATAAGCAAATATACTTTTCCCTGAAGTGGGTGCTTCCGCTGCAGTAATAGCAATGGGTATTTGAGTATTATAGGTTTTAATCATAGAGCCATAGCTTTGTTGAATAATATCCACCACATCTCGTGACAATGTAGTACGCCTATCCACCAAAGTCATCAAAATGCCATCTACCTTTAGATGGGGATTCGTATGCTTACGCACTCTGGAAATGGTTTGCAGTAACTGGGACATTCCCTTAGCTGGTAAAAAATGAGCCTGTACTGGAACAATGACACTATCTGACGCAGTTAAAGCGTTTACCGTTATCATTCCTAATGATGGCATACAATCAATGAGTACATAGTCATAATTCTTCTTCACCTCATTAACATAATGCTTTAGGGTCATTTCTCGACTCATGGCATTAACCAGATTCATCTCCATTGCCGATAATTCCAGATTTGATGGAACCAAATCAATCCCCTCCTCATGAGTTAGAATACCTTCTCTTTTATGAGTGGGGTGCTCATGCATGATTTTTTGCATCAGGGTTGATAATGTAACTGGTAGACTATCTGCATCTTTCCAGCCTAATGATGTAGTTAAATCTCCTTGTGGATCAGCGTCAATGCAAAGCACCTTTTTATTCATCTTTGCAAGACCGATACCTAGATTGACGGTTGTTGTTGTTTTTCCTACCCCACCTTTTTGATTGCAAATGGCAATCACTTTTCCTTCTAGCAATGTTTGTTCCTCCTTTGCCTTTGTTTTTTCAATTTATTTTTTTTCTTAACGCAAAAAGAGCCCTCGGCTTCTATCATGAAACAGATGACTCTTGAATGCATTTACAAATACTAGATTTTTATTCTTTTCTTCTTTGATTTGCATAGCTTTAGTAATATGTCGTCGATGGCATCTGTACATTTCCCTTCACGGATTCGTGCATTCCGCCATTCTACTAAGCTATTAATGATAATGTTTTGTTCATAAACATCCAAAGTTTTACTTTCTCTTCTCATACATTCCCCTCATCTCAATTGCATAAATCGCTTGACACTACCTGATTACATCCACCTCTAAATGTTGCTCTATAATTTGAAAGCCATTATAAGCCAAAGACATTCAAAAGGAAAATGTACCATTTCATAATTTAAAGCGTCGTAATGTGGTATACAGTAAAGAGCTAAATATTTTGTGTTGGTACACAGTATAGCCGTGACGACTTTATATATCTACACCCCAAAAGGTATACTTCGTGTCTCTAAGATGAAGAACATCTATAACAAGGATTCATTAAATCTACAATTTTATGTTGTATCAAAATAGATACGCATTATTAATATGTATCATTTCAACAAGCCTACATCATCAGATTTTGAGAGGAAAAATCTAATACCTGTAAACACATTCAATTTTAGTAAGTGTGTTTCCAGAGTTGAATCTTCATAATTCCCACGGCTTACTCTCCTATGGGTAGGTATCAAGCGATTGGAAAGCTATCTGCGAAACTCGCATTCCAATCTCATGGGCATTTCAGCCCCTCCGAGGTTCTCCCCGAGCCGCCCTCATTACGATTAGCTATGACTGGACGGAAGTATCATTATATCCTTTGATAAGTCATCGCCATGATGGTTGCTATCCATCATTTGTAGTCAGATATGATTCGCACTATCGCAAGATAGTATGGCGTATCTACTACTGGGCTCGTTACCAAAAGAACGTACTTGATAAATGAGTATTCGATTTTTGTTTATTTGGGAGAATTTTCAGAAATAAAAAATCCCCTCCTAAGTGGTAGCCACTGGGAGAGGTGAAAAATTAGGGTTAAATATTTTTTTTATAAAATTTTTTAGAACTAATTTAGGAACAGAATTGTGGAATAAAAGAAGCGTTCAAAATGAACGCCCTTTACGACTGTGTTATAATGCTATTTTTTTTCTACTTCTTAAACAGAAACACCTATTATTTTTTTTAGTCATTATATGACTTTTTTCGAAAATAATTCTCGGTTATATGTGAGCTATCTAAGCCTTGTACTTCCAACATTTTTACTACTACTTAAACGGAACCCCTTTTTTTGAACTGGAACCCCTTTTGGAACCCCTTTTTTGCATCAAATTATATAGAATTATATAGGAAAACCCCCAAAAACCCCTTTTTAAGAAACGTTCGTTCGACTTTTTCGAGTTTTTCAAACCACTAAAGAATCGCTCAACCACAGGCTCTAATCAATCTTATACCCCAAATCATAAGGCGTAATCTGATAGACGTAATAATTCAGCCAGTTGGTATATAGAGTGTTGGCATGAGCACGCCAGATTAANTGTGGCTTACTCTCCACATTGTCCTCTGGGTAATAATTAAAAGGCATATCAATATCTAATCCCTTACCTAAGTCCCTCTTATACTCTTTATCCAGGGTCACACGGTCGTACTCTGGA
>JGI20163J15578_10001124_pt1 | contig 11035 bp, 10 predicted proteins | sample TergutCu122P1_FD_15578 | JGI IMG/M metagenome (IMG submission 15578)
TTCTCGCTTCCGCCAGATCATTGATTGTAATATACCTTCTGATATGATCATATCTAAAAATTACAGTTTCCCTGTCGGTATAGGGAAAAGTACTTGGAGTGGTATAAACAGCGGGGTATGTATATTGTCTTTCCAGCCTGATTTCGCCAAAAAGAAGAATATCATATCTGTTCCGCAAGTTGTATTCAAAGTTTGGATCATAATTCATTAGACGCTGAATAATGGGAACAGTTAACGGTATTAGTGTATGGTGATCGTGTTGAAGGCGGTTAAGCGGACGCGGCGTCGTCCCGCATTGAGGAGGCGTAACAATGACCGGCCTGCAGGTTGTACATCCGGAATACATCACAGAAATCAGCATAAAAAAAACCAAACCAGCAGAAATAGTTACTTTTTTCAGGTTTTTGGTGTGAGAGTGCAGATTTTTCAAAGAATTTGCCATAAATCTTTCTCCATATATTTTACCAGTTATTAAAGCTTGGTGCAGATGGGGAAAAATGTCAAGCTAAAGTGTATTTTTATGGTTTTTGTATTCGTTTTTGGATTATTATACGCTAGGAACCCGCCCTTATGAAGGCATCTGAGTAAATCATCCTGAAACGATGCAATAAAGCGCCGCTTTCTCCCAGGGTCAAAGGGCCAATCAGAATACGAAAAACGGGAAACTCAGAAGTTCCTGCGTTCATGATTTTAACAGGATAACTGCTGCCAATTCTGTATATTTCAGCCTGAACGCTTTCTGCATTGCTGAAAGCCGCAACTTGCACATAATACATTCCTGTTTCAAGCGTGGTAATTAATGGCCTTGAAAAAGGCTGTACAGGCTCAGCAATCCACGCAGGGAGAATTTCCGGGAGAATTTCCGGGACAATTTCCGGAAGCATTACCGCCGCAGGGCCATCCATGCATGGCCTGATATTATTTGTTTTATCGTTATCCAACACCTGAGTGATACCCGGTATTACAAAAGCAGGATCCGGCTGCGGGCCATTTGCGGGGGGGCGGTGTTCAGATGGAATCATGGTAAGTTCAAAGTGCGGCGCTTTCACCTCTTCTTTTGCCGGTGCAGTTACAACAGGTGCAGCGGTTTCAATGGCTGCAGCTACTACGGGCGTTGTTTCTATAGGCTCAGTCCCGGCTGCCGCGGTTTCAATTGGCGCGGCTTCGGCTATCACAGTTCCGGCTGCTTCCGTTTCATTATTGCCGAGTTCGATTTCATCAGATTCAGGCAAAGTACCCCTTACTTCCCTTCTGTGGGCAGCAGCCATCTGCTCTGATGACTCACTCATTCGTATTCGCCCCACAGACCTGCCTTCCATGCCGATTGCATTGGCCGCATCCCTGGAAAGAACAGCAAGCAGCCCTGATGTTTCAAGCCCAGATGAGACAATGACCCTGGATTGCCTTCCGTTTTCAAGGTTGATAATATCTACAACCGTATTTCCCGGAAATGAATTGGTTGCTATGTAACGCCCGGTTTCCGGAAGAAGACCCGGCCCAGCCACTTCTGCCGCCCCTTCCCATATTGAAGCGCTCACCAGTATAAACAGCGAAAAACAAATACACATTAATAGGCAAAATTTCTTCATTTCTTACCTGTCCTTTATCGTAAATGAGACACTATAACCCGGCCTGCATCCTGCGCAAACCTATATTCATCGGCTAAATTCCTGCCCGTACCGGCAGGAAAGTTTTGTTCATAAAGCAATTTTTTGGTATTGGTTGAATATACTTTTAATGCTACTTCAACCGGAACCGGCCTGCCGTTTTGAAGCCGGTACTCAACAAACCCCAGAATAAAAAAATCCGCTCCGCCGAGGATTGCATCGTTAAAATCACGTTCTATGCTTCCGCTTATATACGGAGAAGGTTTGCTTGCTACCCTTGCTATCGGGCTATTGGTCACAATATAACCTGCATCAAAAAAAGCCGACAAAAGGCCTCCTTCCCAGGCGCTCGTTACCTGCGATCTTGGCGCCCTTTCATTCAGCCCGGTTTCTACCAACAGCAAACTCACCATTGAAGCTGAAGCGGGAAAAACCAAAAACAAAAATAAAACTGCCATGCCTGTGAAGCGTTTATAGTTCATACATTCCTCCAGTTATACTATCGGTAAAAATTATCTCCATACTTGAGTGAAGAATCGTGAAAGCCGATATGTAAAGAAGGATGATCACATTTAAATCAGGCCGTTTATACATTATTGGAGCAGGATTTGCCGGGCAGACCCTGGCGAACGAAATCAAAACCAAGGGTATTTTCGGTGAAGTTGTAGCCTTTCTGGATGATGACCCGGGAAAAATCGGCCGGCGTTTGGATGATATTCCGGTTTTGGGCCCCATCCGTGATGTAGCCCGGCTTTTGAGACTTCATCCTGCAGACGAGGCCATAATTGCAATTCCCAGCGCGAGCAGGGAGTATCTGGAAGAAATTTACCGGATACTCAAAAACGCGGGCTTCGGGAGAATTCGCATTCTGCCCGGTATTTCCCAGATTATGGACGGCGACGCCCACCTGATTCAAACCCGTTCGATTGATCCTCAAGACTTACTTGGACGCACTCCGGTAACTGTGAATCTTCGCCAGAGCCTCAACTATCTCAGGGGCAAAAGGGTGCTTGTAACAGGCGCCGGCGGTTCAATTGGCTCTGAGCTTTGCAGGCAGCTCCTTTCAGCGGGGGCGTCCCGGCTTTACCTTTTCGGCCACGGAGAAAATTCCATCTATCAGATTGACAAAGAACTCAAGCTTCTGCAGGAAGAAGGGGTGGGTGAAAAGGCAATCCTGATTCCCATTATCGGAGACCTGAAAGACAGGGACTACATGAACTGGATATTCGCCCAGGTAAAGGCCGATGTGGTTTTCCATACCGCTGCTTACAAACATGTACCAATGATGGAAGAAAATCCTGTTGCCGCAATAGAAAATAATCTTTTCGCCACCGACAACCTAATCAACGCAACAAAACAAAGCGGGGTTCAGCGTTTTGTTCATATCACCACCGACAAGGCGGTGGAGCCTGTTTCAGTTTACGGCGTTTCCAAATACCTCTGCGAAGGACTGGTTCTGGAAGCAGGCGCTTCAGCGGCCGGCTCATCTTTTATGGTAGTACGCTTCGGCAATGTCCTGGGTTCAAGGGGTTCAATTATGCCCCTCTTTCAAAAGCAAATCGAAAAAGGCGGGCCTGTCACCGTCACGCACCCGGACATACAGCGCTGGTTTATGACCATACCCGAAGCATGTTCCCTGGTTCTCAAAGCCGGGGGCGTGGGCGATAACGGCAGCCTTTATCTTCTTGACATGGGAGAACCAGTACGCATCCGCGATTTGGCAGAGCAGATGATCCGGTTTTACGGACTCATTCCGGAAGAAGACATTGATATTAAATATGTAGGGCTGCGTGCAGGCGAGCGGCTTGATGAAAAGCTTCTGTGGGATTTTGAAAGCATAGAGATGACTGATTTTGATCGCATCATAAAAGTAGACAGTTATGAAAAAAACGAAATAAACATTTCGGGCATTATGGAAGAACTGCGTCCCATCTGCCGCTTTGATCCAAACCAGGCAGCAAAATACCGGAATGCCGAACTTTTAAGAAAAATACTGCGGGAGCACATTCCAAGTTATGCCCAGGCTGCCAAAACGCTTGCCGGAGCTGTTTATGGATAATTCAAACCTGACACCAATTCCCTTTGCCAGACCCTATATCGGAAAAGAAGAAGAAGATGCCGTTCTGGCCGTCCTCCGCTCCGGCTGGCTGACCACAGGAAAAGAAACCTTGGAGTTTGAAAAAGACTTCGGGAATTTTTTGAATGAAAGCGTGGAGTGCATGGCGGTTAATTCCGCAACGAGCGGCCTTCATCTTGCACTGGAAGCTTTGGGTATAAAAGAAGGCGATCTGGTTTTGGTTCCTTCCATGACCTTTACAGCCACTGCCGAAGTTGTACGTTACCTTGGCGCGGAGCCTGTTTTTGTTGATGTTTCAAAAGACAGTTACCTCATGGATCCAACAGCCCTGGAACAAACCCTGCAAAGATTAAACCGCGGAGAAAGCGCCTACCCTACGCGCAAGGGCAGCAATGCAGGAGCGGAGTCCGGCGGTTTCGGCCCCAAAGGCAGGGCAAAAGCAGTGATGCCTGTGCATTATGCCGGCCTTCCCTGCGATATGGACGCCATACTTTCCATAGCGAAAAAATACGATCTTAAAGTAGTAGAGGACGCGGCTCATTCCTTTCCTTCATTTGTAAACGGGAGCTGGGCGGGGCTTATCGGCGACATTGGAGTTTATTCGTTTTACGCAACCAAAACCATCACCACAGGCGAAGGCGGCATGGTTGTTACAAGAGACAAGGCCGTTGCCGAGCGGATAAAAATTATGCGCTCACACGGCATAGACAGGAGCATCTGGACACGTTATACAGATACAAAAGCATCCTGGTATTACGAAGTTCTTGAGCCGGGATTCAAGTACAATATTCCGGATATACTCTCTGCCATAGGAAGGGTGCAGCTGCGCAGGGCAATGTTTCTGCTTGAAGAACGCGAAAAACTCGCGCGCCGTTATGACGAAGCTTTCGGCACAGATGATAATTTTTTGCTTCCTCCAACAGGCCCGGGTGACGCCCGTCATTTGTACCCGTTAAGACTCAATCTCGAAAAGCTTTCGATAGGGCGAAACGAATTCGCCGCAAAAATTCAGGAACAGGGAGTTGGCGTTTCAGTGCACTTTATTCCCCTGCATACCATGCCCTATTACAAAAAGCGTTATTTTCTGGAAGACGAAGATTTTCCTGAAACACTTAAAAGCTTCAAACAAACCATTACCCTGCCCCTTTGGCCCGGTTTGACAGATGCCCAGATTAACCGGGTAATTACGGTGGTCAAAACCCTGGCTTGCGAATATAATAGATAACTAACAGCAGGCAAAAAATGCAGGGCAGGAGCCATGAAAAATCCCCTAAAGTTTGTTCAGGACATTTATCTTCCGGGTTTGATCCATGCCATTATAATACGATCCCCCATAAGCTGCGGCAGACTTGAAAAAATAAATTGTCCTGTTTTGCCTCCTTCCTTTCAGCTAATCACAGCNCAGCATATACCCGGCGAAAATAANCTTGCGAATTTTCCGGTGCCGGTTCTTGCGGATAAAAACCTGTCTTATATTGGCCAGCCCGCCGCAATTCTTGCCGGGCCTGACGAAACAAAGCTGGAAGAGCTGGCCTGTGATATAAATTTGGAATATGAAGAAGATGAGCCTTCGTTTTACCGCCGCGATTTTGATTCAAAAAACATTATCGCAAGGCGTGAGATTCTGTCAGGTGATCCGGACAGAATTTTCGGCGAAAGCGAAAAAATTGTCAGCGGAAATTATTCTACCGGTATTCAGGAACACTGGTACCCGGAGCCTCACGCTGCGGCGGTACAACCCTCCCCTTCTTTTGAAAACCTAACGGTTTACACCGCCACTCAATGGCCCTTTCACGTAAAACATTCCGTTGCACGGGTTTTGGGATGGGACAGCGAAAAAATTACTGTTAATCAAACCTGTCTTGCTGTACACCTGGACGGAAAAATTTGGTACCCTTCCCTTGTGGCCTGTCACGCAGCATTGGCCTGCTGGGTTACAAAGAGCCCGGTAAAAATCAAACTTACACGGGAAGAAGACTTTTTGTATTCCCCCAAACGGAACAAGGCAGAAATAGAAATTAAATCTGCGCTGGGAGTTAAGGGTGAAATCACGGCTACGCTTATGCAGGTAAACCTGGACATGGGAGCGGAAGCTGTTTTTGAAGATGAGTTAATCGATCATAGCTGCCTTGGCGTTTTGGGGGTTTATCAGCATCATTCATACAAAATAGGCGGCTTTGGAATTCGCAGCAATATCCCGGCTCAGGGGCCAATGGCAGGCTTCGGCCTCGCGTTGGGTTTTTTCGCAGCGGAACGGCATATTTCCGGCATAGCCGACTCTCTGGATTTGGATCCGGCGGAATGGCGAAAAAACAACTTGTTGGAAAAATATCATGGCTTTGTTGAGCTTATAGATGCTGTTGCCGCCCGCAGCGATTATTACCGGAAGCGGGCATCCTATGAACTTTTAAGAAAACGGCGCAGGGAAGAAAAACGGGGATTAAGCGGAGAGCCATTGCGGGGCATTGGAATTTCAACAGCTTTTCAGGGGAACGGTTTTATTAATTCCGGAGAAAACGGCAGAGGGAATTGTTCGGTAGAAGTCAGCCTTGATAAAGACGGTTCGCTGGAAATAAAAACGAACCTTCTCTCACCCGGCATTCAGGAAACCTGGCAGAACCTGAGTCAGGAGATCCTTGGAGTGGATCCTGCATTGATTAGATTTATCGATAACGGCATTGATATTCCTGACGCTGGGCCCGCAACGCTTTCAAGGAACATCGGCCTTCTTTGCCGCCGCTTTGAATATTGCTGCACGGAAATCCGCAATCTTCGCTTCCGCGATCCATTGCCCATAACGGTGCGCTCATCCGCAGAAATCACAGGGGGAAATGATGCGTTTGCACATCCGGGTTTGGCGGCTGCTGTCGTTGAAACGGAAATCGATCCTGTTTCACTGGAACCGGCAATCCGTTCTATTTCGCTTGTGGCAGACGGCGGAAAAATCATTTCCCGGCGCCGCGCCGTTTATACGTTACGAACAGGAATCATCCAGGCTTTGAGCTGGGCCTGCCGGGAGCAGCTTCGTTACGAAGACGGAAAAATTCCCATTGAACTTTACCGTTGTTATGATATCCCCTTCCCTTCCGTAACATTTCCCATAAATGTTGATTTTATTAACACTGATTCTGAAGTCCCAAAAGGAATCGGGGAACTTGCTTTCTCCTGCATTCCCGCTGCCTATGTCCAGGCAGTCTCCCAGGCAATGGATCATCACTTTGAAAAAATTCCATTGACTGCCCGAGAAATCTGGGAAGCCGGTATTTTGAAACAAACGGAGAACAGGTAATGACCATAAGCTTCATTTTGAACGGCGAAGATGTGGAGGTTAATGCCGCTGCGGAAACAAGGCTTGTTAATATATTGCGCGAAAACTTTAATATAACGGGAGCAAAAGCAGGCTGTTATGCGGGCAAATGCGCAGCCTGTTCTGTTATTTTTAACGGTAATGTGGTTAAAGCCTGCCTTATCCCGGCTTTCAAAATCCGCAACAGCGAAATTATAACCATGGAGGGATTTTCGCAGACCGATGAATATCAGGATATAATTGCCGGCTTTAACACGGCAGGCATTCAAAACTGCGGTTTTTGCGATTCAGGAAAAATCCTTGCTGCGGAAGCTTTATTGGGAAGAAATCCCTATCCGTCGAAAGAGGAAATTATTTCTGCCTTTCGCGATATTTCATGCCGCTGCACAGATCCCGATGAAATCATACAGGGAGTCATGGCAATAAGCGAATACCGGAGGGTGAAAGTATATGTCTGAGCCCGCCGAGCAGGTTTTTTTTCCGTCAAACTTTCTGGAACTGTTTTCGATCTGGAATCGCTTTCCTCATGGTTTAATTTTGGCCGGCGGGCTGGAACAAATCCGGAATCAGGGCAAACACAAACCGGTTTTCCCGGAAAATATTATCTCCCTTTCCAGGCTGGAAGAGCTGCGAAAAATCAGCCGCAGCGAGCGTTACCTTGAAATAGGAGCGATGGTTAATCTGAATCAAATCCTTCATCTGGGAAAAATTGTTCCCGAACCCCTTGTCCGCTGCCTTGAACTCATAGGCGGCCCGCAGTTAAGAAACATTGCAACCATTGGAGGAAATATCTGCCATCCATTGCAGAGGCTGGACGCTTCAGGGCCAATGATTGCTTTGGATGCGCAATACGAACTGCGCACAGCTCAATCGGCGCGCTGGGTACCGGCTTCAATGTTTTCATCCCTTCCCGGCCCGCCTGCACTAACCCCGCGTGAATTACTTACGCGTATAAGGGTACCCCTTGAACCCTGGACATATACATGGTACCGAAAGTTCAATACGGCAGGAAGCGGTGAAGCCGGCGGAGGAATTCTTTTCATGATCAGAAATGAGAAAAATATCCTCACAAATATCAGGGTCGTTTATTCCGGCCTATCCATCCTCCGTGAAAAAAACAGCGAAACCATGCTTGAAGGCAAACGCCTGCCCCTGGATAAAAAAGATGCGGTTACATTTATAGAGAAATGGAAAACCTGCCTGTCTGCTTTTAAAGACAACGAAAAATCAATTTTCTCCGGCGCAGAGGGAAATTCAAATCCGGAACTTGTGAAGGCGCAGATAATGAACTTTATTGAAACTGCCATTATGAGGATTTCTGATTGACAGATTATAAAGATTGTGCAACAATATTAACGGTTACAATGGAGCAAACATCTTCTTTAACAGAAAACACAGGTGAAAAGTACCTCATTTTTGCAATCCGGGACAGGCAGTATGCGCTCCCGTCAAAAATCATAAGTGAAGTAGCTTTACTGGAAAAAATTTTTCCGCTGCCGCTTGTTCCGCCTTATGTCAGGGGAATTATCAACAGGTATTCCGTTCCCTATGCACTAATCGACATAGGTTTTTTTCTTCACAATGATGCTTCAAACTCCAAAAAGGTAATTGTACTTAAAGAAGAAGTGGATAAGCTCGCTTTTCTTATTGATGATGTAACAGATATTGCCGATTTGCCACAGGATAAATTGATGAAAATTGAGCAGGACGAAACTGCTTTTTCCGGGGCTGGTACCAGTTCAGTAAGCGCTTTTTTTGAGTGGAAAGACAGTTCTGTTTTTTGCCTGGATACAGAAGAGCTTATCTGCCGGGTAAAACAGGACTTTGCTGACTGACCTTTTTAAAATAAAAAACATCGTTTTTGTTTTGGGCTTCCAGGGCTGGGTGATGCACCCCGGCTGTTTCCGAAACTCCCATGATAAGACTTCCGCCTTCGTTCAGGGCTGACGACAAATTTGAAAGTATGCGCCCTCTTTTTTGATCGGTAAAATAAATGAAGGCGTTTCTGAAAAAAATCAAATCGTAAACCGCTTGAAGCTTGTTCATAAGATTATGCTCAAAAAAACAAATGTTCTCCTGCAGGGAAACATCTGCCTGGTATTCTATTCTGTATCTGCCTTCCCGCTTTTTGAGGTATGGCTCTGCCAGGGAATGAAAACAGCTTCCGTCATCCCTTAGAGCCCGCTCCCCGTAAAGACCCTCGCGTGCAGCCTTGATTACAAGGGGGTTAATGTCAAATGCGTCGATATGGTAAAAAAGAGGATTTTTAAAGCTTTTATTGCTGTTTTCAATCAACATGGCAATGCTGTAAGCCTCGCAGCCGGTGGCAACAGCGGCGGAACATATCCGTATTGTTGATTTTTCAAAAGAAATCAAATAATCCCTCAAAAATTCAAAATGAGCGGGCTCCCTGAAAAAATATGTTTCATTCACTGTTAAAAAAGCTGCGGCTTCTCCGGAAGAAAAAGCTTTTTCAAGAATTTCCGGGCTTTCGCTCCCGTATGTTTTCAATAGATGTGCCCGCAATTTTTCCAAATCGTCAGGATCTGCTTTTATTCCAAAGTATTCTTCCGCGGCGCGGTTTAAAGAGTCGGTCATTTTAAAAGCTGAAGCTTAAAAGCTTGAGCAATTCTTCAGGGATTTTATTAAGGGGAAGCACAATGTCTACACATCCTGTTTCGGCTGCGGCTTTCGGCATGCCATAAATAAGGGAGCTTTCTTCATCCTGTGCCAGAGTAATGCCTCCCATTTCCCGGACATTTCGTGTACCGGCAGCTCCGTCCGCACCCATACCGGTAAGCACTATGGAAACAAGAGACTTCCCAAAACTTTCCGCTGCGCTTCTGAAAAGAACATTCGCCGCAGGTTTTTGATTGCAGTCAGGTTCAGCGTCGGTATAACAAAAAACGCAGTCTTCCCCGTTTGTGCGGCGAAGCTCAAGGTGTTTGTCGGTCATGGCGATATAAACCGTGCCAGGTTTTGGGGCTTCGCCTTCTTCGGCAAGTTTCACAGTTAATTGTGTGCAGGAATCGAGCCATTGGGCAAAACATTTATCAAAACCGGAGGAATTATGCTGAACCACTGCAATCGGCAAAGGAAAATTACCGGGAAGCTGTGAAAAAAACGCAGACAATGCCTTTGGGCCGCCTGTGGATGCAGCGACTACTACTGCACGAATTTCTCTTTTAAGCGGGGGAAAATCTCTCACCGGCGCTGCTGGCCCTTTGGGTTCGCCGCTTGACACAGGCGCAGCAGCAGATGCCCTGTTTTTCTGCGCCTTTATGCTGCTAATCCGTTTAAGGGTTTCGTATATTTCCTGGCGTTTTTCCGGACTTAAAGCGGCCGTAAAAGTGGTTTTTGAATAAAACTCCAAAGCCCCTTTAAGGGATGCTTCATAGGCAGTTTTTGCCGTATCATTGCTTGTGATCACAACAATGGGAACTGAGGTTTTTTTAATTACAGCTTCAATTACTTCAAGGCCGTTTTTTTGGGGCATTTCAATGTCCAGTGTTACCAGATCGGGGTCCAGTGACAGGATTTTTCTGATAGCATCTTCCCCGTCTGCGGCTTCCCCGATGATCTTAAAATCCCTGCCGGCCTCAAGAAAATCCCGGATAATATCCCGTGCCAGCGGACTGTCGTCAACAATAAGCGTATTAATCATCCCAAACCTTCCGTTAGTTTTTCCGGATCAAGTATCAAAATCATTTTTTCTCCTTCAAAAAACACACCCCGGAAATACACATACATTTCATCAATGACTTTTGGCAGTGCCTGTATATTTTCTTCCGGTATTTCCAGCTCGTTTTCGATCCTGGGCATAAGCAGCACTGTTTCCGGCGGCGCCGAACCCTTTAGAACAAGCCCGTGCGGGGCGGCTCTGTCTTTTAACCTGAACAGCGCCGGAAGTGAAATATAGGCTGAACCTGTTTCAGACTCCCGGCTTTTTGTTTCGTATACGGCAGTCTGTATATGCCCTGCCGCTATTACTCGCTCAATCCTTTCCGCAGGGATTGCTAACCAGACTTGCTGATTGCTGGCGGG
>JGI20163J15578_10001127_pt1 | contig 11018 bp, 8 predicted proteins | sample TergutCu122P1_FD_15578 | JGI IMG/M metagenome (IMG submission 15578)
AACGTCTTGAATCCGTTATTTTAGAAATGACAGATGAATTGTTTGGTAAAAATATTAGTCGTATAGAAGATATAGATAATTTTGATGACATTCTTCCGGTACCGGATGTGGGATACATCTGCCAATCTTCTCCTGAAGGAAGCAACTATTACGGGTTTTGTGAAATTGCAAAACACTTTACCCATAAAAATGCCATCACCATCCCAGCTGGAACGTATTTCTTTAGGCAAGATGACATCAGTCAAATAGAAAACGCGGGTGGAATTTTCAAGGAACAGCTTGGGGGCAGAGATACGTTTATGGTGGTTGAAACGGAGGAATTGTTTCTTAGTGAAACCAAAGTAAGCCAAATCATGTATGAACTTAGGCTTATTCTTTTATAACATATTCTTTTTAAACTATTTGCTTTTAGAATAAAGAAATGGTACGATTATCCCGTTAACCTGCCGGGAGTCGAACCCGTGCGGTTTTCCCGCCAGGTTAAGCTGACCGATTCAAATACAAAATGGTTTTGCTCGGTCAGCTTAAGCATATCAACTGAACTAACTCGAGATTCCACGAAGGGAGAGGGCAATTCCCCACGGCACTGATGTACCGTGTCTCCTTGCCCAAAAACTCATGAATTTTCTTCAAAGAGCACTCATCAGCATCAAAGGTCATACACGAAAGAGCTTGATTCTTTTTGGATTGCTACTGGCTTTAGGCATTATGATGTCAGGGGCTATGCTTGTGAGTCGAGCGACGGCCAATACAACACAGAATGTCATCAACAATATGCAACCCTTGGCCATGATTGGGTTGGATTATCTGGCGTTGTCGAACTATTGTGCTGAACGGCAGGTGGAAGGCAATTGGTGGGAAATGGCTGAACCTCTTCCTTTAACCCCAGAATTGATTCAAAGGGTTGGCGCATTGCCTTATGTGGCCCATTACGAATATTTTGCCATGGGATATTTTTTCGCTCCAGCTTTAGAGAGCTACAACCCTGTGCTCAATGGTTTTTCTTATTATCCAGAGGATAGAAGCTGGTTTTACGGAGACCTTGGGTTTCGATATCGGATAAGAGGGGTGCAAGGTTCCGATTTTTTAGAGTTAAGACAAGGCGTCATTGAAATCGTGGCAGGGCGAACTTTCACAGAGAGGGAATTAGACGATGCATCTTCAGTTGCGTTGATTTCCCAGGAGTTCGCGACCTTGAATCAGCTTACCATCGGCTCTACCATAACTCTTAGAAATGTGGTTTTTGATCCAATCAAAGTACCCTTTAGTCCCGATTGGCATGAACGAAATACCATTGGGTCGGAGAATTACGACGTTGTGATTATTGGCATCTTTAGGACAACGGCCATTGGAAACACCAGGGGAGCTTATGGGGAAGGACAACCACCATGGTCTACTTTGTTCCAAATGGAAACCTTTGGAAACCGTATCTACGCCCCCAACAACTTTGTAGAAAGGGCCAATGAGTTTTCCACAAGAGTAGCTTCTGAAATCGGTGTCGTTGAATTTGATCCACATTGTGAAAACACAGCAAATTTGCAGCGATTTTCAGTACTTAGCGCCAGAGAAAATGACCGAATGCGACTAGAAAATCTCTTTACTCTACACGACCCTAGGTATATCCTTCCTTTTCGTGAAGCGGTACAGGAAATGTTGCCAGAATTCTATGTAGTCGCAATTGCCGATAACAATTTTGATGAGATTCTACTGGTTCTAGATACACTAGATTCATTGGCCACAATGGTTTTACATATGGCCATTGGAGCGACTCTTTTAATCACAAGTCTCTTAATTGTACTTTTCTTGCGTGACCGAAAACAGGAGATGGGCATTTACTTGGCTTTGGGAGAGAAGCGGAGTAAAATTGTCGCACAAGTTGCCGTAGAGGTACTTGCTGTGGCCTTCTTGGCATTTTCGGTGGCACTCTTTGTAGGTCATCTCCTTGCCAGGCGACTCGGCCAGGTGATGCTATTGAATGACCTCTTAGCGATGGAAGGCCTGGCCGACGGATTCGAACACCATGACCTTTTCTTCCGACAAGGCATAAGCAGTGAGTTGACCATGCAAGTCATTGCCAATAGTTATGACCTTTCCTTTAGTCTTGTAACCTTGCTGATATTTTTAGGCATTGGTTTAGGGACGGTTTTGTTGTCCGTCATCGCTCCTATAGGCTACATATTACGATTGAATCCGAAGAAAATTATGATGTAGTTACATTTTTAAAATTTTTCTTGCATAAAAGTCCAAGCTGTGGTAAAGTTTAAATCGAGCGTAAAGAAACGCTCACAAACAAATACAAGAAAGGAGATTAAGAAATGACAACAATCATCACAAAAACTAGCGAGGTTAAACCAACAAACTGAATATGGGACATCTTGAGATAAGTCTGTCTTGAGCTGTCGTTTTAATCACCTTTTGAGAATACTACAGATACAGTGTGGGATGCTAAAGTGAGCATCTTTTTTTGTACCGTTAAATAGGGTGAGAGGAGTAAGTCGAACACGCCTCAAAGCGCTATTTCGTCGTATTTCTTCGTCATAATCACTCTGCATAGGTATACTATACATCGCTCTTCTTCCTCGAACTACATAGAAATAGCACTCCCCGGTCGAAGAGTTATATATGAATTTTATGCATTCAGCTCAAGGAGTCACTGTGAAGGCGTAGCGCGTGCTACGTCTAGCAGAGACGACGAAGAAATGGACGCATAAAATTATTATATAACCGAGTTCGACTTACTCCTCTCACCCTATGCTTCTTGCAAGTGGTCTTCACGGTATTTTTATACCCAGAAGGTGATAGAAAGGGTTAAAAATGACTTATAAAACATTAGAAAATAACATTAAAATCGTTGAGTACAACGATACTTTGGCTCCTGCCATTGCCCAGATGTGGAACAAAAGCAATGAAAGTTGGGGTGGGGGCTCAGGAGTTAAAACAGCTGAACAAATTATTATAGAACATAGTAGCATGGCCTATTATAACGTTTACATCGCTCTTGATGGCCAGGAGGCGGTGGGTTATTGTTGTCTGCTGCGTTCATACTATGATGAGAATACGCTTTATATTGCATTACTAGGGGTACGGCCTGATTATCATGGAGCCAAGATAGGAAAAGCCCTCACTCTGATGTGTGTAGAGCGAACCATTGAATTGGGATACCCCAGGGTGGACATTCACACCTGGTCAGGCAACGTAAAAGCGGTACCCTTATACAAGAAATGTGGGTACCTTTGGGAGGAGCGAGAAGACAGCACTTATCTTGTCAATTTTATCCCCACCATTCTAAAAACAGAGTTAACCAAGGATTTCTTTGAACATGCTGACTGGTATACAGATTCCACCAGAACCCTTGACATTACTCCTGATGAGGAAAAAGTCAATAAGTTTGGTGTTTTTGGATACTCTTGGGAGAAGGATAGCCAGATGCTTAAGGTTGGGTTTGAGCGAAGCGGAAAGCGTATCCGAATGATTGAAACCAATGATTATCGAATTGAGATGATGGCAGAAACCCACGAAAGCGCCTTTGGTCTGGGTTACACCTGTACTTTTCAAGTGGAAAACAAAACAGGCAAAGAACTAGACCTTAAAATCCTTGGCAAGAACGACAAAAATATTCTCTTTGGTGCAAATGAAAAAGATGAGAAATATCATTTTCATGTAGTGGAGAAAGTAAGAGGATCTCAGACCTTTACGGGAAGGTTTTATGTGGGAGAGACCAAAGAAGAGCAAGATCCTTGGCGAATGCATCCCTGCATTCTTGCAGATGTGACCATTAACGGGAAGACCGCAGAATTTGGACTGGGCATTAAGACAAAGGTTCCCGTCCAGCTAACCTTGGTGGAATTGCGAGACTTTGCAAAGGTAGGCTTAAAGTATGATTGCCACTTTAACCTGACCAGTGCTTTGCCTCAAGACGTACAGGTTAAAATAACACTTCCTGAGAATGCTCACACCACTTTCTGTGAAAAGGAAATGGTTGTGGATCTGCCTGCAGATGGGAAAGCCACAGTGAAAGGAGAAGCGGTAATTAAAAAGGCGGGACATGAGAAACTGGATGTGGCTTATGAAGTGAGCACCAAAGGAGCGGATGCTTCTGACTTTAGCTTTACCTATCCTTTACATCTGGTGAATCAAGACCTTACAAAAGCATTCTTTTATGAAAGTGAGCAAGACTTTGTGATTGTCAATGGCCCTTGGAGCCTGTCTCACAGCAAACGTCAAAATGGCGTTACCTTGAGGGACAGAAAGGGGAAAGAGTTGACTTATTTCGACCAACCAAAACTTGGAAAGCCGTACGAAGCTGAATTCGACACTTTAAAACCAATGATTACCAGCACTGTACTGGAAATTCGGAATTCATCTTCTTAGAGGCTGCATTCCAATCCAGAAAGTTTAAAGACATTTGGCTCACCTTTGTCCATGAACTGTCTGCCACTGGAATGGTGAGACGGTACTATAAGGTAGAGAATGTAGGGTCAACTACACAGAAAATCTCTGTGTTTGACCAACATTGGATTGAAGCCATTGGAATACATACGGAATTTGAATATGATGGAAAAATCACCCAGAACAGCGATGGCATCAATGGAGGAGATTCTAAGTACGGACCGTCTAATCTTGAACCAGAGAAGTTTACGGGCCATTGGCTCTTTGAGAAGAGAGAGCACGGGGCTTTTGGTGTAACCTGGGATCCCCAATACCCTGTCACTTTGCAGTGGGACGAAGGCCTTGGATTAGAAGTGGATTGTGGCACCATAGAAGCAGGAGAATGTTACGTGACAAACCCTGTAGAGTATGTGTTTGGTGTATTTCACAATAGTCTCGAGTTTCGCAACTATGCTAAAAGCCTTTTCAACCCTTCTGACCAAGTGAGAGAAAATGTAATCCAAGTAGAAGTGAACGGTCATAACCCCTTCATCACTTCTGATGCTGTGGAGCTAAAGGTACACAACAATCGCTCCGTGGCGCGAGCAGGGAAAGTGAAAGTCATTTCCAGTGACTTGGGTATTCATGAAGAGGTAGAAAATCCAAAAGAAGAGGTTATTGCCTGCAACTCCTTTGAACTTACAGGCTTTGAATCCAAATCTGGAGTACAAAAAGTGAAGATCGAGCTGGATCTTGTGGATTTTCGTAAAGTATACGAAAGAGTGGTCTTTGCAACAGGAGAAACGAGGATTCAACAAAAGGAGAAGGTTTGGCAAGAAGAAAGAGAAGGGGTTTACCGTGTGTCCAACGGAAGACTCACCTTTAAAGTGGCCCCTGCTTATTCCGATGCCATGTACTCCTTAGTTTCCCATGCTTCAGAGGGGGAGAATGAATGGTTGTTTTCTCGCTATCCCAATCATGAACCCTATGGTTTTTCCAACGTATACATTGGAGGCTGCCAAAACAAGTTGGATGCCATGCCAAGTGGCATGTTGATCCAAGAAAAAGTAACCGCCGAGTTTGTCTCTATCAAAGACTGCTTTGGAAACACCTGGCAAGGGGTGAAGTCCTTGATGAAGATAGAAGTCAACCAAGCCCATAAAGGAGTTCATCTGGCCTCTTACTTTGTTACCCTACCAGGCCTTCCTTTGGTCTGCCAGTTCTATCAAGTGAACAATGAAACAGGACATTTTCATCAGGATAAATACATGACCGCCATCACCATTAATGGAGGCTTGGGGATAGAGAATCTTATTGGAAAGTTCACCGACAAAGGCGGCATGATTTACGAGTATCGCTTTGGAAATGAAGAAAATACCCGCTGGGCAGATCGCCTGATGGAATTTGTCAGCAAACGACAGGAAAAGCTCTATGTCTATAAAAATGACCAGGAACTAGAAGTGGAATTTGACAACAAGGTGGTTCGTGTCCATAGCTATGAGGATTGCCGCGCGGAAAATACTAGAAGCTCTCTTTCAAAGCCCATGTTTTTGATTCCTTGTGAGAGGGAATTAACCAAGGAAATGTTAGAAGATCTTGGGCGAGTACAATTTTCATCCGAAGATTTAGAACCCTCAAAACCGTAGGATAATAGCGTAAAGATATTATTTTTTGGCCTTGCCCTATCACTGAAGCAAAGGGCTTTACAGCCAAGACTGGTAACGTTAGATAGATTTAAAATACGACAAAATATTCGTTAAAATAATTGTGGGGCAGTGCGCACCACAGGAAAAGGAGGATAATCATGAATTTAGAATTGAATTTAGAGATGAACTTAGAAAAAAATAGAAACCTAAGAAATAAGAGAGGTCTTAATTATTATGCAGAATTTAGTAACACTTATATATGTTTTGGAGCAAGAGATGAAATTAGCAAACAGGAATGAGAAAGAACTCCTATTTAGAAGCCAGCTCAAAGAACATGAAAAGAAAAAATCACTTAAAGAAAAAAAAGTTTACCTATTAAAATTATTGAAAGCAAAGAAAGAAACACCCGTTTATGATGACTGAATGAGTGATTAGAGAAGCAATGTCAGGGGCTTTGCCTGCAATTAAAGATACTGTACGTGATGGATGGCATCGCAAGGAGGATTTTGAATATGAAGAAACTAGAAATCAAAAAACCACTAAGACATGCTGGTATTATGCCAAACTATCAATGTACAGCAGCTTGTAGACATTGTCTCTATGCTTGTTCTCCCACTTATGGAGATGGCTATATGACTCCATCCATCATGGATGAGATGTTTAGCCTTCTCCAAGAGGGTGGGTGTCGAAGTGTTCATATTGGTGGCGGTGAACCTTTTCTAGATTTTGTAGGTTTGTTGACGTTACTTGAACAAGCCAGAAAATATGGCATTATCGTAGATTATATTGAAACCAATGGTTACTGGGCAACAGATGAGCAGCTGATTGGCAAACGCCTTTCGGCTTTGAAGAAAGTTGGTGGCGATACCTTTTGCATCTCCATAGACCCCTTCCACTGTGAATATGTTCCATATGGACGACCCTTGCATCTGGCTAGGGTTTGTGGTAAAGAAGGCTTTGGTTACTTTTTGTGGCAAGAACGATTCCTGCAAATGTTGCGTCATGTAGACCCAGAAATTCCTCATGATCGAAACTCTCTTGAGAAGAGCATTGGTAAGAATTATATTCTGGATACTGCAAAGGCTTACGGCATTCGCATGGGAGGTCGAGCCATTCAGATTGAACAAGAGTATTCCCCATGTAAGCCCATAGAAAATCTGCTGGATGAACAACCCTGTTTGGACCTTGTTTCGACAGGACATTTTCACATCGATATGTATAATCGCTTTATTCCACCAGGGTGTACAGGACTTGTTCTTCCCATGAATGAAGTGGTGAATGGGATTGAACCCGGCAGATATCCTGTTTACGAAAGCTTAACTTTCGGGGGAGTGGCAGCCCTTTATAAGCTGGCCCTTGAATATGGCTTTGTGGCAAATAAAGAGGGATACACCTCCAGCTGTGCCTTATGCTTCTTCATTCGTAAATTCCTTAGTGAAAAAGAGCTCTTTGCTGAGCTAAGCCCTAGACATTATGTTGAGGCGATGAAGTATTAGGAAGTATTATTAGAAACCATTATCTTTTTAAAGATAAATATGATATCATTAAAATGTTGAGATTTATTGTATTGACCCAAAGACACTAAGCTAACAGGAATCCATCCTGTAGGGTTTAGATGTAAACTTTTGAAAGCGAGGATTTTTATTCATGAAAAAACTATTGAAAGCCATTGGACTTTTGGCACTTCTTTCAGCCGCAGCAGGATTGATCTATAACATCATGAAAGCAGTAAATCTAAAAAATCAAGAAGAACTTGATGATTTTGAATACGGCGATGGCAAACATCTGGTTAAAAAATGTATCTTTGATGAAGTTGAGGGTGAAATTAATGTTTCTGGAAAAGAATCCCTGTCATTAGTATGTCATTTTGCTGGTATGAACCTAGACCTTAGTGAGGCGGAAAACGCTGGCGACAAACTGATTGTAGACTTGGATATATCTTTCGGAGGAATCGAAATTACTTTGCCAAAAACTTGGAAAGTCATTGATGAAACCAAGTGTATTGTTGGTGGCATCGGTCTAGACGAGTGTGATTTGCCAGAGGACTGCTCTACTCTTATTCTAACAGGAAAGATTCTTTTTGGTGGCGTGGCGATAATGTATGCAGGCAATGACGATGCAGATGATGTTAGTTTGATTAAAATTTTCTGACTCAAACCCATTACAAAGGAGCCTATTCTATGATTTTTAGAAACCCTATAACATTACACCCTCCACTTGCATCCTATCACCATCAAGCCCTGATAAGCAACAATGCAAAATGGCTTGTAGCGAATAACCTTAATTCTAAGGTGATGTACTGACTCAGTGCATCATCTTTTTTTGTGACCCTGCAAGGGGAAGTTTCTTTTCCTTCTATGCTTTTTTTCTTTGGTGTGATATTATGATGATATAGGATTACGAATGAGTTTGGAAGTGGCAATAAAGAGGGCACCGCAAACTTTATCGATTGGGAATCTTTAACGAATAGGGAAAAGTGATATGAAAAAAACACTTACAAAAACAAGTATTTTTATTGTGATTTTATTGGGCGCAACCCTCTTGATGGCTTGCCAAGAAAATGGAGAAGTTGATTCTTCTAACGAATATGAAGCTGTCTCTTCTGATGAAGAATATGAAGTTATCTCTTCTGATGAAGAAAGAAGCGAAAACCAAGGAGGAAATCCAAGGACTTACCTTCTCCCCTCCCCTGTTGCGGAAGGGAACATTAGCGTTGAAGAGGCCTTGATGAATCGTCGGTCTCACAGAAGTTTTCAAGATAAACCATTAACTACCAAGCAACTCTCTCAAATCCTGTGGGCAGCATATGGAGTATCTGACCCCCGCGGATTACGCACCGCCCCTTCTGCAGGCGCCTTGTATCCATTGGAAATATTTGTTGTGATTGGAAATGTTACAGGCATTGAAGCAGGGGTTTATAGATATCTCCCTAGGGAACATAAGATTGAAAGAACTTCGGAATATGATATCCGCCAAGACCTTGCAGAGTTGGCATGGGGGCAAACCTTTATACAAGATGCGCCGATTATCATTATTTACACTGGCATTTTTAGCAGAACCACTGGAAGGTATGGTGTGGAGCAGGGACGCATCTATGTTTATATGGAAGTGGGGCATTCTGCTCAAAACGTCTATCTTCAAGCAGAAACTCTGGGATTAGGCACCTGCGCTGTTGGTGCTTTTAGGGACAACAATATTAATCTACTACTGGGAATTCCTGCAGATTCTGAAGAGGAGCTACTATATCTTATGCCTGTAGGGTACATCTTATGACGTCTATGACGAGAAAAAAAAGTCTTCTGTATATTCTTGCAGGCTCCATTACTCTTGGGTTAGGCCTACTGGGCATTGTACTTCCTCTACTGCCTACTACCCCACTTTTACTTCTGGCTTGCTTTTGCTTTTCCAAAGGTTCCATTCGATATGCTCGCTGGTTACAAAATACTTGGTTTTACAAAAAGTATTTACAGAAATTTGCCGAAACTAAAGGGATGACCATTAAAACAAAATTAACGATTCTTATCATTGCAAGCGTGCTTATGGCATTTCCTTTTTTCCTTGCCCCATTGTGGCAAGTCCGCTTGTTGGTTCTTTTCTTGCTTATTTCAAAGTGGTGCTATTTTCTTTTTCGAATCAAAACCATCAAGATATAATCATTCACATTGCAAATCCCCTTTCAAAAAGAACTCTCGCTCCCAAAAATGAACAAAAAATGAACAGGTCGTAAATAAATTATGAAATTTATTTATTTTTTTTGTAATGTTTTCTTTTTCGCCGCAGTTTAACTATTTAGAACGACCTAAAAAGATGAGTCGAAGACAAATTGGGAGGATGAATGATATGAAAAAGAAAAATTTATTGGTAAAGGTAATTACATTATTGTTGGTTTCTGTTCTTGTGCTTGGTTTAGCTACTGGGTGTGGCCAAGCATACGAGGCTCCTGCTGCTGAGGCTCCTGTTGAGGCAGTTGAAGAAGTTGAAGCAGCTGCTGAACCTGAGCCCGAGGATTTTGTTGAAGTAGAGGAAGAAGCCTGGGAGATGGATCTGGATGAATCGGAAGATTTGGCTTTGGCCGAACAAGTTGTAGTGGAAGTTGCACAACCTAGAGAAACCACACAAGAACAAATCTCGGAAGGCAACATGGGCCCGATCCCTATATTGTTAGCTTCCGAAACAGGAAGACAATTGGTTTACACCACGGACATTATCATCGAAACCACACAGTTCATGGAAGGTCAGAGGATACTTCTTAATGAGGTGACTCGCCTAAACGGTCACTCCGAAAGAACCATTGTCAACGGTCGTCATATCATCACTCCATACGTGGAGCGAGATGCAGACTTTTTTCTACGCTTACCACCAGAAAATCTGATTGAACTCATCATTTTTATTGAAGATCATTTCCAACTTGTTTATCTTCATAAAGAAATGATCGATCTTACCATTGTGTATGAAAGAAACCTTTCTCACTTAGATGACTTAAGAGAGCGAGAGGAACGCTTATTAGAAAACTTGGAAGAAGAAGACAGTCCTAGAGATCCTGAAGATATTGAACAAGAATTACAAGACATTAGACAAGACATTCGAAATATCCAGGAAACCACCATTCAAATTGATGATCATGTGGCCTATTCAGAACTTACCATCCGTTTGTATGAGGTAATTCTTCCAGAAGAGGCTCCACCTGAAGAGCCAGAAGAACCACAACCCTTTGGAGAGCGCCTCCAAGAGACCACTGGTGATAGTATGTACAGGTTGTTGACCATGCTTCAAGGGTTTTTGATTTTCTTAATTGCAGCATTACCTGTGTTATTGCCTCTTACTCTCATTGGCTTAGTTGCATTTTACGTTTACAAGAAAACGAACCAGAAAAAAAGAAATGCTCCACCTGTTGTTGGTTATCCAGTACCACCTACTGTGCAACCTCAAGCGCAACCTCCTATGCAAGCACAGCCGCCAGTAAAATCTCCAGCTCCACCCACGGAGTCAAATGGTGGGAAGACC
>JGI20163J15578_10001128_pt1 | contig 11011 bp, 12 predicted proteins | sample TergutCu122P1_FD_15578 | JGI IMG/M metagenome (IMG submission 15578)
ATTCTGTGTGCGTTTTCAGATACAAGGCGAAGGAGTGAGGCGTAGCGGACCTACGGTGAACGTCGACAACGCAGTAGCCGGAAATGCACACAAATAATTGTAAAGTTTCAGATGTTACGTGCCACTTATTTCATACTTTTTTTATTTCTCTTGCCTTGCCTAAGTATAACATGACCATCGATGATAGGTCAAAACTTTTCTTATTCTCACCCTTCCTCTACAATAAACCCCTCCCAGTCTCCCCATTTCCCCTTGTGGAGGCGTTCTTGCAAAGCTCGAAAGGGAAGGAAAGATGTTTTTTTCTCTTTTATTGTATCGTGACTTAAAACCACCGGATATTCCTCTTCAATCGCGAAGGCATTATCTTCTACATCATTTTCCGCTTCTTCTCCGGTCAATTCTACCCTAACCTGCTCCTTCACTTTTTTCTGCGCTCTTTTTTGCTCTTCGTACTTTTCAATAATCTGCTCTAGATTAAAATTTTCCTGCATGGTCTCCTTATGAAGTTGGTAAGCCAATTGAATCCCTTGGGCTTCAGCATAGTCCAAAGTTTCCACAAAATACTCACTTAACTCATGAAAGGCTTTCTCCATGGAAATATTTTTTAGCGGTTGGTATATAAAATGCCATTGCCCCTTATGATAAAAGATGTAGTTTGGATGTAATAATAACCCATCCGGATACAACATATGATTGCGAATTTCATTCACTGTTTTTAACAATGCTTGAATAAAGGCTAAAATTTCCTGCTCTGTTAAGGTTTCTACCTCGTATCGTTTTCGCATAGATTTCATGCCACTCACATCGTAAGTGAACCGACTTTTACCATCTACTCCCAGATGTTGCATAGGTAATATCCCGGACAACTTATTTCTTTTCGTCATCTGAATTTGATAGTCTTCCTCATATTGGGTTTCCATCTCTATATGAAGACAAACTTTGTTTAATTCTTTTATATATTTAACTTTCATAAGCGGTCTCCTTTTCGCTTTGTCGTGATGTCTTCTTTTTTGCTGACAATTTCAACTGTCGAAACAGGCGCATCCCACGGAGTGTTCTGGCTAATCTCGCTACATTCTCAATTAAGGTAACACAATCCGAAAGCGCCGTATCTTTTGCTCGGTTTTTCGCACTCCGGCGGTTTGTGACACTACCACTCTCATACCCTTACCCGAGGCTTTTACTTCCACTGTTATCTTGTTTCCATCTTGATATATGGTTGCTTGCGGCGTACTGAAAAAGGTAAGTTTTCCGGCAACTCTTTGGGAAAATAATTCTAACATCTCCCCTTCTTGCAATTCTTCTCTTCGGGCTCTCCCCGCCGCTACGGTTGCCACCTCGCCGGCCGCCCCGATGAGGACGTTTTTATCATGGTAATATAGTACCGTATGAATAATTAGGACGATGACTAAAAATATCATGGGGATAATAAATGCCGATTCTACGGTAATACTCCCCTTTACTTCTTTATCTAATCTTTCAATCATAATTACCTTCTTTCTCCGTAAGCGCTTGGACACTTTGATCACCTTTCGGGTATCGGCAGAAAACTGTCTCAATCGCAAAGCAAGTGAACCCAGCGCTTAACACTTAGAGGCAGCAAGCGCTCTCTCGTGGTGTGAGCTGTAGCGATTTGTTTTGACGATTAAGGGATTAAGCCACTCACAAAAATCACTAGATAGCTCAGCGTAAGAAAGGGAATAAACGGCAAAGTTGTTCGTCGATTCATTTTCTTCAAAACTAATAATATCATGGAACTTATTGCGGCAAGCGAAAAAGCCATCACCAATACTGTCATTACCTGCCATAAACCTAGCAAGATTCCCAGCCCCAGTATTACTAAACTATCCCCATAGCCTAAGGCTTCTTTTGTCATTTTACTAATTCCCAGAAATAAGATTCCAACACCGGCTCCGCCTAACGACAGTACCCACATTCCTTTTTCCTGAAAAAATAGTACTCCGAAAGCAGTCCCTATCCCTAATAGCAAATAAAGCAAGGGAATTTTCCGATGGCGAATATCAAGCCATCCCAAAAAGCACAAATAAACACTCCAACAAAGTTGCATTACGAACATCGCTGACATCCTCCTAATCCTTTTACTTGGGAGAGGGGAACCGCCCGAATGGTTCGCTTCAAACCACTACAACCTAAGGAATTGTGATATCGTCCCCCGGAATTGGTGATATAAACCCCTGCCATCATCCCGCCATAGACACACTTATCACAGGGATGATAGATGCCACCACCTTCGTTTCTTAACGCTTTTGCTTCTTCTGCGGTCACAAACTGAATAGAGAGTTGCAAATGGGTACAATGATAAGATAGATGATATACCTGTCCGGTGGTAGTGATATACACAATTTGATCATCCTCCGACTCCAGAGTAGATTTGGTATAGCCTGTCCACGCCTTTATCCGTAATTCTTCTTCCCGTTTTGCGGTGAGGCTTCCAAAGGTGGGTACCGGTAATTTTAGTTCATACCTTACTACCATCACAATCTCATCATTGTCTCCCTCCAGATAAGATCCGAGACAGCTTATTCCTCCCGTTCCGCCGGAAATAATGCTACGATTGATTCGCTCTGCACCAATAAAGTTCACCACATCTGCTTGCATTTTAATGGGATTGGCAAAGGGTAAAAGCACCACCTCTTCGGCCGCCACTTTCCCGGCGTGACTCGCTCCGTGACGAATGCTAAGACCAATTGCTTGAATTTCTAACAGATAGATTAAACATACCACCGCAAAAAGAAAAAGCGGAAATGCCATGGCTGCTTCTACCGTTACAGAAGCGGTTACAGATGCCCTTTCTTGATGTGTTTTAGCTGATTTGTGGGATCGAATGGTTTGTAATTGTATCATCGGACTTCCTTTCTTTATTGTATTTTCTTGAGATTCTTTTTCGAAATCCGGGTATCCTTTTTTTCAATCTAAACAGACTTCTATCCATTTATCGTGATGATAGAACTTCTCAGATGGTATTTTATTTTTAACTTTGACACCCGCATCTTGCCGAGAAAAGGCATCTGTAACTGCTTCTTCCTCCTTACCGGTACCCGAAGTACACCGGAAAATCATACGTCCATCCACTTCCAATAATTGCTTGATTATGAATCTGCACGCCCATCACACAATTATCCACCCGGAAATATGTTTTTTCTTCTTCATGAATCATATTTTGCTCCACCCGATCCAATGTCCGCATGGTAGTAGTCTCACTGCTTTTCACAAACAGCAACATCCGTAAATAATCTTCATACGACATCCCACCGGTAGTATCACTTCCATCACCAATATCTTCATTGGTTCCTAAGGTCAACAAAGAGGAGAGAGATAACTGCCAATTCGCCGTGTTTTTCACAATCGCTACTCGCTTTCCGGCCAACAACGAGCGCAAATCCATGATACTCTCACCAAAGGCCCAGGCTACCAACAATGCCTGTTCAATCAAAAGCATTATCCCGGGAGCAGTAAGCAGGGTCGCCATGGTTGCAGCCAATGCTTTGGCCTGAGCTCGCAGTGTGTGATTTCCCAGTAGATGGAGATAATTAAGCCCCATTCGGATTCCCAACAATTTAGCCGCTACCGCTTCTAAATTTCCTTTATCACTGCTTTTCCCTTCCAGAATATACTCTATCTCATAAGAAAGATTTCTCTTTTCACTCAGCTTTTCTCCGCTTCCCATCTCCCCCATTTCCTTGGAGTGGTGCGAAACGGCATGGCTAAACTCCTTTAAAATATATTCTTGAAACAATAATTTATCCATTACCCCATCTCTTGACGGCGGCATTGGTAGTGTTCCGTACCCTTTTCGCAAAGTCCGCACGGAAGCTTGCCGCTCTCTGGTAATCGCCTTTTGGGAAACACTTTGCTCTTTGGGTAAGATTAAGGATAGTAAACTCTTACCTTTCAATTCACTCGTATGAGATAGGGGATTGTCTTCATCCGGCAAAAACTCCTCGTGCTCCAAAAGAGTCTCTGAGAGTTCATCTTGGACTCCTTGTTCTTTATCCCACACCTGTTCCCCGTTCACCACCTGCTCACTCCACTCCTTGGTAAAACCGCTAAAGTCTTTCACTAACCCAATTCCATAACGTTCTTCCATATAAAGTAGTACCTGTTCCCGAAAAGCTTGTCCACTATTGTCGGACAACAGTTGTAAGGCTTCGATCTCGTGCGTCATACCCATTGCCCCATAATAACGCAAACGGTGAATCAAGTTTTCCTCATCATATGTTCCGGTTTCATAACTACCATCCAAAGCAAAGATATGATACTTCTCCAACAACTGCTTTTGATACTCCCCGAATAAGGAATAAATCGCTCGGTCCACCTCCAGCCGCTTTTCGTTGCGGCTGGTGTGGATATTGGCACTTTGTATCATGGCGGCGATAAAAGCCACTAGTAACACAAATACCAGGCTTAGAAAGGCGGTAATTTCTCCTCTTACTTTCATCACTAAATACCTGAACTTTCGCTGGTAATCTTATCGAAAATAGTATTTACTAAATTAATCAACTGATCCTTGAAAATCAAGATCAAGGCGATAATTACTACCAATATCAAGATAATCTCAATCGTCGAAAGCCCTTCATCTCCTTGCAGTTGTAGTAACGCAAGGTAAACTCTTGTTTTTATTTTTTCCGTAATATTTTTCATTCGAATTTTCCTCTTTCTTTCTTTCTTTCTTTCTTTCTTTCTTTCTTTTTTCTTTTTTCATCACGACAGCAAACATTCGTCCACTTACCCTTATTAATTTAACCAAAACTCCTAACTTTTAAAGCACATTACTTGCGATTCTCAGTCTTGGAAAACATCAAAGTGTCCCTTTGCCACTACCAGCTGTAAGCTCTGTGTGTTTCACGCTAGCGACTTGGAGCCTATGAAGCAGAGACTTTCATTCACGGGCTGAGAGTGAAGCGAGGTTCTTTCGAGCGCTCACGGAAGTCGTTCTCTGATTCTTAGCGAGGTTTTATCGAGCGCTAGAGCAGAGAACTACCATACGAGGTTAGGGAAAAGAACTACCTTATGTTCAGGCGACGGAGCATGCGGGAAATGCACAGAGCGTCAGCGTCCCTATAGTTGAATCGTCAAAAACGCCGGAATCACCACTATAATCAACACTATCCCTAACATCAAAAACATCGGCAACAGCAATTTGGTTGCTGCTTCTTCCCCCAGCTTTTTAGCCAGATTCTTTCGTTCCTCAAAGGCCAACTCGGCTTCATTTTTTAGCAATTGAGCCAACCCTTTGGTCCCCTTACGTAGATTCTGTGATAGCAGAGCACCAAATTTGCGATAGGATGGCAGGTTGCAGCGCTTACCAAACCGTTCGTAACACTCTCCTTCAAAACCGCCTCCTTGGATTTCGTACATGGTGTGTAGCATTTCTTCATACACAAACCGCTCCCCTCTTTCCTCCCGTTGCCCTAGATACTCCTCAGCCATCTTAAACCAGGCCGTCCGCGGGGTCATTCCGGCGCCAATGTACAAGGTAAACTTGTCAATCAGTTGAGGGTAGTCCAAGAATAGTTGCCGCTCTCGTTTTTTCTTGTACTCTTGTTTCTTTTGTTTCTCTCCCAGATAGAGCAAGCCCGCCGCAACAACTCCCAAGAGAGCCACTCCCCAGACACTATAATCCTTGGCATAATCCCATTCCACCGCCACCCCATCTTGCTCCTTAGGCAATGGTAACCACTCCTGCTCCCGGGTACTTTCTTCGGTTTCTCGAAGTGCCATCTCTAATTCTTTCCGAGCCCGTTCCTCAGGGGTTAATAGTGGTGGATATAGATGAGCATAGAACTCATACAGGAGCCGTTCTTCCTCGTACATCAACAACGCTTGCAGGGTGACAAGGGTTCCCTCCAAAGGGATTTTCTCCGGTCGAAGCACTCCTTGTAGGTTGATTACTTCATAGTTGTCTAACTGCCAGGTTATTTTAACGCCGGTTTCCGAGATTAAGGTTGGGAATCGCATATTTTCCCGCACTTCTTCTAGGTTTTCATTGCCCCCTAGAACCATCTCTTCCAACAACAACGCTGTTCTTTCTAATAACTCTTGTTGCTCTTCTTTGGCATAACGTTGTCCTTTAATGGTTAAAGTGATTCCTTCTTTTTCTCGACCAATCGACGCAAGTAAATCCTCGGTGGCACCACTGCTTCCTTTTTCACTGCGCCGAAGTACCTGCTGCCCCTCGCTATTTGTTAAAATACTTCGTTGCCCGCCACTAAAGAATAGACCGGCCGCAATAACTACTCCGGCGACGATGACTAATCCCATCTTGCTATATAATTCTTTTTGTTTCATTAACACCTTACACCTCGATTTCTACAATCTTTTTCCCTAGGTAGTAAGCGCCGATATAAATCAACAAACAAGCAGACATAATCCCTGCCCCTAATAGGTTTCCGTACAATACTTGGATAAAATCCGAAAAGGATAGACGCATATATAAGATAATTCCAAAGGGAATCCCACACATGATTTGAAATTCCAGACGTTTTGCTGCTAACATAACTTGTATTTCACGTTCAATTTCGATTTTTTCACCAATCGCTTTGGCGGCATTTTGGATTAGCGAAATGCTGTCGCCCCCCATCCGTTTAGCCGCGGCAAAGACGGTTACAAAATTGTAAACATCCTCTTGTTCTACCGCTTGGGCAAAGTCGTCCAAGACCTGTTCCACCGTGCGATTCATATCTAATTGATGAATCATCTGGCGAAACTCTCGCATAATCCGACTGTTTTCCGGATAAAGAGGCCGCAAGTCTCGTAAGGTCTCCCGAAAAGCATTCTCCACCGAATATCCTACATTTAAGGCAGCAGACATGGCTTGCATACTGTCTTTAAACTGTTGCCGGAAAATTGCTTCCTTCTTCCTGGCACTTTCTTCTCCCCAGCTACGAAAGTAAAGAAAAAGAATCGGCAGTAATCCGATTACTGCAAGCCATGAATCGTAAAACAAATAAGCAATCAGGCTGATTAGCACCACTCCTTTTACCAAGGCAAAGAGATACTCTTTATTAGGAATATCCTGCTGCCAACAGCTTATCTCTTGCTTTAAGTTCATTAACCTTCATAAGTTTTCCTTGAATTTTTCCATTCTCAATCCCCTCCTCTTTTAAATTCAAATAAAGTTTGCATGGTAATTGTGCCATTTTCATATCCTAGCACCTCGACAATCTCCAACACCCTTCGACTGTGATCCCGCAACCGCCCCAAATGAATGATCACATCCAAGGCTGCCGCTACCTGCCGGGAAATCGCCGTAAGGGGTAAATCTATTCCCATCATCATCATGGTTTCCAAACGATGTAACATATCCTTGGCACTGTTGGCATGACCGGTGGACATGGAACCACTGTGACCATTTAACATTGCCGAAGAGATCATATCCACTGTTTCATCTCCTCGCACTTCGCCGATCACGATTCGATTCGGTCGCATGCGAAGGGCTGATTTAATCAAGTCTCGGATGCTAACCGCCCCCTCCCCTTCTAAGTTGGCATTGCGGGCTTCCAAACGCACTAGATTGGCCACTCCCTTAATCTGTAGCTCGGCATTGTCCTCAATGGTAATGACCCGCTCATCTTTCGGAATAAAATCTGATAATGCATTTAAGAAAGTGGTTTTACCGCATCCGGTGCCGCCACTTACGAAGATATTATACTGAGCTTTGACTAAAGTAGCCAAGAAATCCGCTGCCTCGGAGGTAACACTACCCCACCGAATTAATTGCTCAATCGTCACCGTCTCTTTGGGAAATTTGCGAATTGTCATAATCGGACCATTTAAGGCCACCGGCTTTAATACCACATTGACTCGAGAGCCATCGACCAGGCGAGCATCAACGATTGGTGAAGACTCGTTGACATAACGGTTGGTATTGGCGACAATCTGCTGGATCACATCTTCTAGCTTTCCCTCGGAAACAAAGCGCTTGTCTGATTGAAACAGCTTACCGTCCTGCTCGATAAAAATGTTATCGGTGCCATTAATCATCACTTCGGTGATGGTTTCATCTTCCAAAAAATCTTGTAATACATCCAGTTTGCGAAAAGCATTAAATAACTCCCGGCTCATGCGAATCTTTTCTTGGAGTGGGAAATAAGCTTCCTTGCCTGCTTCATCCAGTACTCTTTGAATCAACTCTTGTAACTCATCATCAGGTGTTTCCCGGGACATATCCAATTGTTCGAGTACCATTTCGTAGATGTACTCTGATTTAATACCTTCTCTTTTTCTCACGTTTTTCCACCTTTTAACTTTACTCTGCGACCTCCAAGGTGAATCTTTTTCAAATTACTGGCAAGTTGATCGCGCTACCATCAAAATCGATTCACGAAGGTATCATAGCAAAGCAATTCTACCGCATAGGAGTGCAACATTTTTCTTTTATGCATGAGAGAATCCTCTTAACACTCAAGCGTATAAATCATGAGCAGTTAATTTCGTCCGCCTATTTTCATGAATCAAAGGCTCTTTTGCGCCACTTCTCATTTTCTTTTGAATAGTATGCTCTAATACCACCTCATAGCCGGTACGAATCAGATTGTCGGTGTACTGCTTTAATTTAGACAGGGCCGTTGGCTCCTCAATGTAGGGGGTATACACCGTATCGCAATAGGCCAAAATATCATACAGGCCTTGGATTCCATCTCCCATATCCAAGATGATGACTTCGTAAATGCACTGTTGCAAGATCTGCTCAAACAACTCTTTCCATTCTTCTCCTTGCACACTTTGCAAATCTTGAACAACGGTAATTGGCTCAATATAATCTAGTCTGCCCATCTGTCCGGCCAGCATACTGATTTTTAACCCTAAGTTTCCATTTTCCTGACGAGCATAGTACAGCAAACTAGCCAGGTCTTGTTCTTGGTTCTCTTGAAAATAGGTGCTCCCGGCATAGCTTTCCAGGTTTAAATAAAGAACCGGCTCTTTTTTAGAGAGTTCCTTGCCTAGCTCTAACGCAAACCGGGTTTTACCGATCCGGTGAATCGGAGAATAAACACCAATTACCCGTCCCTTGGCGGGATAATCTACCTCTGTTCTTTCTCTTATCCTCTCTCCCCCTTCCCTGCTGCCTTTCCGCTTTCCTCTTTCTTCTATTCTTCCTCCTAGCCCGGCTTCTTCGTATCCTCTTTGCACTGTCATTTTATCTGATTTTACGGCGAAGATTTGTTGCAGGCTCTTTTCGATGGATTGGTATTTTTCTACGCCAACCTCTTTCTCTAACAATTGTCCACCCTGCTCTCTGATCCACACAAACCTCTTTTCACCGGGAATCTCTTCTCTTTCTTGTGGAGGGAACTGCTCATCTATCACTAGGTAATGGATGTGATGTTGGTGAGAAAATTCGGCAACATCTTTCAACTCTTGAAACAGGTGAAGATTCAACTGTTCTCCTTTTTTCTGTGCCACCATTTCTAAGAAATTGGAAGCATATCCAATCTCTGTGTCACAGATTACAAAATTTTGTTGTTGCAAATAAAACCGCGCTCCTTTCTTTTGTACATTTGAACTCCCAAAGCTCCTCAGAAAAAACCACGACCTCACAAAGGACGAAAAGAAAAGCTTAATCAGGTGCTCTCCTGAATTGTTATAATCTCATATTTTTTGATTACCGTTAGTGAATAGCGCTACGAAATTGTAGCAAGATTAAGTAGAAAACTTTTATGACCTGAAGAAACAAGTCATCAGATGTTGTCAGTTAAAAATTCCCCTGCCGAAAGATACGCCTGCCCTGCCGCTTTATCCAAACGATTTCGGATGGCCTCACCAAATCCCTGTCCGGGAAAGGATTCGCTGTAAATATATGCTACTTTTTCCTCATTAAACTCACGCAATATCCGATATAAATTGCGCCCGATTTCTTCTTCGTCGTTTCGACCGCCTAAATTTTTAATAATTCCTTCTGTATAGAAAGAGAAAGTTTCGTCTGATGCTATGATTCCCACCTTATATCCGGCAGCTATTTTTTCATGGACAAGATACTTTATCGCCGCCACCTCTTGCAAAGGTTCTCCTTTTACAATCTGCAGTGCTCCCTCGGGAGCATAATGACGATACTTCATGCCCGGTGCTTTGGGGGCGATTTGATCATCCTTTCCACTCATCGGTTCTGCCGTTTCCACCGGCCCAATTACATCTTCAATCATTTCTTTAGTGATTCTCCCCGGGCGTAAAATCATCGGGGGCGTAACCGTCATGTCCAAGATGGTGGATTCTATCCCGATGGACACCTGTCCCCCATCTAACACCATCTCAATCTTTCCTGCCAAATCCTCAATCACGTGGCGAGCATTCGTTGGACTGGGTTTCCCGGAAATATTGGCACTGGGAGCCGAGACATAACCTCCGGCGGCTAGTATTAGCTTTCTTGCAATCTCATTTTCCGGTATCCGCACCGCCACCGTTTCTAATCCTCCGGTGGTGCCATATGGTACCAGCTCACTCTTTTCAAAAATCATCGTAAATGGACCCGGCCAAAAATGACGAGCCAGCCCTTCTGCCGCAACCGGTAGATTCTTCGTTATCGCTGATAGATCCTCTAATTTAGCGATATGTATAATCAGGGGATTATCCGAGGGACGCCCTTTGGCAAGATATGTTTTTCTTGCCGCCTCTTCGTCCAAACCATTGGCGCCCAGCCCATACACCGTTTCGGTGGGAAAGGCGACTAAACCACCGTTTTTCAAAATTTTTCCGGCCCTTTTAAGAATTTGGCTATCCGGCTTTATGGGATCTAGTTCTACTAATTTCGTTTTCATAAATTTTGAGCAAGGAAATACGGTACTCAAGAAGATAGAACTTACGAAGATTGACTTTGTCAATCGTGTGGTTCTACCGCATCAGTGCCGCGAGGAATTGCACTCTCCTTGGTTGCACTCTCCTTTCGCTTATTTTGAGCACTCTCGGAAACTCCCTTGCACGCATCTTTGCGGTTGATTTTCCGCCAGTTGCACACAAATTCACGAAGATTGAACTTGTTCAATCGCATAATCAA
>JGI20163J15578_10001129_pt1 | contig 11005 bp, 20 predicted proteins | sample TergutCu122P1_FD_15578 | JGI IMG/M metagenome (IMG submission 15578)
GCCTTTTCTTAGCGTCCCCTTGGCGGGGGGCCCGTCGCCGTGTCAAGGACGCATTCGCGCCGCCGTTGGCGGTGGCCATCCGGCCATCCTTGACACTGGGAGCATGTATCGCCACTCGCTCTTTGCGGTACCAGCCTTTGCCTTAACTCCATCTCTTCTTTTTCAAGCCTTGCATTTTCACGATGTGCCATTTCATAATGGCGGAATAACTCCTTTGTTGCCGGGTCATCACTAAACATCTCTTGTAATTCCATTGCTTCCGCTATTGGGTCAACTTTTACAAACGGCATAAAACCACAACCTCTCCAAAAGGTTTCTGGCTATGCATTACTCTAATTCTGCTTGTAATTGTTGTATTGTTGATTCGTCCAGATTTGTATATTTTAAAATCATATTGATATTCATTCCGTCTTTTAGCATCTTTTTTGCAATTTCAATCATTGCATCTTCAACTAGCATTTCAGCAAAATCCGTAATATAGTAATTGCCGGGGATTGCGGCCCCGGCTTTTTTTGTAGATTAGTCCTCAAGATTTTTTTGAAGTTCTTGTTCAAGCTTTTTAATAAGTTCCCAATCCTGAGCTTCCCTTGCATCTTGCAACCGTGTTATTAATGACCGCAAATGCGCGTTAAATTGTTTGTCAGTCATTCCCATCACTTTCCTCCTTTTCAAAGAGAAGTTTGTTCCCATTCGTCAACTACATCTCAAACTATACGTTGTACGTAAATGGCGGCATCATACGCCCAAGGCTTGCTTGTATACCGGTATCGTATCACTTTGGTCTTATATTTGCCAGCTCCTTTGCATGATACATCGCAAAACAATATCAGCCGCTAAAACAGGACCTGTTACCCAGTGTCAAGGATGGCCATAAGTCTGAGGGATAGTTAAGTTGATTATGCTGCTATGGTGTCTTGGTTTTCTCTTTAATTTCGTTATGCTTTAGAAGCAAATCCTCTATGGCTTCATCAAGCAATCTCGATACAGGGATTCGGCTCCGTGTTGAAAATGATTTTAATAATTCATACAGTTCGTGATCTGTAGATGTGCTCCAATGTTTACGATTACGGGCTTTTTTTACATCCATATAATGTCACCACCTTATGGACGATTATATAAATGAGTTTAAACATCACGCAAATAAATATACGTTAATACATGTATTGACATTTGGTTACGTTTGCTTTATCATTGCATTATGTAGGAATCTCTTAAAAAGGGAGCACTAAAATGGGCGCATCGGTTAAACACACGCTAGCTGATGCGTCTATTTTACTTTAAAAAATCAATCTATCATTCATTCACATCTCTTGGTTGAGTTGAGGTGTTATTCGGGCAATTGCTGATAGATTGATTGACTTGTTTTATATATCTTGTTTTTAATACTTGTTTTCCCCTCCCGACAAAGCCCGTGGTTATGGGATTTTTGGCTCATTATTAGGGACATTGATTTGCATTACTAGGGACATGAATTTGCATTACTAGGGACATTGATTTGCATTATTAGGGACATGAATTCGCAATATGGGTACATTGATTTATTATTAGGGAGATGAATTTGCATTACTAGGGAGTTAGTTATTTGTCTCTCACCAATAATATGATGTAATAATTTCTAAACACAGGTGATTAAAGCAGAAATTTTCATTATTGGGTACATTGATTTGCATTACTAGGGACATGAATTTGCATTATTAGAGACATATTATTTTTATAGTCCCTAATAATATGATATAATAATTTCAAAAAAACGGGTGATTAAGTATGCCATCTCTAAAAGGCAATTATCAGGTAGAAAAAAGAAATGTATTAAATGAAATGCGTTCAAACAACATGACCTTGCAAGAACTGCGCTTTTTAAGCATTTATCTCAGCAAAATAAACTCCCGTGATCCAAGTACGCGCATAGTACGCTTCGCTTTGACTGAATTTCAACGTATTATGGATTTAGGACGGATAGATATCGCTCATATGCAGCAGGTTACAAACAGCTTGTTATGCAAAGTAGTAAACATACCTAACGAAAACGGAGGTTACACAGGATTTCAGCTTTTTAAAGAGTGTCAGGTAAACAAGGATGATAATGATATTTGGTATGTAGAAATAAATGCCCATGACAGGGCCTTGCCCTTAATGTTTGAATTCAAAGATAAATATTTTAGCTACCAGCTTTGGAATGCGCTGCGCCTTAGAAGTTCGAACCAAATCCGGATGTATGAAATACTTAAGCAGTATGAGAAGCTTGGAAGCAGAACTATAAAACTAGAGGATTTGCGCCTGTTACTGGGAGTTGACCCGGAGCATTATGCCGTATGGAAAGATTTTCGTGTTAGAGTACTCAACTCTTGCCAAAAAGCTTTAGCCGAAAATACAGACATAAAATTTACATACGAACCTATCCGGAAAGGTGTAGGCAAGGGGACCGGCCGTAAGATAACCCATGTAAAATTTATCATAGAAAAAAACAAAGACCACACTGATCAGCTTAGCCTTCAAGACTTTATTGACCTACAGCCGGAAACGAAAATACCAGAAACGGAAATAATAGAAGATGACCCTCTGCTGGAATATGAAGAACACCTTCATCCCATAGCTGAAGCTTGTGATTATGAGTTTAGCAATTCAAAGTTGCAAGTGATTTTCAATGCGGTTTCCATTATCACAGATGAGTTAGTACGATACCGCCTAGTTAAACTAACTTATGACCGGATGAAAATGTATGCGGACATAAATGAAATTACTAGCCGGTTTGGATACTTCCAAAAAATATTGATTGTTGAAGTCGCGAAATTAACCGGCAAATAATTTATGTATCTTCGGTATGACTCTCCTTAATTTGATTATGCTTTACCATCAAATCTCTTATAGCCTCATCAATTAATCTTGCCAAAGGAATCCGGCTCTGTTTTGATAATGATTTTAATGCCTCATATAGTTCATGATCTGTAGATGTGCTCAATTGTTTACGATTAGGGGCTTTTTTTGTATCCATATAATGTCACCACCTTGTATAAAAAATTAAAATCTACATACGCTAAAAATAGCCTATACGTTAATTATAGCCTACACCATATCATAAAGTCAAAGGGTGATTTTATGATAAGTTACGATAGGTTTTGGGAAACTTTAAAAGCTAAAAAGGTCTCTCAATATAGCCTAATAGAAAAGCACGGAATCAGCTCAAGCGTCATTACAAGAATAAGGCGCGGGGAATACTTAGGTCTTCGTAAAATAGAGGATTTATGTAAGATACTAGAATGTGATATTCAAGATATCGTAACTTACGTTCCGGATAAAGAAAGTAAGGAGTAATATTCTGATTTATCCTGGATTTATAATGTACTTCCTTTTGGCCTGCAAAGGCACGTAGATTCAACGGTAGTGTTCGTTCCCCTCATTAAAAAATAACCCTACAAGGTTTGTTATACGGCTAATTATTTTAGTGGATGTTTCTTCTATGAACTTAACAGGCCGCGCTTCGGGGTCTATAGTCCGAATGTGCTGTGTTAATATAACCCCCGTTGTTTCCATACCATCATCTAGCGGAAGATGCAATGGGAACTTGCTTTTTGTATTACTAATAGGGCAAATTATTAATAAACCTGTTTTTTTATAGTAAGAGTCTCCGCTTATGATTATAGCTGGTCTTTTTCCTTTCTGTTCCCTTCCTTTAGTAGGATTGAAATCAACGGAAATTATATCTCCTTGACTTGGTACGTACTCTACCATACCTTTTCTCGCCCCACATCCTCACCAAAGTCCCATTCACCACATTTATAATCACCTTCATATCCTTCAAAAACTTCATCTAAACTCCGGTATAACGGGTAAGCCTTTGTTATGAATATTCCTTGGTTCATTTTTACCAACTCCACAGTATCATTTTCCTGTAGTGCCGTATCCTCTAATAATTTTTTCGGAATTCGGATACCTTTGCTATTACCAATTTTTTGAATTACTGCCTGCATAGTAAATCACCTCTATATCATGTTATAACATGAGTATATACATATTTCAATGCTTGACCAAATATAACCTTATCTGCTTAAAAATCAAAACTCTGCTTAAATGCTAAGAACCATTCATCTGGTACATACCTCCATCAAAATATAGAATAGCACAAAAAAGGCCCTCAAAAGGCCGAAATTGAGGTAAAATAATGAGTACATTATGTATAAAAAACAGGCCCAGCCCAAACATGACACCAAAACGGCAAGGGCATATTCCGGATATAATCGTATGCCATATAACAGACGGGGCATTCCCCGGTTCAATCTCTTGGGTAACAAACCCGCAATCGGAAGTGTCATACCACTACATGATATCCCGGTCCGGAGAGATTACCCAGTGCGTAGATATTGAAAATACGGCCTGGGCCAACGGAACCAGTAACAACGGTACCCGCGACAACCGGCATTCACGTCTGGCGGCCGTGCGTGACCGTAGAATTAACGCCAATCTGTACACCGTCAGCATAGGCTTTGAAGGCCTGCACAGTGAAACCCAGGGAGCATTAACACTGGAGCAAACCAGCGCAGCCGTAAGCACGATCGAGCTGATCCGGGATCAGATAATAGATATTTGGGGCACGGAAATACCGGTTAGCCGTGATAACATCGTCGGACATGCCTGCATTACACCGCTGCACCGGCCTAACTGCCCAGGTAACTTGTTTCCGTTTGAAAGAATCATCAATCATTTACAAGCACTTGAGAATTATTTAACCTCATCTCCGGATGCTTGGGCGAAAGAGGGCTGGCTTTGGGCAATGGAAGAGCTGCAAACGGACGGCACTCGGCCGCGAGACAATATAACACGCCAGGAAGCCATGGTTCTGCTGCACAGGCTCCATAACAGAGTGAAAAAACTATGAAGAACTATCTAACGGTCACAGCAGCAGCAGCGGGTGCATATGTTGCCGCGACTTTAGGCGGCTGGGATACGGCCTTGCAAACCTTAGTTGTTTTCATGGCGATTGACTACATATCCGGAATAATTGTTGCCGGCGTATTTTTAAAATCCCGGAAAAGCAAAAACGGGGCCTTGTCCAGCAAGTGCAGCTGGGAGGGGCTTGTAAAAAAAGGTATGCAGATTTTGCTGGTTTTAATCGCTTTCAGGTTAGATGTTATGATGGGAATCGATTTTGTCCGGACGGCTGTTATTATTGCGTTCATCAGCAACGAACTAATCAGCATTTTGGAAAATGCCGTATTGATGGGAATCCCAGTTCCGGACAAGCTGCGGAAAGCCGTTGATATTCTGGAAAGTACGAAACAAGGGGGGTTAAGATGACAAAGCAAATTTTGAGGGATGCAGCAATAACGCACCGGGAATGTATCATGCCGCCTTATAATAAATTTATCGGTACAGATGGTTTTGAAGCGATTTATCTGTTCTCCGAAACATTCAGCGGCACTAATATATATGTGCCAAGTCCCCGGACTATATTTAAGGAATGTATCGAACGGCGGATAGTAGACAATTATAACGGCAGCAACATTAAGAAGCTTGCTTGCAAGTACGGTTTCAGCGAACGGTTTATTCGTGGTCTTTTGTTATCGGCTGGGAAGCTTTAGATATAGTATCAATCCCATATCTTTTGTTAAGGCATTTTCTTGTTTTCTTTCTGAAGCTTCCCGTGCTTCACAAGTAAATCTTCCAAGGCCTCATCAAGTAGCTTTGTTGATGGTATCCGGGTTTCAACTGATAGGGTCTTGAACTTTGTATATATTTCTAAATCTATGGCGGTAGATATTTGCTTCCGGTTCCGGTATTGTTTGGTCACACTATCACTCCATTTCATGCTTAGTATATTGTTAGCAAGTAATGGCAATCAATCCTGTGATATATATAGAAATGGCTTGACATATAAAGCCATTTCATTTATTATGAAGTCCCTAACTTCGGACAAGCGCAGGGACGAAAAGAGCGTATTGGTTAGCTTGTGAGCTAACCAACACGCCCTTTTTGATGTTAAAAGGCCAGAACTACGAACTCCGGCCTTTTATTATATTGCGGGCAGTTAATAAAACCAAATATAATTGACAACATGTTTATACATATTGTATAATTATACATAAGGAGGTGCAATAGTAATGAACGTGACATTAAAGCAATGGGGAAACAGTGCTGGGGTTCGTATACCTAAAGAAGTTATGGAGAGCAGCAACCTACGATTGAATGAAGAATTGGAAATATTTACCTTTAATGGAGGAATCACACTTCAAAAGACATCAAAGAAAACGTTTAGCGATATAGCAAAGCCCCTTATTAGTACAAAAGATTGGAAATTCGATAGGGAGGAAGCTAATGAACGTCGTTAAAACTTTTATTGATACAAATATTCTTATTTACGCATTTACGGAAGATGAACCTATGAAACAAGAAATAGCGTTAAATTTTCTAAATGAATGTCTACCTGTTATATCAACACAGGTAGTTAAGGAGTTCTCTAATGTTCTATTAAAGAAAACAAATTTGGAGCCGCAAATTATTCAAGAAACAGTTAAAGAAATACTAAACATTACAGATGTTGTTAATGAGGAAGTAGGACTAATCTTCGCTTCTTTTGGCATACACAAGCAATATAAATTTTCATTCTATGATAGTTTAATAATAGCATCAGCAATAAAGTCAGAATGTAAGGTTCTATTAAGCGAAGATATGAGTGACGGTCAATTTATTGACGGGAAATTAAAGATTATTAATCCATTTAAGTGAATTTAGTATCTAGCAAATAACGATTTATAACTCCCTATGTAGAGTTTAATGTAATACTTGTAATGCAGCTAATGATAGCTGCGAACTCCGGCCTTTTATTATATTGCTGGCGGTTAACAAAACCAGCTGGTTCCGTCCAAACCAAAACTACCGGCCGATTATTCTTTTCCAAAAAGATTTTCTGGCCGTGTCTACTTCAGAATTATTTTCGTTTGAAGTAATCATACGAATATCTGCGGCATGTAAAACCTGGGCGGCTTCCGCTTGCCGCTGGGCATTTAGAAGTGCCTCGTTAAGGGCTTCTATCTGATTGTTTTTCACTTCAAGTTCTCGCTGTAACATGTTTATCAACGAGTCATAGACTGTATCATTCGCTGCTTCATTAACAGCATCATGAAGTGCTTCATCTGTATCATTTGCTGCTTCACGATGTGCTTTTGCTGTATCATGAAGCACTTCGCGATGCGCATCATGATGCACTTCTCTTGTATCACGAAGTGCTTCACTTGAAGCAGTTTTTTTCTCAAAGTGCCGTTTAATTAATGCTTCGGCGGAACCATCATAGTACAACACGCCTGCTTCACGAGACGCTTCATTGATGCGCTTCTTTTTGATGTAGCGATACACCTGTTGTTTGCTAACACCTAATGTGTCCGCTATCTGTTTCATCGTCTTCATAACATAACCTCAATCTTGCTTTTATGTATGTGTCAAATAAACCATCTAATTTCTTTTACTTTCAAATCCAAAAATAATTTCTATCTGCACTACAAAAACGTCATGTTTTAAAAATCCTGATTAACTTTAAAATTAGAATTTCGTTTACATAGATTTTATTAACTTTTTCATCCATCGGTCAGCAAAGCGATATATTTGTATATTGTCTGCCTGGAAACGCCGCATAGACGCGCAAATTCTAGTTTATTGATGTGACCTTCCTTGTACAAATAAAAACGATCTACGACCGTTTTGGGGACGTTTTGGGCCGTTAAGCGCGGACGGCCCAGTTTTACCCCTTTGGATCGGGCATGATTCAGGCCGCTTCTGATGCGTTCCACGGTCATATTTCTCTCCATCTCTGCAAATACCCCCATCATTTTCAGCATTCCTTCGGTCATGGCATCAATTTGTGAGCTGCAATCCACGGTGAAGCTTCCGATAACCAGCTTGATTCGGTTTTTCAGGGCAAAATCAATGATCTCACAAAGCTGCTTGGTAGAGCGTGTTATACGGGATATTTCCGTTGTTACAATGGTATCGCCGCTTTTGATGTGGCGCAGCAGCTTGTCCAGCTCGGGCCGGTTAATTTTTGTGCTGCTTTCGTACTCAAAATATATTTCCTCGGCCCCCATGGCGATTAGATCGCGCTTTTGGCGGTTGATGTCCTGTTTTGTTTCGTTGGTGCTGCACCGGGCGTAACCGTAGACGGTTGCCATATTTAACTGCTCCTTACTCCGTGCCTATAAGTTTCCGGAAGTATTGGAATTTATGTTTTATGCCGCCGTTTTGCTCATCATATCTTTGCATTTCCATGTATTTGCGGTTTAGGTATTGGTAGCATTTGAATTGATCTCCCAATATTGCCGGCATTCTTTCGGCTATCAGGCTGTTTATTTCAAGCATTTGATCTCCTGTAAAAACATTGTCGCAGGCATCCATCAGGAAAATGATACGGTCATTGTAGCCTGGGAGTTCATCTTCCGGTTCGCCTACTTTAGCTATGGCTTGCTGTAGGCTTGGCGAATTAAGGTTAATAAATTTATCAAGCTGTAAATCATCCTTGAAATTCTCATTCTTTGTTATGATAAATTTTATCTGTATAATTTTACCGCCGCGAGTTCTTGGGCCATAAGGTTCATATGTAAAAGATATGTCTGTGTTTACGGCTAGAGCTTTTTGGCATTTATCTAATACCCATGTTTTAAAATTTTGATACCGTGTATACTCATCTTCCTTAATACCTAAATATTTCTTAAGTAGTTCAACCGTTATTATTCTTGCGCCTGCTTTTTCATACTGCTTTAAAATTTCATACATGCGTAGCTGGTTTCTGCTTTTGGGCCGTAACGCGTTCCACAATTCATACTTAAAATAATGCCCCTTTAAGTTAAACATTAAAGGCAATGCTTTATCATGGGCATCTATTTCTATAATACGTTCACCTATTGAGTCTCTGATTATCGAACATTCTTTAAAAACCTGAAACCTGCTGAAGTCCTCGCCGTCATTACTTAAAGGGATGCCAACCGTCTGTGTCAGAATATCATTGATGGCCTTTATCAAGTCTTTTCTTTTAACTTCTTTCAACTCCATTATCTTCTGAAAATCACGTAAACGGAAATAGATCTTTCTTGTACGTTCATTTAACGGATTTATTTTACTTAAGTAAATTGAGAAAAACCGGAGTCCTTGTAGACTCATTCCGCAGGGCTCTATTTCGTTAAGCTGATTACTTTTTGTAATAATGTGATTTCCGTCAATCGTTGATTTTTCCATATGACACATTCCCTCTTCCAGTATTTATAATTAACAAAAAGTAACATAGCATAATAAGCTAGTATTGTCAATTCCCTAGCTTAAAAGGGGGAAAAATCTAGCTTAGTTGGGGGAAAAATCTAGCTTAGTTGGGGGAAGAATCTAGCTTAGTTGGGGGAAGAATCTAGCTTAGTTCAAAATTCCGATGTGTCGCAAATAGCATATTCATAGGCTTTTCAGGGGGTGCGGGCACTGCCGAAAACAAGTATATAAAACAAGTATATAAAACTAACTAACAAACAAGGAAAAACGAAAACACGTTTGTTAGTTAGTTTGAAATAACAAAATGCAAAAAAATTTTTGAAAGCAAATTGGAACTTAAATATATAAATGAAAGAATGTCTCTACATTTGGAAGAACATGTCCTCTTTTTTGACTAAGCATGTACGGTTTTCTTTTCTCGAAGGTGATACCCGCAAGTTGTCTTCACGTCTCATAAATTTTTTCTCCAACTTCCTTTTTAAAAAATAAGCAACCGGCAATATTGTCAATTTACTAGCTTAAAAGGGGAAAAATGTCTGCAAGTTCAAAATTTTGGAGTGTCAACACCCGCATAATTAATGAAATGCTAAAAGAATTTAAAAATAAATTCAGTCAATATAAACCTTTTTTCATTTGAGTACGCTTTTCTGACTAAGCATGTACGCTTTTCTTTTCTCGAAGGTGATGTTCAACTGGCTTTATGGTTACCGGAAGAATGTAGGCAAGTTGTCTTCACGTCGCTTAAAAGGGGAAAAATGTCTGCAAGTTCAAAATTTTGGAGTATCAAAACCCGCATAATTACGGGCTTTCTAGAATTTACTTGATAAATAATTATAATATAATTATAATATAATTATGGATGACATAATTTTTGAATGGGACGAGACTAAGTTCAAAACCAACCAGAAAAAACACAAGATTTCATTTGAGGAAGCCAAATCTGTCTTTTACGACGATCACGCAAAGTACAGGGATGACCCAGACCATTCAGAGGGGGAAGAAAGATTTATCATTTTGGGTTTGAGTAAAAAGGCTAATCTACTTGTAGTATGTCATTGCTACAGGGCTTCCGAAACGATAATCCGCATTTATTCAGCAAGAAAGGCGACCGCAGCCGAAACGCGGCAATATGAAAGTTGAGGTGATTTTTATGAGAGATGAATATGATTTTTCGCAAGCTGAAAAAAACCCTTTTGCCAAAAGGTTAAAAAAACAAGTAACAATAAATCTTGATAGAGATACAGTTGACTATTTCAAGGAACAATCATCAATATCGGGAATACCTTACCAAACCCTTATAAATCTGTACCTTTCCGACTGTGCGGCACAAAAACGGCAGTTACAAATACAGTGGAGTTAATCCGGAACCTTAATGCTAAAAGAATCAAAAAACGAATTCATTCATACAAACTTTCTCCAACCTCGAAACCATTCGCCGTCTTTTCAAAAATATAAGCAACCGGCAATTCAGGAGGCGGTTCCGGCCCGATCCGGTCTCTCAAGTAAAGCATATCGATTTCAGCAGCTTCTTTCATGGCATACTTAAGCTCATAGTCAGGATAGTTCCAGACATAGTATTGCCGGTAATATGCATGGTAAATAAAGTCCATGGATGTCCTGTATACGGCCGCCAGCTTGAACAGTACATCAATGGCCGGCTTTCTTTGGCCGGCCTCAATGGAATGGTACAGGCTCTTGCTGATCCCTAAGACCTCAGCCAGCTGCCGCTGAGTCAGGCCTTTGGCAGTCCGTAGATCACGGAGCGAGA
>JGI20163J15578_10001131_pt1 | contig 10999 bp, 6 predicted proteins | sample TergutCu122P1_FD_15578 | JGI IMG/M metagenome (IMG submission 15578)
TTGTTTGACATAGAGCAAACCATGGCAAAAGAAATATTCCAAGGAGTGACTTACCCTTGGGAAGTATTGCCAAAGATAAAAAGTTTTATCTTAGAGTTAGGGGAGGCTTTAAGTGCTGAAGAATACAACAAGGGTGGAGAAGATATTTGGATTGCCAAATCTGCTAAAGTAGCTGATAATGCTTGTATTCATGGACCTGCTATTATAGGACCAAATACGGAGGTTAGACACTGTGCTTACATTCGAGGAAGTGTCATTGTAGGAGAAAACTGTGTCGTAGGAAACTCTACGGAGCTGAAGAATGTGCTTCTTTTTAATAGTGTTCAGGTGCCTCATTATAATTATGTTGGTGATTCTGTATTAGGATACAAGGCTCATATGGGAGCGGGTTCTATTACTTCAAACGTAAAGTCAGATAGAGGGTTAGTGGTGGTGAAAACGGCTACAGAGGAGTTAGAAACAGGATTAAAGAAATTTGGAGCCATGATTGGTGATGGAGTAGAAATTGGGTGCAATGCAGTGCTAAATCCTGGTTGTGTAATTGGAAGAAATTCCAGTATCTATCCTGTGGTGAGTGTTCGCGGGGTAGTGCCAGAGGGGAGTATTTATAAAAATGAGAAAGAAGTGGCTAAAAAAAGATAAGGAGTGGATTGCCACGTAGCCTTGCTCCTTGCAATGACAAGCAAGTAAAGGTTTACACTCGTTAATTTAGCTGAATTGCAACTGATACATAAGGGCAAGAAATAGATATTAAAGAATAGATATAAAGAATAGGAATAGAAAATGGCAGAAAGACTAACAAAAAGTGACATAGAGAAAATTAAAGAAGAAATATTACATCGTAAGTTAGTGGTGCGAAAGAAGGCTATAGAAGCAGTGAAAGTGGCAAGGGCTCATGGGGATTTAAGTGAGAACTTCGAATATTATGCCGCTAAAAAAGATAAAAATGCCAATGAAAGTCGTATCAATTATTTAGAGCGAATGTTAAAATTTGCTATTGTTGTTGATGACATCTCAAAAGATGACGAAGTGGGAGTGAATAATACCGTGGAAGTGCTTTTTGTAGAGGATAATTCTACAGCAACTTATCGGTTGGTTACTTCCATTCGAGAAGATTCACTTGCAGGCCTAATTAGCATTGAGTCTCCTCTAGGCAAAGCTCTCATAGGGCGAAAAGCAGGTGAGAAGGTTCATGTTAGAGTGCGAGATAATTTTGGTTATGATATTGTGATCAATAAAGTAGAGAAGACCAATGATGAGAGTGGAGACAAGATAAGTAGTTTCTAAAAAACAACACTCAGTTTAGAAGTAACTCTCACAAGGGTGTTGTTTTTTGCGTTTTTTTGTCCAGATATTTACTGCTGCTCTAGGTTGATATTGGCTGTGGACAGCATCAACTTAATCCGATTCAACTGATTCACCTCGCTGGCACCTGGGTCGTAGTCAATGGCTACAATATTCGATTCAGGGTGACGACGGCGAAGTTCTTTGATGACTCCTTTTCCAACTACGTGGTTAGGCAAGCAAGCAAAAGGTTGAGCACAGACAATATTGCTTGCTCCACTATGAATTAATTCCAACATCTCCCCTGTTAGGAACCAACCTTCTCCTGTTTGATTCCCAATGGATACAATCTCAGAAGCCATCTTGGCTAATCGTTCAATTGGAACAGGAGGCTCAAAATGTTTGCTGGCCTCAAAAGCCTTAACGGCAGGTGAACGAAACCATTCTAGGGTTCTAATCCCAAGGTTCCCCATGGTAGCCCTTATCTTTTTCATCCCGAAATGAGAAACTTTGAAGTTCTGATTGTAAAATCCGTACAACAAGAAATCCAGCAGGTCTGGCACTACTGCTTCAGCTCCTTCTTTTTCCAAAAGGTCAACCAGATAGTTATTAGCAGCAGGCATGAATTTCACAAGAATCTCCCCTACCACTCCAACTCGAGGTTTCTTAATGTTCAGAAGAGGAATGTTGTCAAAGTCATGGATCATGTCTCGACACAATTTTTTCATCTTTTGTCTAGAGGGGTAACCACCACTTAGGAAAAACTTACATTTTTCTGCCCATTTCCGGTGTAGTTTGTTGGTAATTCCAACCTCTGCTTCGTAAGGACGCATGCGATAGATACATCTCATTAACACATCCCCCAGTACAACAGCATACATAGATTTTAATACTAAAAGAGGCGTAATCTTAAATCCTGGATTGGATTCCAATTTGGCAATATTCAATGAGATAACTGGAATGTGAGAAAAACCAGCCTTCTTTAAAGCTCTNCGAATAAAGCCGATATAGTTAGAGGCACGGCAGCCNCCTCCTGTTTGGGTGATAATAATCGCCAGCTTGTCTGTGTCATNNTTCCCCTCTAGAAGTGTTTCCATAATCTGTCCAACCACCATCAAAGAAGGATAACAAGCGTCATTGTTCACGTATTTCAACCCAATGTCTACCGCTTGTTTGTTGTCATTGTTCAAGACTTGAAGTTTATATCCCGCCGTAGCAAAGGCAGGCTCTAATAATTCAAAATGAATAGGGGACATTTGTGGGCAAAGAATAGTATGGGTGCTTCGCATCTCCTGGGTAAATAATGCTCTCTCTAATGTGACAGACGAAAATTCACGTTTCTTTTTTTGCTCTTCCCTTACTCGAATGGCTGCTAACAAAGAACGTACCCTAATTCGAGCAGCTCCTAAATTGTTTACCTCATCTATCTTAAGCACGGTGTAAATCTTATCAGACCCTGTCAATATATCTGAAACTTCATCTGTGGTAACTGCGTCTAACCCACATCCAAAGGAGTTAAGTTGGATCAAGTCTAAATGGTCTGTAGTCTTCACAAAATGAGCAGCAGCATATAAACGAGAATGATACATCCACTGATCCACTACATTTAAAGGACGCTCGATAGGATGAAGATGAGAGATAGAATCCTCTGTTAAAACAGCAATCTCATAAGAGTTAATCATCTCAGGCAATCCATGATGAACTTCAGGGTCAAGATGATAAGGACGACCTGCAAGGACGATTCCATGGTGACCTGTTTTGTTTAAGAAATCTATGGTTTCTTCCCCTTTTCTCTGAATATCCTCTCTCCATCTTTCCACTTCCTTCCAAGCAAGAGCGGTAGCATTTTTGATGGTTCTCGGTGTGAGGTCATATTTGTGAGAAAACTCCTCCACAAGGCGATAGGTAATAGTATCTAAGTTTCTAAAGGAGATAAAGGGATTCATAAAATCAACATCCCCGTCCATTACGGATTCCATGTTGTTTTTAATGTTCTCAGGATAAGAAGTTACAATAGGGCAATTGTAATGATTCTGAGCATCAACAAACTCCTCCCGCTCATAAGGAATAGAGGGGTAGAATATCGTAGTGACTCCTTCTTTAACTAACCATTCCACATGACCGTGAACTAATTTGGCTGGATAACATTCGGATTCACTAGGAATGGATTCGATGCCTAGTTCATAAATTTCTCTTGTTGATGGAGGAGAAAGCACCGTTCTAAATCCAATCTCTTTAAAGAAAGTAGCCCAGAAAGGATAGTTTTCGTACATGTTGAGAATACGTGGCAAACCAATGGTTCCCTTGGTGGCTTCTTCTTCTGTTAAAGGAGTGTAATCAAAAGTTCGCTCCATCTTGTATTCATATAGATTAGGGAGGGCATTCTTTGACTTTTCTTCTCCAATTCCTTTTTCGCAACGATTGCCAGAGATAAAACGTCTATTGCCATTGAACTTGTTAATGGTCAAGCGACAGCTGTTGTTGCAGGCCTTACACTTGGTCATAGAAGTTTCTACTTCTAGATTTTCTAATTCTTCAAGGGTGAGCATGGTGCTTGTCATTTTTGTGATCGCAGAAGTATTCTTTATAACAACACTTTCCTTTCCAATACTTTCTCCAATGATATGATCTACTTTATTATTTGCTGCTATTGTATCCTTAGTCATAATATTCTCGTCTGCCACATTACATTTAATGATTGAATGATCTGCAATAGTCTTCTTACCTTTAGACGATTTTTCATTATAACGTTCTCTAGCAATCAATGCCGCCCCAAAAGCACCCATAATTCCAGCTATATCAGGGCGTATGGCTTCACACTGGGCTACGATTTCAAAGCTTCGCAGGACGGCATCGTTGTAAAAGGTTCCTCCTTGAACCACAATGTGCTTCCCAAGTTCGCTGGCATCTGAAACTTTTATTACTTTAAATAAAGCATTTTTAACTACAGAATAAGCAAGACCAGCGGAAATATCAGCCACACTTGCCCCTTCNTTTTGAGCTTGCTTTACCCTTGAATTCATGAACACGGTACAACGAGTTCCAAGGTCAATAGGGCTGTTAGCATATAAAGCCTCTGTGGCAAAATCTTCAATAGAATGATTAAGAGAGATGGCAAAGGTTTCAATAAAGGAGCCACAACCTGAAGAACAAGCTTCATTGAGTAAAACATTATCTACCGTTTGATTTTTAATTTTAATGCATTTCATATCTTGACCACCGATGTCGATAATACAGTCTACATCAGGTTCAAAGTATGAAGCGGCATAGTAGTGAGCGATGGTCTCTACTTCCCCTTCGTCTAATTGAAGAGCAGCTTTCATCAAGGCTTCTCCATATCCAGTGGAACAAGAGTAAGCAATGGAGGCTTCTGGTGGAAGTTGTTGGTAAATCTCTTTAATGGCTGAAATGGTGGTTGCCAGGGGATTCCCTTCGTTATTCCTGTAGTAGGAGTACAATAAGGTACCATCTTCAGAAACCAAAGCCAGTTTAGTGGTGGTTGAGCCTGCATCGATTCCTAAAAAAGTTAACCCAGCATAAGAAGTTAAATCTTGNAGAGGAACCTGCTGCCTGTTGTGACGGCTTATGAATTCATCGTAGTCTTCCGTGGATTTGAAAAGAGGTTCTAATCGCTCTACTTCAATGTCCATTTTTATCTTTTTGGCCAGACGCTCTTGTAACTCTTGCAAGGCCACAACCTGTTCCATCTTTGAGTTAAGAGCAGAGCCGATAGCAGCAAAAAGGTGAGAATGTTGGGGAGCGATTACCTGCTCATCTTTCAACTTAAGGGTTTCAATAAAAGCAGTCCTAAGTTGTGGTAAGAAGTGCAAAGGACCACCAAGAAATGCCACATTGCCACGAATGGGCTTACCACAGGCAAGACCACTAATGGTTTGGTTCACTACGGCTTGAAAAATAGAAGCGGCCAAATCCTCTCTGGAAGCTCCTTCATTAATCAAAGGTTGAATGTCAGATTTGGCAAAGACACCACAGCGAGCAGCAATGGCATACTGGGCTTGGTGATGCTTAGCATATTCGTTAAGACCCATAGCGTCTGTTTGAAGAAGAGAAGCCATCTGGTCAATAAAAGAGCCAGTCCCTCCAGCGCACACACCATTCATTCGTTGTTCTACATTGCCTGCTTCAAAGTAGATAATCTTGGCGTCTTCTCCTCCTAGTTCAATGGCAACGTCAGTGTGAGGGGCATAGTCTTGCAGAGCACTGGCTACGGCAATCACCTCTTGGACAAAGTCGATTCCTAGGTTGTTGGCAAGAGTAAGACCTCCAGAGCCTGTAATCACGGGAGCTACTTTAATGGTTCCCAGCTGATGGAGGGCACGATTAAGAAGATCAGAAAGAGTTTCCTGAATGTTGGCAAAGTGTCGCTCATAATCCGAGAAGATGAGCTCTTTATTTTCGTCTAAAATTGTTATTTTTACAGTGGTGGAACCAATGTCGATTCCTAAGGTTTTTAAGTTCTTTGCGTTCATAAAATCCTCTATGTTTATTATGGCCAGCAATTTTGTTGTGTCGATTATGGAGCAAACATGTTTTATTAAAAATCAGATAGATAATATAAAGAATCAATTGTTGTCTCAATACTTTTAACAACGCTTATATTATACGATAAGCGATAAAGAAAGTAAATAATGAGCTTATAAAGTCACGCCTTGTTTAAAGATAGCCATATCATGATATCCGGCTTCCTCTGCTTTTGACAATTTACCTGAAGCAATGGTCATAACAAAGTCAAACAATTCCTTGGAAACAACTTCTAAGTCTTTGCCTTCCACTACTTCGCCACAATTAAAGTCGATCCAATTTGCTTTTTTGTCTGCCAGCCCAGAATTGGAAGAGATCTTAACCGTTGGAACCGGCGAAGCAAATGGAGTTCCAAGGCCTGTGGTAAACAGAACAATCTGAGCACCTGAAGCGGCTAGAGCAGTGGCGGCTACCAGATCATTCCCTGGAGAACTGAGTAGGTTGAGGCCAGGCTTGCTTACGGACTCACCGTAGGCAAGAACTCCTTGAACAGGAGCAGTGCCAGACTTCTGAGTACAGCCAAGGGATTTGTCTTCTAAAGTGGAGATTCCCCCTTCCTTATTCCCAGGGGAGGGGTTTTCATAGATGGTTTGATTGTGATTTTTAAAATAGGTCTTAAAGTCGTTAATTAGTGAGACGGTTTCATTGAATAGCTCCTCATTGGCGCAGCGATTCATCAACAAAGTCTCGGCACCAAACATCTCAGGAACTTCTGTTAGGATGGTAGTGCCTCCTTTGGAGATAAGCATATCTGAGAATACACCTACGGTCGGATTGGCAGTGATTCCAGACAGACCATCACTCCCCCCACACTTTAAACCGATGATGAGTTCACTACAAGAAAGGGGCTCTCGCCTAAACTGGCTGGCATACTTCACCAGTTCTTCAATAATCGTCATGGCTTCAGACACTTCATCTTCCACTTCTTGAGCAACTAAGAATCGGACTCGGTTAGGATTATATTCACCAATATACTTCTTCAATTCTTGGATGGTGGTATTTTCACAACCCAATCCCATCACTAACACACCACCTGCATTGGGGTGGTTGATGAGATTGGCTAGAATCTTATAAGTATTCTCTTGATCTTCTCCCATTTGGGAACAACCATAAGGATGAGGAAAGGCGGCAATGCTTTCAATGTTATTTTTCAGGTGCTTTCTGGCTTGTCTTTCAATAGCTGTGATAACGCTATTCATACACCCAACGGTAGGAATAATCCAGATTTCATTGCGAACCCCTACTTTGCCATTCTCCCGTCTGTAACCTTGGAAAAAGGTGGGTTGGGTGACAGGAAGAGGAAAAATATCCTTTTCATAAGAGTAGGTGAGCAAATCATCTAATCCTGTGCGAAGATTGTGGGTGTGAACCCAAGCACCAGAAGGGATATCCATAGTAGCGAATCCAATAGGAGCTCCATATTTAAGAACAGGAGTGTCTTTTGAAATATTTGCCAAAGCGAATTTATGCCCCTTAGGAATGGTCTCTGTTATGGTGAGGGTTTGATTTTCAAGAGTAATCGTACAACCCTTGGTTAAGGGGAGTAAAGCAACAGCAACGTTATCAATTATGTTGATTTTTATGGTTGTACTCATGGTTGATCCTTTCTGTTAGCTTGATACAATGGATGTAGGGGGTGTAATCTTAGGCGTATTTTTTTCGTTTTCGGAAGCCGTAGACGAAGCAATCCAGTTGAAAATTTAGAGATATAATTTCATAGTTTCATAAGTTCCATCCTCGCCAATAGAGGTTAAACATCTTACCACCTCATCCTCAAATCCTGGAATTTGACATAGATCCTCGCCCCAGAAAGATTCATTGCTACAGACTGTATGAACCAGTTCTGGTACAGACAACCCTTGTTTGTCATTGAAGAATTCCAAAACTGCCCGGTCATCTTTAATGAGATAGTCTCCTTCTTTGCTGGTGCCTACTAACCCCTCCTTTGTTAAGGTATGGCCACTGAAAAAAGCAATATAAAAAGCAAAACTTGCAGCGGTGCAAGAAGGAATCTTGCCCTCTCTTTTAACATATTCTTTCAAAGTGGGAAGAAGTCTAGCTCGCCACTTTGAAGTGGAATTGAGGGTGATAGCGATTAACTCATGGTCAATAAATGGGTTTTTAAAACGCTCTTTTACAGAAATGGCAAAACTCTCCAGTTCTTCCTTTGGTAAATCCAATGTAGGGATGATTTCATCATAGATGATCTTGTCCATGAATCCAGAGATAACCTCATCATTCATACAGTCTCGGACGATTCTAAAACCAGCCAAATAGGCACCCATGACAAAGGAGGTATGTGCTCCATTAAGAATGCGTACCTTTCGTATCTTATAGGGAGTGTAATTATCGGTAATCAAAATGGGCAAATCCGTAGCGTTACTTGGGAACTCCTTCTTAAAAAAGTCAGGAGCTTCAATCACCCATAGAGCGAAAACCTCGCCGGCATTAAGAAGTTGATCCTCATAGCCCAACTCATGGAAAATGGCTTGCGCTTCACTGGTAGGAAAACCAGTAACAATTCGATCCACTAAGGTGGAGCAGAAGAAAATTCTTCTTTCAAGCCAGTGGATAAAATCATCACCTAAACTCCATTGATTGGCATATTGAAGGACACATTTTTCTAATTCTTTGCCGTTGTCATCAATGAGCTCACAAGGAAGAATGAAGAGACCTTTATCAGGAGAATCTCCAAATTTTTCAAAACGATGGTAAAGAAATTGGGTTAGCTTTCCAGGAAAAGAACGGGCTGGAGTGTCTGTAAAATGGCATTCAGGGTCATAAACAATGCCAGCCTCTGTGGTGTTGCAGAGGATGAAACGCAAATCAGGATTGTGAGCACAGGCCATAAATTCAGAGTACTCTTCATAAGGGTTGATGCTTCTACTAAGAGAAGAGATGACCCTTTTATCACTGACCTGCTGCCCATCTTGAAAGCCACGCTTCAAAAGAGTGTATAACCCCTCTTGTTCATTAATGAGGTTGGTTAGACCTGTGGTAACCGATTGGCAGACCACCACTTTGGAATTAAATCCTACCTCTTCATTCATTACATCAATGAAATAATCGGCGAACCCTCGAAGGAAATTGCCACCCCCAAATTGTAAAACTCGCTCTGGAGCATCTGGAAGAAGATAGCCTTTGTAGTTTAGCTCTTGTAAAGTGTTGTAAGATAGTTTTTTCATGTTTTGATTTCCTCATTCTTTCTAAAAACAGGATTTGCTAGAGTTAGTATTATCTTATTGCTGGTAAGCATAAAGCTCATGACCTGTTACGCCTTTACATTTTCCATAGATGAAATTAAGGCTTTAAGGCTTAGTTCTGGTAACCCTACACTTGAAGATCGGTGTATTCTGTAGCATATTTTTTTGGAGACATTCCTACTTTTTCTTTGAATCGTCGAATGAAATTGGCATAATCGTTAAAGCCTGTCATAGAGATGGTTTCTTGTACCGTATAACCCGTTGTCAACAATAATTTCGCTTTTGAAATTCTCTTTTCACAGATGTATTCATGAATGGTGGTATTGGTGTGCTCTTTAAACAAGCGACACAAGTACCCTTTGCTTAAATGGAATTTATCAGCCAGGTTATTCAAAGAGAGATCTTCGTCTAAAGATTGATGAATATAATTCAAAATATCAGCGATATATTTATTGTCTGAAGGAGGGTGATCAACAGATGGGGATTCTGCAACATTCATAATGAGCAAGATGATTTCTGTTAAAGTGGCATTCTCCACTAGGTCAGAGCCAAATCCTCTTATAGTGGTTAATTTTTCTATGAGCTCCATCATTTTACTGTGTTGAGTTTTAGATAAAGAAATGCGACTGGAATATTTGCTTTTATCATAAAAGCATTCTGTTAAAACCGTTTGAGGTGAGGAGAGGCTTTTAAGGAAATCTGGCATAATCGATAAAATATATCTCTCATGAGGCTCCCCTTTTATGGCTTCAACACGATGAGTTTCAAACTGATTGATGATAAATATATCATATTTTTTTACAGGATAGATGATTCCGTCAATGATAAAATATTTACCATTTGAAAGTCCGTAATAAATCTCAAGATTATTGTGAGTATGCAAGGGCTGTGGTGTTACACTTTTATTCAAGTAAGAGATGGAAAAACGACCACTTTCTGCACATGCAAGCTCTGAAGAAATACAGCATCTTTTAAGATCCATAATATAGCTCCTTTTGTTGTCCAAAGTCACAAGAAATCATTCTTGTATCCTATATAATATGATAGGTCTTATTATCGCACTGCGTGCTCTCAGGCGGTAAAACTGCTTATAGCTCATATTATAATGGAAGAGGTTAAGAATTGCAATATATTTGGTGAATATCTGCAAAGAACATGTAATCTTCATCTGTTATGATATGAAATAACAAAAAAAGAGAAAGATATCTTTATTTTTAGGAGGATTTTTATATGGTAGTAAGTACCCTGAAACATTGCGAACAATATTATGTGTTTGGAGAAAGATTTAAGAAAGCATTTGAATTCTTAAAAGCCAATGACATTACCAAGATGGAAGTGGGTCGTTATGACATTGACGGAGATGATGTGTTTGCCTTAGTACAAGCTTATGATTCCAAGTCGATTGACAACTGTGGCTTTGAAGCCCATCTTAAATATGCTGATCTTCATTTTGTAGGCAAAGGTTTTGAATACCTAGGTTATGGTCCTTTGGAGCGTGCTGGTGAGCCAATCACAGAATACAATCCCCAGGCAGATGCGATTTTCTATGAGAAGGAATGCCAATTTGTTCTTCTTCAAGAAGGGGATATTGCCATTGTGTTTCCTCATGATGTTCACATGCCTCAAAAACGTGCCCTTGTAGAAGTGCCTGTAAGAAAAGTATGTATAAAAGTTCGAGTAGCGGACGAATGTTAAAAATTAAGTGAAGTAGACCTGAATACACGATTGCGTGACTCTAACAAAAGAGAGAATAGCGATTGGGAATGGTTGGTAGTAAAGCACTGATAATGACCATCGTTATCGGTGTTTTGGTATTATACGTGGAGGAAAGATAAAGATGAGCAATAGTTCTTGGGCAGTAAGAATTGCTGAAACATTTTTAGAAAGAAAACCAGATTTAACAGAGGCATGGACTTATGATGTTGGAATTGTTTTAAAAGGCTTTGAAGGGTTGTACCATCTCACAGGGG
>JGI20163J15578_10001132_pt1 | contig 10995 bp, 7 predicted proteins | sample TergutCu122P1_FD_15578 | JGI IMG/M metagenome (IMG submission 15578)
ATCTTCCTCATTGATTCCATGGCCCTTCAATCTCTTACCAATCAAAGTCGGATGATTCGGTCAGATTTGTTGGAAGTCATGCCTGGAGCAATTCCTGAAGTTATTAGAAAGGTAAGCTCATTCACCAAAAAACCTGTAATTGCAGGAGGATTAATCACCACTAAAAAAGAAGTAATTGAATCTCTGGAAGCAGGAGCAACTGCTATATCCACCTCCAACCAAGAGGTTTGGAGTCTATAAGTAGTACGTCAAGGAACCTCCTCGAACACTCGCTGTTGCTGGTTGGTTCAAGGAGGTTCGACAGCCTGTACCCGCAAGGGTGAAAGCTGTCCAGGTCAAATATCCAACCCGTATACCATATCACTACAAATCCAAACTAGAAGTCAGGAGGAAAAAACATGGCTAAATACGTTATGGCACTAGATTCAGGAACCACCAGTTGCCGATGCATCCTATTCAATGAACGCGCTGAAGTTTGCAGTGTGGCTCAAAAAGAGTTCACCCAACATTTCCCAAAGCCTGGCTGGGTAGAACATGACGCCGACGAAATCTGGTCCACCCAACTGGAGGTAGCCAAAGCTGCCATGAACAACATTGGTGCCATTGCTACCGATATCGCTTCCATTGGTATCACCAACCAAAGGGAAACCGTTGTGGTGTGGGACAAGAAAACAGGAGAGCCTGTTCATAACGCCATTGTATGGCAGTGTCGGAGAACATCCGAGTATTGTGATTCCTTAAAAGACAAGGGACTAGCAGAATCTTTCCGCCAAAAGACAGGACTGGTTCTGGACGCTTATTTCTCAGGAACCAAGCTCAGATGGATACTAGAAAATGTGCCTGGTGTCAGGGAACGTGCCCGGGCTGGAGAGGTGTTGTTTGGCACCATTGAAACATGGTTGATTTGGAAACTTACCGGAGGAGCGGTGCATGTATCGGATTATTCCAATGCATCACGCACTCTTCTTTACAATATTATTGACTTAAACTGGGATGATGAGATACTAGCAGAGATGAATATCCCTGGCAGTATGTTACCAGAAGTTAAGCCTTCAAGCCATGTTTATGGCGAGTCCGATGCCAAACTTTTTGGTGCACCCATTAAGATTGGAGGAGCTGCTGGAGATCAACATGCCGCCTTGTTTGGCCAGACCTGCTTCAATCCTGGTGAAGCCAAGAACACTTATGGAACCGGTTGCTTTTTGCTGATGAACACAGGAGAAAGCCCTGTATTCTCAAACAATGGCCTGCTTACCACCATTGCCTGGGGCTTAGACGGAAAGGTGGAGTATGCTTTAGAAGGTTCTATTTTCGTAGCTGGGGCTGCCATTCAATGGTTAAGAGATGAACTTCGCCTCATCGACTCTGCCCAAGATTCCGAATACATGGCCAGAAAAGTGGAAGACACCAACGGTTGCTTTATTGTTCCAGCTTTCACAGGGTTGGGAGCCCCTTACTGGGATCAGTATGCTAGAGGAGCCATTGTGGGATTAACTCGTGGGGTGAATAAAAATCACATCATCAGAGCCACCCTAGAATCCCTGGCCTTCCAGGCCAATGATGTACTTACTGCCATGAAATCTGATTCTGGAATTAATCTGACCACCCTTAAAGTAGACGGTGGTGCTTGTACCAACAACCTGCTGATGCAGATGCAGGCCGACATTATTGATGCTCCAGTTAGTAGACCCACCTGTGTGGAGACCACTGCTATGGGTGCTGCTTACCTTGCAGGATTGGCGGTTGGCTATTGGTCTGACAAAGAAGATGTCATTAAGAACCAATCCATTGATCGAATATTTGAGCCTACCATAGATGAAGCTTATAGGACTGCCAAGATAAAAAATTGGCACAAAGCAGTGAAATATTCCTTTGACTGGGCGAAAGAGGACTAAAAATCACTACACAGAATCACTAAGACATTAAACACAAGCCCAAAACCTCCTTATGCACAACAGGTTTTGGGCCTAATTTTTTTGGGTGTTTCGCTTGTTCGTATCACCGAACACCTTTCAAAGCATAAACATTATTGACGATCTATTAGCGGCATCTCTGTCATTCGTAAGTTTGTACACCCATATGGAATCAACTCCATAAGCTGAGGCTTTCCTATGGGTTTCAAATCTTTTGGTTTTTCATCACATACCCCACTGGAGAATCCCCAGTCAACTTCTATCATCTTTGTCGTCAAGCTTACTGGTGGCGAATTGGGATCAAAAGGAATCTTACCAATACCGTGTTGATTAAAATCAAATTGGTTTCGCCAAAATGCATAATTCCACTTGGAGCGAGGGAATATCTGGTAATCACAATATGGATATTTCCTCTCCACACCATCTCGAGTATATTCTAACTTCTCCCATTCTTCCTCAATAGGAAGGGAATAGAGAAGAGGCCCTCTCCAAACGCAGTTCATGCCACTGGGTCGCCTACGCAGTTTGGAATCAAACTCAAAGGACACCGCCACAGCATCCTCTCCTGACCACTCTTTCTTCACAGGATAGAATCCAGATTCTGCAGCCACTTTATCTACCGTCGCTAATCTGGCACTTCCTGGAATTCTTACATACAAGGTGAATTCCACAGGTACTGCGGTTTTCACAATCACCTGATATCCATCTTCAAAAGGATAATCCGTACGGATGACAAGTTCTAGGTCAACCCCATTAACTTTTGTATTTAATTTGCAGGGAGCAATTGCTGTAATTGCCACCCCATCTGCTGCTTCCATCATGGTAGATAGAGCAAACTTTGGCCAACCTTGGTTGAAGTTTGCTGTACAGCAACCATAGTTTGGCTCCAGTCCAAACAAGTGAGCGTCTGGCCCATTGGTTCTAAAATGCACCTTTCCTTCAGGTATGATGCTGCACTCCACCTGATTGGTCATCTGGTCATATTGATGACTCCACATATCTGGACTGATGGTTGCAGGAAGGGCATTAAATGTTAGCTTTTCCAATCGGTCTGACCATTCACTCTCTCCAGTAAGGGCAATCAGCCACTCATAAGAGTACATGGCTTCTGTAACTGAACATAGCTCCAAGCCCTGAATCGGACTTGTGCCAGAGAGACATTCATCTCCAGTAAAGTGTTCCACTGCCATTCCATGATCCCGTAACAATATTTCAATTGCCTTCTTGGCAAAAGCATGAGGGTCCTCGTTAGAAATTCGTGAAAACAGCCCTCTGGATTTTAACATCATGGCTAGATTCACCACATGCGTCATAAAACTCCAACGACCATGGGGGTGAGGTTTAGAATATCTCCAATTGTGAAAAGTTTTTTCGTAGTCCACCCCCTGCTCTTCAAGCTTATGAGCCAACTCCAACATCCATTCCTCTTCCTTACGCTCCATCAGCCAATACAGGGGAATTAAGCATTCATACCATCGGGTGGCTGCCCAGTTAAAGACAGTGTGTCTTTCTATGTGCAGATTCAGCTGAGCCAATGCTCTGTATACCGCATCTTCAATCCGAGGATCCTCAGTGCAATCGTGATAAACCACCAACACCTTGCAGATTAAAAACAGCGCCCACATATCATATCTTCCTCGCTCCTCTTCTCCACAAGGACATATCCACCCATCTTCCTGTTGACCTTTTAAAATCGCATCGATGTATTGCTTTGCTCTAGCCTTCATGTCCTCATCATCAAGAAGCCAGGCTAGCGGAATGAAACCATCTAGCCAATAAGGTACACGTTCCCAGCCCTCTTTATCGCCTCCAATCCATTTGCTGTTTTTCACGTCAGGCCAGACCTTATCCAGATTGCCACTTAACCCTTTTCCTTGAATCTCCAATTGCTTACGTAGCCATCCTTCTGGCGACAGTTGATGAACGCTGTATTGCTTGAATATTAATTGATTTAACATAATAAATCCTCCCTCTCTAGAATACATTTAGGCATAGATTTAGCTTATAACGGTTTTTTATCAACCAACCTGTTCAACCGCTCTATCATAATCACCATTAGCGTGGCCATAACAAATAGATATATTGGGAGTAATCCAATACTGATATGATTGGCAATCAGCCCAAATAAGGGCGGCATTAAAGTAGTTCCAGTGTAGGCACTGGCCATCTGCACCCCAATAATGGACTGAGACCTTTCTTTTCCAAAATTCATTGGAGTGGCATGGATTACTGCTGGAAATATGGGAGCGCATCCCAAACCAATAATCACTAAGCCATTTAATGCCAGCAGGTTAGAGGTGATGGGCATCCACACCAAGATAATTCCTATGAATGTAACAACAATCCCGCCACGAATCATGCCCCGATCTCCAACCTTATCCGCAATAAAGCCCGAAAGGAAACGACCCGCCGTGATTCCTATGAAAAACAACGCCGCATAACTGGCGGCAACCTCTGGAGCAACCCCTCTTTGCTGAACCAGATAAGTGCTTGCCCACAATGCCGCTGTCATCTCTACCGCGCAGTAAGCAAACATGGCCAACAAGATATATTTTACCCCTGGAACTCGGAAAATTTCTGGTAAACTTAAAGTGGGTGCTTTGCTAATCTCTTCTGGTGTATCCATGCTTTGGCGTTTCCACAAAGGTAGACTCAACATCATCAAAGCCGCCACCGAAAGTTGTATGAAGAAAACCGCTCGATAACCGCTATTCCATCCTGCTCCACTGGTTAGAGCATATCCCATAATGAATGGGCTAATTACCGCGCCTAATCCCCAAAAACAATGAAGCCAACTCATGGCTCTTGAAGAATAGTGAAGAGCAACATGATTGTTGCAAGTAGCATCAATAGCCCCTCCTGCAAAACCTAAGGGATAAGCCAACAGGCAAAGCATCCAAAAGGTGCTGGCAAGGGAAAACCCAAATAACACCGTTGCAGATAAAAGTACCCCACAGGTCACTACTATTCCTGCTCCAAATCTCTTCATTAGTCTCGCCGACAACAGACTGGAAGAAATGGTTCCGCTGGCAATGAGCATGGAAACAATCCCTGCATAAGAAACTGGAACATCCATCTGCATCTGAATGGTAGGCCAAGCCGAACCAAACAGAGCATCATTTGAACCCAATCCGATAAATGCTAAGTATATAATTCCCAATATTAGTAAATACATAATCCCTCTTTCTAAGCTGACTTATTCTAAAAAAAATAATTCATCAGTTTAACCTTATTGACTCTCTATAGCATCAACCGCAGATTTGTTATGCTTCTTTTGGCTGACCATGTCCAAGATTATTAAATCAAAACTCTCTTCCCAAAGATACTATTTTCGTGTCAATCTTTATACTAAAAATACCAAAGAACTACTCAGCTATAGCAAGACGCCATCGTAGACATTCTGCATTATCGACCCTTTAAACCGTATAAGTAAAGCATTCTAGCCCAACACAAGCCCAATAGCATCAGCAATGGTTTTCACACCTATGATTTCAATACCTTTTACATTCTTCAGTACTTCTTGAGATACCCAGGGTACTATACATTTGTTAAACCCTAACTTCTTGGCCTCCATTACCCTTTGTTCTGGTTGGCTTACTGCTCTTATCTCACCGCTTAAGCCTACTTCTCCAAAGACCATTAACTTTTCATCAATGGGCATGTTTTTATAACTAGAGATTAATGCCATCACAATAGCCAGATCAATGGCTGGCTCGTTAATTTTCAGCCCTCCTACCACATTTACATAAGCATCAACACCAGATAAAGGCAGACCGACCCTCTTTTCCACCACCGCCATTAGTAGATTCAAACGATTGTAATCCGTGCCCGCCGCAGTTCTTCTTGGCATGCCAAAATTGGTAGGACTGGTTAAGGCTTGAATCTCCAAAAGCAAAGGTCGGCTCCCTTCCATGGAACAGGTCACCACCGAACCAGAGGCATTGCTTGGTCTGCCACTGAGCATGTATTCTGAAGGATTATCTACTTCAACTAGCCCTTCTTGTCGCATTTCAAATACTCCGATTTCATTGGGTCCAAAACGATTTTTCACTCCCCGTAAAATCCGATAGGTCGCATGTCTGTCTCCTTCAAAGTAAAGAACCGTATCCACCATATGCTCCAATACTCTAGGTCCTGCCACCATCCCTTCTTTGGTCACGTGGCCAACTAAGAAGATAGAAGTCCCTAACCCTTTTGCCAATTGCATGAAGGTATTGGTGGATTCTCGCACCTGCGTAACACTTCCAGGAGCAGAAGAAACTTCTTCACTATACATGGTCTGAATGGAGTCAATCACAACAAACTGGGGCTTACGACTTTCAATTACGCTCTTTACAATCTCTAGGCTGGTTTCACACAACAGCATAAAATCATCATTAAATTCACCAATTCGATTGGCCCGAAGCTTAATCTGTGCCATGGATTCCTCACCAGAAACATAAAGCACCTTGTGCCAGCCTTCGTGAATCAATCGCTGACAAATTTGTAAAAGTAGAGTAGACTTTCCAATTCCTGGATCTCCTCCCACCAAAACCAGTGACCCTTTTACAATGCCACCGCCTAACACTCGGTCAAATTCATTCATAGTAGTCTTCACTCGTGCTTGATCCTCTGTAGAAACCTTTGACAAGGGTAAAAGTTCAGCCTCCCTCATGATCTTAAGAGAGCCTGAACCCTTGGATTTACTTACCTTTTCTTCTACAAAAACATTCCACCCTTTACACATAGGACACTGGCCTAGCCACTTGCTTTCCTCATGTCCACATTCTTGGCAGAAATATATACTCTTTTTTCCTTTTGCCATATCTATCCCTTCTTAACCAACACAGAAGCCACTTCTCCAGGATTCAATTCAACACCGACAGTTAATTTGCCACTTACGTTGGTCAACATTGCACCAGCAGAATGCTCATTTACAATAATTTCGTATTCTTGGTTTGGCTCTAGCTCTAGAGTAATCTGTATATCCTCAAAGGAAGACACTTGAAAGTTCACTTCTGTAGCGGTAGCGTGATATCCTGTCACCGTACTTCCTGGCACCGACTCATAAACAAACATGCCATTCTTCTCTAACTTGGTCACATCGTGGAAGGTCTTAACCTTGTAGATATCCCCTTCAAATTCAAAATTATCCAGTTTTCCTTTGTGAGTTGAAGTATAATCTCCAAACTCCAGAGTTCCATCCTCCATGGAACGTAAAATCTCTTTGTGCACTCCCATCTTAGGTACCTCCTTAGTTGAATATCAGCTCTTTGTTCACTTCTTGAGCGCTAGAACTTATGCTCCTTGAACTTTCAAGTTCAAGGAGATTCCGCGTGTTGCACCAAAGGGCGCTAGAACTCTCATGCAAGCATGAAAGGGCGCTAGAACTCTCATGCAAGCATGAAAGAGTTATAGCTTCGTGAGTTATAGCTTCGTGAGTTATAGCTTCTTAGGCGCTAGAACTCTGGTGCAAGCACCAAAGAGTTATAGCTTCTTAGGCGCTAGAACTCTGGTGCAAGCACCAAAGAGTTATAGCTTCTTACATTATAACTCAAATCCACTTACATTTCTACATTTTCCCGTGATTTTACACTTTCTTTAGTATTCCCCTTTGTAATAAAGACCACTTCGCCTCCTTGCATCTTCACCTCAACTTTGCTCTCTTTTTTCACTTCGCCAGTAAGGATAGCATCCGCCAACTTGTCCTCTAACTCTGTTTGCATAGCTCTGCGAAGGGGTCTTGCCCCGTATTTGATGTCCGTGCCTTTCTCTACAATGTACTTCTTCACGGAACTTCCAATCACCAAGGTTACATTCATTTGTTTTTTCACTCTACTGGCAAAATCCTTGCACATTAAGGTAACGATCTGCTTCATGTGATTACTATCTAAGGAATGGAACACAATAATCTCATCAATTCGATTGAGGAATTCGGGCTTAAAGATCTGTTTCACCTCATTCATTACATTAGACTTCATGTATTTGTAATCATCTGCTGGGTTTTCTGTTGTGGAAAAGCCTAACTTCTTGGGATCCACAATTGCTCTGGCTCCTGCATTACTGGTCATGATGATTACCGTGTTGCTAAAGTCTACCTTTCTGCCCTTTGAGTCTGTAATGTGGCCATCATCTAACACTTGTAACAGAACATTAAATACGTCGGGATGAGCTTTTTCTATCTCATCAAACAGCAACACCGAATAAGGGTTGGTTCTCACACGATCGCTTAACTGTCCCCCTTCTTCAAATCCAACATATCCAGGAGGTGAACCAATTAGTTTTGACACCGAGTGCTTCTCCATATACTCTGACATGTCCACTCGAATCATCGCTTGTTCGTCTCCAAAGAGAGCAAGAGCTAAAGCCTTCGATAATTCTGTTTTCCCTACCCCTGTAGGACCAAGGAAAAGGAAAGAACCTACGGGTCGGTTGGGATCTTTAAGCCCGACGCGCCCACGCTTTACTGCTCTGGAAACAGCACCCACTGCTTCATCCTGAGCAATCACTCGCTGATGCAGGGTTTTCTCTAAGTCCCGAAGGCGCCTAGCATCACTCTGAGTTAAGCTTTTCACTGGAACCTTCACCCAACTGGAAACCACATGAGCGATATCAGAACTTTGCACTGTGGGACGGCTCTTCTTATTCTTCCGCTGAAAACGTTTCTTGCCTTCCGTTAATGCCTTAACTAATCTCTGTTGCTCCTTTTGCAAAACAGTAGCAGCGTCAAAGTCTCCGTCAACAATGGCGGATTCCTTCTCCTCCACTATTTCTTGAATCTGATGTTCTAGTTCAATTAAATGTTCAGGTGTTTTATAGCCACTAATTCGCACTTTAGAACAAGCTTCATCCACCACGTCAATGGCCTTATCAGGCAGATTTCTGTCATTAATATATCGGGCAGATAGATTCACCGCTTCTTCTAATGCTTGTTCCTCAATCTCTACTTGATGGTGAGTCTCATACTGATTCTTTAATCCTTTTAATATCTCCAAGCACTCTTCTTTGGTAGGCTCTTCCACCGCCAGAGGCTGAAAACGCCTCTCTAGAGCCGCATCCCTCTCCACATACTTGCGATACTCAGATATGGTGGTGGCTCCTATCAGTTGCAATTCCCCTCTGGCTAGAGCAGGCTTTAGAATACTGGAAGCATCAATGGAGCCTTCTGCGCCCCCCGCCCCAATCATGGTGTGGAGCTCATCCAAGAACAAGATTACATCCTCTCTACTTTGTACCTCGTTCACCAGATTCTTCATTCGCTCTTCAAACTCACCTCTATACTTGGAACCTGCAATTAAAGCAGGCAGATCCAAGGTATATATTCGCTTGCCCTTCATCATCTCAGGCACAAGACCTCCTGCTAAGCGATTGGCAAGACCTTCAATGATTGCAGTTTTCCCTACTCCAGGCTCGCCAACAAGACAAGGGTTATTCTTGGTACGGCGACTTAATATCTGCATCATTCGTACCATCTCCTCATCTCTTCCAATGACAATATCTAATTTCCCTTCCAGAGCCAAGCCTGTCAAATCCACACAATATCTGTCCACCGTGCTGACTTTACCTGTCTCGTCTCCTCCCTCTTGATAAACCTTAGAGTCAACTCCTAAAACTCTGAGAATATCATGTACCAACCTAGACAAATCTACATTTAATGTGATGAGTATTTTTGCTGCCACACAGTCCACATCACGAATGATACCTAACAATAAATGCTCTGTACCAACACTTTGCATTTTCATGTTACCTGCCTCTCTGGCACTGATTTCGTAGATGTATAATAGTCTTGGACTTTCCTTTTCCCTTTCAACCCCCAACAAGTCACTGGTAGGAGAAATTAACTCATCCATCAAATGTAAAATACTGTCTTCATGAATGTTATGGTTGGCCAAAACCTGCCCTGCCACACCTGTAAACTCATTGCGCAATCCCAGAAGCAGGTGCTCCGTACCAACATAAGGATGATTTAATTTTTTTGAAATATAAGCCGCATATTTGATTGCACGCTGGGCTTGTTTTGTATAATTATTTTGCATGTTACTCCTCATATATTGCATCTAACTTTTTCTGAATACTATTCAAGAAACCACATATCCAACGATTCACTGCAGGATTAATGCTGGTTTCATCATCGTCCACATGGAAAAGGGTTTCTGTGTCTGTCATGTCGTAAAAATAAAGCATATCCACTAGGCGAAGTACATCCAGCAAGAAATTACTAAAAACAATTTCCGCATCTAAATTGCCATCCAAAGTGATAATGTCAAACAAGTCTGGCCGAGTGCGAACCTCTGCCATAACAAAAGGATGCAGATGCATGTGATCCGTATGTCTTTTGTACACGATTGCAAGATTATCGTCTGCACGTTGTCTGGCTAGGAGTCGTTCAATAATTACTTCTACACGGCAGTGTAAATCAACCACCAATACGCGCCAATCGTTCTCTTTGATAAACTTGATCAATTGAATAACCTGCTGGCGATTCCTAGGGAATCCGTCAATCAGACCAGGATGATTCTCTCTGGCAAATTCTGCAAAAATCTCTAATGCAACCTCATCACCAACCAAAATCCCTTGGTTGGTTAACTCTTGAATCTTTGGATCTTCCTTGGCCTTCTTGCGAAAAATGTCTCCCATACTCGCAGCACTTAGGTCCTCAAGCCAATATTTCTTAATGTTGTTCACCAAGGTCCCTTTTCCGCCACCAGACTCTCCTAAGATAACGATAAAATCCCACTTCGCCAATAACAATTGATTCCTTTTACTGCTCATCTTTTTCACATTTACCCTTTCATCACTGAAATTTTTCTATCCTCCTTAGGGTGAGAAGAATAAGACGAACACGCCTCACCCTAAGCTGACCCAACATAAAACCATTTTCTTTGGATTGGTCAGCTTAAAACGTATAGCCCAGAAGAAAATAATTCTTCTGGGTTATAGTTCTAGGGATACTGTATGTTATCCCTAGCATAGTGCTCAGTATGCTAGTCGAATTATACCATATATTGAGACCTCTTGTCACTTCTTTAAATGATAAAATTCTTCAAATTTTGTTTGGGGTGAGAAGAATAACCGAGTTCGGCTAGTTCTTCTCACCCCAAAT
>JGI20163J15578_10001133_pt1 | contig 10994 bp, 8 predicted proteins | sample TergutCu122P1_FD_15578 | JGI IMG/M metagenome (IMG submission 15578)
TGCAATAGGCGGTTACTCTGCCCTTGAAAAAGCAATTTTTGATATGACTGATGATGAGATTATTGAAGAAGTCAAAGAAGCTCGCTTACGTGGTCGAGGCGGCGGCGGATTTCTTGCGGGGACAAAATGGAGCCAAGTGAAAAGGCAGGCGGAAAAAGAAAGATATCTCGTTTGTAACGCTGATGAGGGCGATCCGGGAGCGTTTATGGATTGTAGTATTATGGAAGGTAACCCGCATCGTATGCTCGAGGGAATGTTGATTGCCGGAGTTGCTTGTGGAGTATCTGTAGGATATATTTATGTTCGTGCAGAATATCCAACGGCAGTAAAACGTTTGCGTAATGCGATTGCGCAGGCTGAGAAATATGGTATTTTAGGCAAAAATATTCTTGGTTCTGATTTTTCATTTGAAATACGTATTAATCGTGGCGCCGGAGCTTTCGTTTGTGGAGAGGGTAGTGCACTTACGGCATCTATCGAAGGAAAACGTGGAATGCCGCGTACAAAACCACCACGAACTGTAGAAAAAGGACTTTTCGCTAAACCAACTGTTTTAAACAATGTTGAAACCTTTGCCAATGTTCCTTTGATTATAACAAACGGCTCAGGATGGTTCAGAAATATTGGTACCGAAAAAAGCCCGGGCACAAAAGCCTTCTCGCTGACAGGTAATATTCAAAATACCGGACTTATTGAAGTTCCGCTGGGTACTACACTCAGAGAAATCGTTTTTGATATCGGCGGCGGAATAAGAGGCGGAAATGACTTCAAAGCCGTACAAATCGGCGGTCCATCCGGCGGATGTCTTACTAAAGAACATCTTGACATGCCACTTGATTTTGACTCATTGCAAGAAGTAGGCGCAATGATTGGTTCAGGCGGACTTGTTGTTATGGATGATCAAACATGTATGGTTTCTGTTGCAAGATTTTTCATGAACTTTACACAACATGAATCTTGCGGAAAGTGCGTACCTTGTCGTGAAGGTACAAAACGTATGCTTGAAATTCTTGACCGCATCGTAAACGGTGAAGGCAGAGAAGGTGATATAGAGCTACTTCTTGAGCTTTCAGATACGATTACAGCTGCTTCGCTTTGCGGGTTAGGAAAAACGGCAGCAAACCCTGTAGTTAGTACAATAAAAAGCTTCAGAGATGAATATGAGGCACATATTTTCAGAAGAGAGTGTCCTACGGGGAATTGTGAAAAATTAAAGAGCATTACAATTGATGCAGAGTTATGTAAGGGTTGCACGAAATGCGTTAAAGTTTGTCCTGTGGACGCAATTACAGGTGTAATTAAAGAGCCTTTTGTAATTGACGCTGAGAAGTGTATAAAATGTGCAGCGTGTATTCCTGCATGTCCATTTGATGCAATCAAGGAGGGCAAATAAGATGAATAATAAAAAATTAGTTATGATTGATAACATTCCTGTAGAAATAGAGGGAGAGAAAAACGTATTAGAGCTTATAAGAAAAGCAGGAGTTAAACTTCCGACGTTTTGCTATCACTCGGAGCTTTCTATTTATGGCGCATGTCGTATGTGCGTGTTTGAAGATGACCGCGGCAACATCGACGCTGCTTGCTCTGCAGAACCGTGGGCGGGTATGGTTATAAAAACAAATACACAGCGCTTACGTAAGCATCGTAAAATGATTATGGAGCTGCTTCTTACAAATCATTTTCGTGATTGCAACTTCTGCGAGAGTCACGGAGCTTGTAAACTTCAAGATTTCGCAACATTTTTCAACATTGACATAAAGTTTCCTAATAAAAACCAAGAGCCGAATCTTGATGGCTCATCACCATGTATCGAAAAAGATCAGAGCAAATGTATTCTTTGTGGTGACTGCGTGCGTATGTGTAACGAAATACAATCCGTAGGTGCAATTGATTTTGCTCACCGCGGGTCAAAGATGACTATAAGTACAGCTTTTAACGAGCCTCTTTCTGAATCAAATTGTGTAGGATGCGGGCAATGTGCTGTTGTCTGTCCGACAGGCGCACTTGTTCCTCGCAATGATACAGCAAGAGTATGGCAAGAACTTGGAGATCCAAACAGTAAGGTAATTGTGCAAATCGCTCCGGCAGTAAGAGTTGCTATTGGTGAGAGACTTGGAATTCCTGAGGGCATAAATTCTATGGGCAAAATGGTTGCAGCACTCAGACGTATGGGAGTAGATGAGGTGCATGATACTTCTACAGGTGCAGATTTGACTGTTTTAGAAGAGGCTAAGGAGCTTGTAGAAAGAGTAACATCCGGCAAGAACTTACCTTTGTTCACATCTTGCTGTCCTGCATGGGTTAGATTTTGTGAAGACAGCTATCCGGAATTGTTGCCAAATGTTTCAACTTGTCGTTCTCCGATGCAGATGCTTGCAAGCGTGTTAAAAGAGCACCATGCGAATTCAGAAAAGCGAATTGTTCAGGTAGCAATTATGCCTTGCACGGCGAAAAAATATGAGGCTTTGCGTGACGAATTCAAAACTAACGGAGTTCCAAATGTAAACTACGTCATAACGACCGATGAATTGGTTCAAATGATACGTGAAGCGGGTATAGTATTTTCTGAAATCGAATCGGATTCCGTTGATGCGACCTTTGGCGTAAGAAGTGGCGCAGGTGTAATTTTTGGAGTGACAGGTGGTGTTACCGAAGCGGTACTTCGTTATCTTGCGGAAGACAAAAGCACAGCAAACCTTAAGCTTATCGCAATGGAAGGCATAAGGGGAATGCAAGGCGTAAAAGAGGCAACAGTTATGGTTGGTGAGCGCGAAGTTAGAATTGCTGTTGTAAGCGGTCTTGGAAATGCAAGAAAATTGATTGAAAAAGTTAAAGCAGGTGAGAAATATGACTTTATAGAAGTCATGGCATGTTCGGGCGGCTGTGTAAATGGCGCAGGACAACCATATCCTTCCACTGCTGAAATAAGAGCTACTCGCAGTAAAGGTCTTTACTCTGCAGATGGTGCCAGCAGCATCAGGCGTTCGGAAGAAAGTCCTCTTGTGGCTCAAATGTACGACGGTGTGCTTAAAGGAAAAGAACATGACCTTCTGCATACGTCGCATACAGGTGAAAAACACGACTAAGTACAAAATAAACAGACAGGAAAAACATAAGTCGCCCCCATCATTTTCTGATGAGGGCGACTTTTAATACTCATATGAACTTCAAATTATGCAAGTTATCACGCCGGCCACCAAGGCTGCCATCCCCAAAGACCTGAAAGCATCCAAAGTCCAGGAATAACACCTGTGAAAATACCGCAGAAGAAACAGAACTTTTTAGTGTACCATTTTTCGCCACCAATCATTTTGCCTGTTAAACCTTCGTAAGCATACATTAATAGTATAATTGTCCAGCAACCCCACATAAACATAAGTCTTGGGTCAGGATCCCAAAGAGCCATAGGAACAAGTACAACCGCATTAACTAAACAAAGTATTCCGTAAGGGCGATCATCCCATCCTTTAATTTTGTATGCAAGACCACTCATAAGATATACGGTACCAAATACAAGACCAAGCATTGGGAAGTAGAAATTACCGTAGTCAAATCCGAAGTACATACCATACTGAGAGAATGGCTCATAGCGGAATCCCCAGAACAATATGCCTAAAACATTGTTGAATATTAGTACGATTCCTGTAACAGTATTTGGCCAACCACCACCCGCAGCAATTACGAGAGGTTTGCCGGTTTCTTTGCATTTCCAGAATCCGCCAAGTCCGTTACATATTAGACAGAAGCCAACGAAAATTACTGAGATTCCGAAGATAGCACCACCGGGTAAATAAATTCCAAATGGTAAATAAGGGCCCATAAAGTTTCTCCTTTCAATTTTAGAAATAAAAAATAAATTAGTTCATCGCGCAAAAATGCGCATCAAGGTTTAAAGCAATAACTTTACGTAATTGAGTATAGCTTTTCGGTGGTGAAATGTCAATCTTTTTACAGTGTTTTTTCTGAAAAATTTGTAAAAAAATACAAAAGGTTACTTGTTATTAAAATGTGGAACAACATAACGAAAATTGCAACAAAAAGCGAAGCATAAAAGCAAATTAATTAATTTAACCAAGCACAATTGTTCTGAACATTTACAAGCTTTGGTGATAAAATTAGCAGTTAGGATGAATGCAATTAAGCATAATCATTTTTCAAAGTACAGATATCTTCACAGAAAGGAAGATGATATTTATGAAGAAAAAAATACTAGTATTGGGTGTCGGGGCGCAAGGCTCTACCGTGGCTCAGAGATTAGACGAAGAACCAAATGTAGCAGAAATAATTTGCGCTGATTATGACGAAAAGGCTGTTAACAATCTAGTTAAAATTCTTAAAAAAGCTCGAGGTGTCAAAGTAGACGCAACGAAAAAAGAAGAAATCGTAAAGATTGCACAAGGTGTTGACCTTATTGTAAATGCATTGCCGCTTTACATGGGTAAGCAAGTTTTGGATGCGGCGATTGAAGTGAAAGCAAACTATCAAGATTTTTCCGCGCCTACAAATATTATTGAAGATGCAGAAACTACCGCAGAATGGATAGAAGGTATCAGAATTATGTATTCTGATTACGATAAAAAATTTGCCGAAATAGGTAAAACTGCAATTACTGCAACCGGCTCAGCGCCCGGGTTGATTTGCGTTGTTGCACGTCGTGCGGTACGTGAACTTGATAGCTGTGATACGATTAATATGTTAGTTTATGAAGGCGGAGAAGCGAAGCGCTTTTTACCGTTTTGGTGGTCGCCTGCGGACGCTTTAGAAGATATGAGCGAAGCCGGGATGGCATATATAGATGGCAAAATTGTTGAAACGGAAGCCTTTGGTCTTCCGGTAAGTCGCAAATTCCCTGAGATGGATGGCAAGGAAGTTATTATGGTGGAACATCATCATGACGAGCCTGTTCATATGGGAATTAACGCTGAAAAATACTTCAAAGGTGCAAAAAATATATACTTCAAATATGGCGGAGTTGGGATGAATTTTGCCAGACCTCTTTACAGAGCAGGGCTTCTTTCACAAGAAGATGTGATGATAGACGGAGATGAAGTGTGCCCGTTTGATGTTATTTTAGCGCATATTCCTCCGGCACCTAAGTATCGTGAAGAGATAAAAGAAATTATAGAAGAGGGATTAGTTGCAGATGAAGGTGCATTTGTAGTTGAAGCTTACGGAAAGAAAAATGGTAAAGACGTAATGGTAGATGCACATATTTCTGCGCCGGGTCTTGCGGAGGCGTTTGAACGCTCGGGACTAACCGGAGAAATGTATTTAACAGGGCAAAGCGGATTTGCTTTTTCAAAAATGTTTGTTGACGATAAGTTTACACAGCATGGTTTAATTTCGTCGGATATGCTCACTGAAGAACAAAATGACTACTATTTAAACCTTGTATCTAAGTTTGATATTACTTTGGAGCTTGAGGTTAAAGAAATAAAATAGCAGATAGCAATTAGATAGAAAGCGTATTACACTTGCCGTTCGATTGCAACTTTGAATCATCTTNCACTTGCCGTTCGATTGCAANTTACCAGAATCAAAAAATTAGAAAACCTGCTAAAAAAGCTNAAAACTTATTAGCAGGTTTATTTTAACCCCGAACCCGACTGAGTAATGGTTATATATGCAATTATTACTGNAACAAAACAATGAAAATTCCGGCTATAATTGCAGACCCCATAGTGCTTGCAACAATTGGTCCCATCGCATGCATCAGAAGATGGTTGTGCGGATTGTATTCTTGACCAAGCTTCTGAGAAACACGAGCTGCCATAGGCATTGCAGAAACTCCGGAGTTTCCGATAAGTGGATTTATTTTTCCGCCTGTTAAGTGGCAAAGAAGTTTTGCAATTAAAACTCCGCCAAAGGTTCCTGAAATAAATGCAAACAGTCCAAGCAGTATAATCAAGATTGTTTCGATTCTTAAAAAATATTCAGCTTTTGCAGAGGCACCAATTGAAAGTGCTACAAGAAGCGTCAAAACATTAAGAAGCTCGTTGTTAAGAGTTCTTACATATCTTTCTGCTACGCCACTTTCTCTGATAAAGTTACCAAGCATCAACATTCCGATAAGAGCGCCTGCCGCAGGGACGAGTAACAATGTTAATATTGTTGCAATAATAGGGAAGAAGAGTTTTTGCCTTTTAGTAACTCGTTTAGGGTTAGGCATAACGATAACTCTTTCTTTGTCGTTTGTTAAAAGCCTTGCAATTGGTGGTTGAATCACCGGCACGAGTGCCATGTATGAATATGCGGCAATTGCAATGGCAGGCAATATTTCGGGGGCAAGGTTGGTGGCGGTAAATATGGCCGTTGGCCCATCGGAACTGCCGATTATAGCTATTGAAGCTGCTTGTGCAAGAGTGAAGCCGTCAAAGTCTGCAAAAAACGGTGCGAGAAGACCTCCTACCCAAACAGAAGCAAATAGTGCAGTAAACAAACCAAGCTGTCCGCCTAGTCCAATAAATAAACTTTTTGGGTTTCCTATAAGCGGCCCAAAGTCGGTCATGCTGCCAATGCACAAGAATATTAATGGTGGATAAACAACATATTTTACCCCTAAATAAATAAAGAAAAGTAGTCCGTCAGGTCCATCGTGTGCAGAAAGTCCTGCCATCGGAATATTTGCGATTAATATTCCAAAAGCCAGCGGTATCAAAAGTAGCGGTTCAACCTTTTTTGCCACTGCAAGAAACATTAAAAATGCTGCAAGTAATACCATGAGGACTGACCCGAGGTCAACGTGCATAAGCCCCATGCCTTCGAAAAGACCCGTGGCAGCTTCATAAAAAGTCATGTTTTTTCTCCTTTGTAAATATATATAACTTGAAAAAGATGTATCCCGCCTTTGCAGACGGCGAGTTCCTCGTTAAATTTTTGTGTAACCTTCATGGCTCACAAGTGCATCGAGCTTTATTCCTTCTTTGCACATTTCACACTCTAAAGGGTTATAAATCTTAAAATTAGGAACATCGTCTGATGTGAACAAAGAATTTGCTTCCCAACCTAACGCATTAGGCAACGCGGTAAACAAACTTGATACACCCGTAATATTTCCGCCATAATATGAGATAAACTCAAGAGCGCCATTGACAGTGTGTCCGCTGGAAATAGAAGACACAAGAACAATGACATTTTTGCGTGCTATCCATTCTTTCGCATTGTCAGGAAGAACCAACTTGCCGCTGGTATTATAAGTCGGAATTATCACACGAATATCTTTTCCGGTATTCATTACGGACGTGCCTTCCCGTAGCAATTCTTGCGCAATGAATCCACCTATAACAGCTGTTTTTTCCATACATACAATAGTATCAACTTCTGAACTGGTCAGATAAGGAAGCGCCAATTCTAGTGCCACATCTTGAGCAATTCTTGTGTTAAATCTAAGTTCACTTACATCAAGATAGTGGTTGACGTGAGTGTTGCTTGTTGTAAAATGCCCCTGAATTGCGGTTACAGATATCGTCGGGTTTTTTTCTAATGAAATTTTAAAAGAATCCTGTATCATATAAACCTCCTTGTATAATCAATTGTTTTTCTGTATTTTCAACATTTTTTAGCACAATTATTGCATGGCAACTTTAATCAAACCGACTACCATGCAGCAGTAATTGTATCATGGAACAGCTAGAAATACAAACAAAAAAATTAAAATAAAAAGTGTTTCGGGGTAACTTTTTTGAGGACTTTATCTCAGAAAGTTACATAATTCTTTTAAATTAACAGTTGAAAAAGATGACATTTTTTGATACAATTTGCTTTGGTAAATAATTTTTTAACAAAGGTTCAAAATGAGCCTTTGTTATTGTGCGGTTATGCATGTACGCATGGTATAACCTAATAATCTTCCATTATTAATTTAGAAAGGAGGGGAATTTATGGCATTTACATTCAAACGAGGAATTCACCCGACTGAGTCAAAAATCACAGAGCACGTGCCTATCAGCAATCAGTTGAGTTTGCGCGAAAATGAAATGGTCTTTCCATTAACGCAGCACTTGGGAGCACCATGCCAACCACTTGTGGAAGTGGGGCAAAAGGTTCGTATCGGAGAAAAAATAGGCGACAATGAAGCATTTGTTTGTGCGCCGATACATAGCAGCGTATCAGGGACTGTAAAAGAAATAAGACCGCATTTAACTGTTGGTGGTGCAATGGTGAATTCAATCGTTATTGAAAATGATGGCGAATTTATAGAATTTGACAATATGACTCCCCGCAGCAATTTTGAAGATTTCTCAAAAGAAGAACTTTTGAAGATTATTCGTGAAGCCGGCGTAGTAGGGCTTGGAGGTGCAGGATTTCCGACACATGTGAAACTTTCTCCACCACCGGACAAGCATGTTGACACTGTTATTATAAACGGTTGTGAATGTGAACCTTATCTTACGACAGACAATAGGCTTATGATTGAAGAATCAGAGCAGCTTGTTTTGGGCGTTCAAATTATTTTGAAAATAGTTGAAACTGCAAAAGGGTATATTGCAATTGAAGACAATAAACCCGAGGCGATTGCGGCGCTGCAAAAAGCATGCGAAGGCGTTCCAAACGTCGAAGTTGTAGTTGTTAAAACAAAGTATCCGCAAGGCGCTGAGAAACAACTTATCAACGCAGTTACAAAAAGGGAGGTGCCTTCAGGAGGGCTTCCTGCCGATGCCGGTTGCATTGTGAACAATGTTGATACTGTCGTCGCAATACATAGAGCCGTTTTTAGGGGACGTCCTTTGATGCGAAAAATTGTTACTATAACAGGAAACGCAATAGCTAATCCGGGTAACTACAAAGTTCGTATAGGTACGAAGATAAACGACTTAGCGCAAATCGCAGGCGGTTTCAAATCTGCTCCTGTTAAAGTAGTTGTCGGAGGTCCTATGATGGGAACAGCAATATTTGATTTAAATGTGCCTGTAGTTAAAACGACAGGCGGAGTAATTTTCATGACTGAAGAAGAAGCTTACATCCCGCCGGAAGAAAACTGTATTCGTTGCGGAAGTTGCGTGGAACATTGTCCTATTGGTCTTATTCCGATAGAATTAAACACGGATGTTTTGCGCGAAAACAGCGAGAATTTTTTAAAGCACAATGGTCTTGAGTGTATCGAATGTGGAAGCTGCTCATATATATGCCCGGCGAAAAGAAGGCTGTCGCAGTCAATTCGTACGGTAAGAAGAGTTGAGCTTGCTAAAAAAGCGAAGAAGTAAAGGAGGAACCGTTTATGGAGCATCAAATGTTAACGGTGTCCGCACCACCCCATATATATGGCAAAGATACAACTACAAGGCGTATGCGCGATGTGCTGATTGCACTTGCGCCGGCCGGCTTGCTTGGCATATGGTATTATGGGATACCCGGACTTGTTACGATAGTGATTGCTATTGCAGCTGCAATTGTTGCAGAAGCATTGTATCAAAAAATTGCAGGGAAAAAAGTTACGATAAACGACCTTAGTGCCGTACTTACGGGACTTTTGCTTGCGTTTAACTTGCCACCTGCTGTACCTTTTTGGATTCCAATCATCGGAAGCTTCTTTGCGATTATCGTAGTAAAGCAACTTTTTGGTGGATTGGGTCAAAACTTTATTAATCCTGCCCTTGGTGCAAGAGCATTTTTACTGGCATCATTTCCTATTCATATGACAAATTGGACGTTTGCAGAGGATAGCATTGCAAGCGCGACATTTCTTGCACGTTTGAAATTAGAGCCGTATTTCTCTCCAACTCAAGCAGATTACCTGGAAACACTTTTCTGGAAAATCGGAGGAAGCCTTGGTGAAACAAGTGCAGTAGCACTTATCGCCGGTGGCGTATTCCTTTTGGTGAGACGCGTTATTAACTGGAGAATTCCTGTATTTTTCATAGGAAGTTTCGCGATATTTGCATTTATATTTGGACGTGACGGACTATTTACAGGACAATACATATTATTTGAAGTTTTAACCGGCGGGTTAATGCTTGGAGCATTTTTTATGGCTACAGACTATGCCACTACACCAATTGCTCCGATTGGGAAAATCATCATGGGAGTCGGTTGCGGCTTTTTGGCTGTTATGATTAGATTCCACAGCGGATTTCCTGAGGGAGTTTGTTATGCAATATTAATCATGAACATTTTCGTTCCGTTCATAGATAAATATGCAAGACCTCGTATTTATGGAAGGAGGAAAAAAGCATGAAGCATATAATTAGCCCTGCACTTTACCTCTTTATTGTTGCAGCAATTGCAACATCAGTGCTCGTTGTAGTACATGCCATCACTTTGGAACCTATCGAAAATCAAATAAGAGCGGCACAAGAAAGAACGATGACAGCAGTTCTTCCTGAAGCAGATGATTTTAATGAAATCGAAGTTGAGCTTTCAGGCAGCATGGTAGCGGTGTTTGAAGCCACATCTGCAGGGCAGAAAGTTGGTTATGTAGTGTCGCTTGCACCTATGGGATTTTCGGGTCCGATTGATATGATGGTTGGAATTTCATTAAGAGATAACAGAGTGTCTGGCATGCGTGTTGTTAGACATAGTGAGACACCGGGTCTTGGTTGTCCTATTATGCGCGAGCCGTTTTTCAGCAGATTTGACGATAGACCTCTTAACCCGCTTACCGTTGTTAGAGGTGGCGCATCAGGAGATGAAATTGACTCCCTTGCTGCAGCAACAATTACAACTGACGCAGTTGTTAACGGGTTTAACGATGCAGTTGAATGGTTTAGGGGAGGTGGATTTTAATGGAAAATAAACCGACTAAAACTACTCAATATCATCTTACACAGCTATTCAAAAATGGAATAGTTAAAGAAAACCCTATATTCGTACAGCTTTTGGCATTATGCCCACTGCTTGCGGTTACTACTTCATTTGTAAATGGATTTGCAATGGGTATGGCCACAACAGCAGTAATAATTTGTGCCTGTGCCATGATTTCGATTCTCAGGAAAATTATTCCGCCGCAAGTACGTATTGCGACTTTCGTAGTAATCGTGGCTTCTTTCGTTACG
>JGI20163J15578_10001134_pt1 | contig 10985 bp, 10 predicted proteins | sample TergutCu122P1_FD_15578 | JGI IMG/M metagenome (IMG submission 15578)
CCGCCGGATATGAGTATAAATATGTGCGTGGTGGCGGTATATCTTTTCGTACAGATGGGCAAAAAAAATATACCCGTTTACGCTCGTCAACACTTGGAGAGGGTTACGGGCAGGAAGATATTTTATCCGCAATTAATAGTAAGAGAATAACACAAAAAGACAGCATAACTGAGGCACGCAAGGTTAATTTGGTTATTGATATTCAGAAACGATTGAAAGACGGAAAAGGCATTGCGTATGAAAGATGGGCTAAGGTTTTTAACCTTAAACAAATGGCGGCGGCATTACAATATTTACAGGAAAATAATCTGCTCGAATATGAGCAGTTAGATAAAAAAGCTATGGACGCTACAGACCGCTTTCACAGTGCGGCTGATAAACTAAAAGAAATAGAAACCGCTATGAAACGCAACTCGGAACTTAAAATCGCCATTTCGGATTACGCAAAAACAAGACCTGTATTTTTGGAGTATAAGGCGAAAAAGTATAGTAATAAATTCCTTGCGGAGCATGAATCCGACATTACAATTTACAGAGCGGCACAGGCTGCTATGAGAAATATTCTACAGGGTGAGAAACTTCCTAAAATGGACACGCTCAAAGAGCAGTGGCAAACACTTTCGGCTGAGAAAAAATCCGGTTACACAGAGTATCGTAACGCTCAAAAAGATATGCGAGAAGTAATTACTGTAAAGGCTAATATCGACCACCTACTCGGCATAACGGATATTAAGATAAACAAGGAAATGGAGCGATAGCAACATGACGCAAACAAGGAGCGGAGCGACGCTATTAACTTCGGGTCAACGTGACCCGAAGTGCCGGGTTTGGGGTGGCAACACCAACAAGCATTTCAGACATTTTGCCAAGCGGCAAAATGTCTGAAATACGCTTATGGCAAGCCATAAGCACTGCTTGCCGATTTAATCAGAACGTTCCGATAAAATCGGTTATCGGAATATTGATAATATCGGAACAAACTGCGAAAGGTGCTTTGACAGCATAGTTGTGACGCAGAAAGTTCCGATAAAATTTTAATGATGAACATTGTTTCAGGTTCAGAAAAAGCCGTAAGTGTCAGAAAAGTTCCGATAATATATCCGTAAATTAATCACTAATGAAAAAAAATGCAGTTTGTGCATGGTAAGATGAATTCCCAACTTGTAAAAATTACCTTACCGTACTCTGTAAAATTCTGCTTGACTTTTGCAGCAGTTATTACCTTTGAGAGTAATAATATTATCGGAATGTTTTGTTATCAATTCATCATATTCATTTTATATCTAATCTTATCCAAATAAATATAATCGGAACGTTTTATATAAAAAATGTTATATTTAAAGCGTTTTCAATAAATATTCCGATAACATAAAAGTTCCGATAACCGAATAATCGGAACGTTCCGATAACGCAAAAAAGAAACCTTATATTCGTGGAAATGTAGAGACAATAGCACTCATTGCGAAACCCCCGGAGTGCGAATATCCGGGGGTTCTGAGGTGTTAAAGTATTCAACATTATATTGACTGTCTATAAAAAATATTGCTGTTCATTGCTGTTTTATAAATTTATAACTATCTTAAAGTTGCAGTACCCCTAATTCCCACCTCTAAGGGTGATGCGTTCCAGATAAGAAAAGACCAAGTGCCTGAGCTAGCCGGGGTAACTGTGATGCTGTTTGAAAATCCCGAACGTTGAGAAAGAAGCCCCCAACCACTATACCAAACTTGTCCAAAAACTTGACTACTTTGAATTGTCGGTGTTGTTGACGTTATGTTCCAGCTATATGTTAGCGGAACTCGGGCTGGGTTGTTGATAGTATGTGTTACAAATCTTCCGTTTGAGGGAAACAAGTGCCGAAGTTCAGTAGTTGAAAGCGGTGCTATCACACGGACGTCGTCATCCGGCACGTATTCATGGACAGTTGCAATATGCGCACCATCGGCGTACACTCTTATTGGGACACCATAATCAAGCATTTCATCAGTAATTGGTCCATCAACTGCGATGTCGATAATCATTATTGGAACGCCATAAAAAACGTCGCAAGCAGGTTCTCTATCATTGTTGTCGATAATAGTCTCAGTAACAATATATTGTACATCATCTATATTAGGTCCGACTGCAGAGTCATTTTCCTGTTCCATATCGATATAACCATCTTCTGTTGCAAAAGAAGCAGTTGTACCGATTAACAAGAGCGAAATTATAAGGGAAATGACTATTAGTGATTTTATTAATTTCATAGAAACTTACTCCTTATCTCAATATTGTTGATGTTTATCTAGGGCAACATAATCTAGTTTTGACAGTTATACAATCATAGGCATCACACCTCCACAATCCGCAGATTTATATAAATATATATTAAGAAATCTCCATTTTAGGGAAAGTAATATTGCACAAATTTTACGAAAAATATAAGAAATATTTTTGTGAGTGCTCCGGAGAGACTTACCATTACTTTTGTTCCGACAATAAAATTAAAGTGTCCATATTCACGTATGGTTATAAATGTAAGCACTATTTGTTTTATAAAAATTTAAGCAGAGGTATCTCAATAAGAATGTGCCTCTGCTTGTTTGTTTTTACCAATTCACAGTATAGTTAATTCCACTCACTACTGTAGAAGTTGTAGTACTCGTGTTACGTAAGGCAAAAAAAGTTGGTGTCACTCCGATAGACCCCACAATGAAAGAAGCTGTGTCTGTTCTCGTAATTGTATTGTTAGCATGTGTACGATAGAAAGCACTATTATTTGGATTACTATTTGAATTGGTTATACCGACTTGTAAAGAAGATGTACCAGCTAATGTCCGATGTTGAACATTGTAGCCAATTCTGTCTCCGGGCACTAAAGCAAAACTCTTTCTACCAATCGCACTTTGTAAAGTTATTGGATTTATGGGTAAGTTTGCTCTACTTGTTTGAAGCGCATTATATTGCTCAAAAATAATTTCCATAAGCTCTTCCTGAGTATAAACAAGTTCACGAGATTCAAAATCGATTCCGAATCTATCAAACAACCCCATTTCGTATAACTCATCGTTAGTGTAATTAGAAATCAAATAATACAAAGCGTTTTCACGAGCCTCTTGGAAAATATTTCTAAGACCTAGAGTTAGATAATCTTCAAGATTTGCTTCAACAATTGCTATTTCAATGCAGCTATCCATACTGAGCCCATATAACTGATTATCATGAACTGCTTGTACTATTGCCAATAGCACATCAACATCTTCTTCGGATGAAATTAAAATTTCATCAACCTCAGATATTTTGCTTATATGCGGTATATTATTAAAAGAACATGATTGTCTGCCATTTTGATTTCTTAAAAGTTCAAAATCCATGGTAAGCCCAATATTATTTAGTGCATTCGACAATTCTAAAGTTGCGTCCAATTCATCGCTTGTGTTTTCTGCAAGTGCCGGTGCTGAAACTAATAATATCATTGTAATTGCCATCAATGTGGCAAATGCTTTTTTTAGTAATGTTTTCATATTATATTTCCCCTCCTATAAGATTAATAATCGTCACCATTTACAATTACCCAACCAGTATCAAAATCTTCCATTTGTGTTTCAAAATCTTCGGGTAGATCTAAGAAAAATCCAAGCTCATGGAACTCTTTCATAATTCCCGGTCTTAGAAAAATGCCTATATCTATAAGCTCTTCCAATGCGTAATTTGTCGCTAAATAAATCATTTGTTTTTCGCGTGATGCTCTTGCAATCTCGCGAAACCCATCACGCAAATAAGTTTCAAATCCAGATTCAGCAATAGCTTCATCAACACAAGAATCCCAACTTAATCCACTTATTTGTTGTTCGTAAATTAGACTTATAATGGCCAAAAGTAAATCCACTTCATCTTTTGATGTAATACTAATAGGAATATCTTCATCTAATCTACCGATATGTGGGCTATACAAATTTATATCGTCTGTCGTAGGGGGATAAACACTTCCGTTAATAAATGTTAGTCCTATGTTTTGAAGTGCTTCAGTAAAATCAGATAGATTATTATAAGTTAACCATTCTGGTTCAGGCTCAGATTCATCATTAGAATGGGGCGCATTAGAGACACTGGGTTGTGCATTGACTACGAGAAATCCACCGATAATCATAATTGCAAACACAGTTCCACAGATTATGATTGTCAATGTTTTCCTCTTAATAATATCAATAATTGACAAAACTCGATTTTTCACTTTTTGTACCTTTCATATAAAATATTAGAAACGCTGTTTCCACATCTCATAATTTGACAAGCATAAGCATCAATCTCCAAAATATGTACTCTTACATATATATATTCAAAAACACCCATTTTAGGGAAAGTAACATTGCACAAAGTTTTGAAAAAAATGCACAGAAAATTAAAATAATTTGACTTTCTGTATTTTTGGCTTGGGTTCATGAGTCAACAACTAAATAATCAAGCATGAGGCTAATGCATTGGTGATTAGCCTCATGCTTTTTTCAGTTATCGCATCTAAAATGCATACTGGTTCCCGATTTTATCGGAACGTTCCGATTATTAGCGTTATCGGAATAAATAAGTAATCGGAACTTGTCGCGGAGAGGCGTGCAATTGTAATGTTTTATCCACGAAAGTTCCGATTAAATATTAATGCCGGCAGATTATACACGTTCCGAAAAGCATTATGAACATCGGAAAAGTTCCGATAATATTTGACTTGAAGTAGCTCAATTAAAAGTTACTTGGACATATGATGTAGTAAACTCTTCTACCCAATGTGGGTTAGTTTTTCTCGTGATATATGAAATTCTACCATTTGGATCTTTTGTAAATAGGATATACGCATAAAATGCTATTTCATTTTCATCATCATCGAAAGTAACAAGGCGAAAGTCAATTCTAACACCGTCTGAAAAATGAGTTATCTCAGATCCTTCAAAACCATCAGGAAACAGAAACTTGTTGGGAAAATCTGCTGTATTCCTAGTTACTTCAGATGTATGTATATAGTCTACTTTGAATGCATTATCGCTATTTTCACAACTTGATATCTCAAAAAACAGTCGAATTTCAAGTCCAAGAGCCATTCTAATCGGAATATCCCCGCGGATTCTAACTGAATTATTTTCATAGTGCATATCTTGATATTGGTGTTCATATTGCAGATCTTGAGGTTGACACGTAACAACTCCATAAATAAATATTGCAAATAATATGACTATTACGGAAACTATAGTTCCCTTATAGATTGATCGTGCTCTCATTACGCACTAAAAGAAACGGAAGCCAGTTGTATTTCCCTGTCGGTTAACCCATTGACCTGCATTTGCACCGGAAGCAAGCTGAACATTTACATTACCTGAAAAAGTGAATGTTAAATCAGAATTCCAAAAATGCCAACCCGTTATTCTAGCACTACTGTGCTCTACTCGTGAGTAAATAGCCGTGTTAGTTGTCCAAAATGTACTAAAAATAGCAGAATGAATAACCCAAACTTGCATTGCATTTGCACAAAATGTAAAATCAATAGTAACACTGCCAACAACGGTATTCACTCTAACCATAAAGGGTAAGTTTCGTGCTGTTACCCTCATTGGTAGTGACTGACGTGATAATTCGTCTCGCTCGATTCCCATATCTGCTAAAATATCTGTGACAGCAATTTCAATCAGTAATTGCCCATCATAAACTAATGATAAAAATTCTTCTTCTGATAAATCGTTCCTTGACATAATGTCGGACATAATGTCGGCGAAATCAATCTCTATATGTGCAATTGGGTAAGGAATATCGTCACAGTCCACTACATCAGACGCTAAAGCGACTGCTCCGACAGAACTTACAAAAAGAAGCAGCGCTAAAAACAATGTTATCAGTTTTTTACAATTTTTCATTTTTTAAAATTCCCTTCTTATTAAATTTATTTGTTTATGTTTGTCACGCGAAATTTTGTAATTCATTAAATTTTTTTAAATTACTCAAAAGCTTTGCGTGACTTCTGCGAATTAACCAAAATGCTGGATGTTTCAAAGATAACAAGATTTTCTTCGGACTTCGGGTTAATTGGATTTGGTTCTTGCAATAAAGCACGATTAGCCAACGACAACCATAAAAACGCCCCCTTTGTTTCTTATATTAATATATATTAAAAAACACCCATTTTAGGGAAAGTAATATTGCACAAAATTTGTGAAAACACCAAAAAAATTTGGCGGCACTACAAAAGATGCCGCCAATCATGTACTCATACCCAAAAAATGTTGTCTCGTTCGCCGTTTAAAATAATTGCAGGGACGATTATACATATGTTTGCACTATGAACTCTAAGATAAAAACATCAACCAATTTTCTGCAAATTCATGAAACAGAAATTGAAAGTCGCGTATAAACTCAGTAAGTTCTTCTTCATTTCTACTCGGAAAATCGGCACGAATCCAAGATGTTAAACTTGCATATCCGTATGGCTCCGACCTATGAATTGGACGTTCCTCAGCAACTACACGTCCTCCGTGCACACGAAAATAGTTTTCTCCATCTGTAAAAATAAATCCCATTATCACGCCATACTCAATATTACGCATGATATAAAAACCCGGTATATCAGCAATTTCTGTTATATCATTTGTTTGCCGCATAGTTTCGATTCTCGCATGGTCTGCTGGCAAGATATGCAGGTCAAATGCGTCAGGAGTTTCTGCGTTGAAATATATAAACGTTCGTCTATAAAAATCGGGTCTACCACGAATTAGCCTGAGCTCATAATCACCGAAACGACTGATGTATGTGAGTCTTTCGTCGTATTCTATGGCTTCATAATATGAAAAATAGAACTGTCCTTCTTCGGGGAAGTATGCATAAAATTCTTCATAAAATATAATTTCTTCTCCATCACGCAGTCTGTCAAGAAGTGCCTCAAATTTGATAAACATTAAAGCTTCAGCTTCTTCATCTATCTCAAAATCATCATCCGTTTCGCCATCGCCAAAAACCGAATTACCCATATCCGCTATAAAGTCTACTATCATGTCCGAAAGACGTAAAATTTGAGGTATTGACAATACTTCATGCGTATCCATAGTTGTATGAGCAATATTTGTGGTTAAAAAATACGATGATGTGAAGTTTACTGACGGCAATCCTACGTCCATAAAATTCATATTATCACTCATTATGGTTTCGCTTGAATCAAGAACTATGCCCCTTTCTTCTGCAAAAGATTCAATAGCCGAACGTAATCTCAAATCACCAACATTTCCGATGACATATGATTCATAGTCGCTGAGTCCTATGGCATCAATATTGATGTTGAAAATCGTCTCATAATCATTCTGTAATTGCTCAACAAATGATTGACTTCCAAAAGGACGTCTACTTTCGTCACCATGTTCTTCGCTGTTGAAAAACGCTATTATTATGTCGAACTCAAATTGTTGCTCATTCGAGATGGCTCTCAGCCTCTCAGATATGTGTAACAATGCAGCAGTTCCGCTTGCATTATCAAAAGCTCCCGGAAAAAATGTTGTGCCACCCTCGCCCAAATGGTCGAAGTGTGCTGATAATACGACAGCTATCGACGGATTATTTCCGCGTATCTTTCCAACTACATGGTAGAGCTGCATCTCCGGATGGGCAACTGTGTTATTGATTTCTATGCTATCAAATGCTCCGTTTTGCAGCCTTTGATAAATTTCATCTGACAACTGCACGACTACGCCCCTAAAGAAAGCATCTGCTCCCGGTCTATATGTTGTATTGTAAAACTTGTCTCGATTTCGGAAATACACAAAGTCGTCAATGGCATCGTCTGTCATTCGCGCTCTGGCATATTCATCTCCCATAAAAGCATAGCTACCGGAATTTTGGTCAATGGCTATGTTGAAACTTCCCTCATTCAGAGATATAAAAAAGTCAACGCCTTGAACAAGAGTGTCTACTGCATCTCCGTATGTGATAATCATTTCTGAGCGTTCAAACACATTTGTTCTGCCAATATAGCCTACTCTGTAACTAACTCCATCATAAGGCTCGAATCCAAATGTCACAAGTTTACTTTCAAGCCACGACACAGCAAGGTCATTACCCGGAGTCCCCGGCATCCTGCCGGCAAATTCAGCAGAGGTGAGAGTTAGAATGTATGACTCAATTAGTGCAACGTCAATACATAAATAATCCGGTTCTGTACTCGCTTCAATATAGGGCTCACTTGTATCATACTGAAAATCGGAGTATTCCTCAATGTTGTTATTACATCCGACAATGAGCATAAATGTGACCGAAATAATAGAAAATAACGATATAATACGTCTTTTTGTCATACGACAACCCTCCTATATGCGATGTTCCGTATTCAAGGTGCCAGTCATGCAGTGTTTAAAATGCATGACTGGTACCCAAAGTATAAGGTCAACATGACAAAATAGGTTCTGAACCTGCAATCCGATATTGCTATTAAAAGTTGTGCTTAATGTTTGTTTATACAATTAACCCGCAACGATCACATCGCCAAAAGAAAATAGGTGCACCACAGCAACACCATAATGTCATACGAAACAGAGTCCCTCCACAGTTACACGGGATACCTCTTGGCGATATTCCATCTGCAACATACAGTTTTGTATCACAATTTGATACTGCTGGATTATTAGCTAGCGCCATTGAGCCGAATACCGTGCCGAGAACAAGAATACACAAAACTAAACAGGTGATTTTCTTAATATTTTTCATGCTATAAATTCTCCTTGTATTTTTTATTTTTAAGTATATGTCGCTTTCGGATTGCTGTCAACCTTGTTCTTGTCGTATGAGCCTTACTTTCTCTCAAAAATATATATTAAGAAACAGCCATTATTGGGAAAGTAATATTGCACAAAATTTTGAAAAAATACACAAAATCAAATGAACATTATTCTATTCATCTTTACAGTTCATCTTGTAAAAGTTCATCTTGTAAAGTCAAAAATAATTGAATTACATGCGATAAAATGATAAAATGGAAAAGTGTAAGATTCACCATAACACATGTGCGTAGTGATAAATTCAATAGCAAATAACAACTAAAATGCAAAAAACATCACCAGAGGTGCTGAATATTGCACACATGGTCAAGTGCTATTTATATGCTTTCCGTGTAAAATTATATCGGGTGATAAAATGGATTGCATTGAACGTGAACGGCTTTTGCGATTAGGTCTAAAGGTGAGCTATTATCGAAAAATCAAAGGTATGTCTGTAGACAATCTTGCTGACAAGACAGATTTGTCTGTTTCAACGATACAGAAACTGGAAAGCCCAACATTAGCAAGGGGTGCAAGTTTAAGTGTGTTGTGGCGGATTAGTGATGTTCTTGAAATACATATTTCAAAGCTATTAAGCGATGACAATAATTCTTATGTAGAATAAACTCAGCTTACTTACCGAAAAGGAGCGTGAGATATTTGGGCGGAAAGCAATGCGATTTAGATAATCACCCGGAATTGTCGGGTTTAAGTGCTGATGAAAATGAGTTTCTTCAAAAATTATTTTCTAGCCTGAGTGATAAATTATTAAAAGTCGCTAATAAGAGATTGTCCGATTGGGATTATGCAGAAGATGTAGTGCAAGATACTTTTTTAGCAGCACTTAAAAACATGGAAAAGTTAAAGCAAAGTAAAAATCCACAGGGTTGGATTATGAATGCGTTAAAATATAAAATTAAAGACGCACAAAAGCTCAAGCATAAATATACCTTGCTTGAGCCTGATGTTATATCGGCATTTGTAGATATGCAAAATGTAGGCGAACAGTATGATTTTGAACTTCGTGAAATAATTATGAAAGATGAGTATAAAATATTACGTCTTATTTATGGAGCAGGGTATAAGACACATGAAGTTGCAGAAATGCTCGGTATAAAAGTGGAGGCTTGTAAAAAGCGAGTTCAAGTAGCAAAACGTAAGCTAGCACAGGAATTGCTAAAGTAATCATGCCATAAAAATAAAATTTGTGCAATATTACTTTCCCTAAAATAATCTCTCACGCATATATATGTGTGAGGATGGAGGTGAAATTGGTGTCTGATATTCGACAAGACCACCAAAATAATAATACTGATATATATAATAAAATGTCTACAGAGGAGCTAGAGCGTTTTATTGATTATGCGTTTTTTGAAACGGAATTAACTCCAGAAGCATTTGATGAAATGATGTCAGTTTACAATCAGCGTGATGGTGTGCCCACAGTAGATACTAATGCTCTTTGGGAAAGATTTGTAAATGAATATTCACAATCTGAAGAAGCGTTCCCGTATAACCCACCGGGCGAAGTCGAAAATACATCACAGACAAATCGTTACAAAGCTCATAAGAAATCCTTTGGATTTCAACGTTTGAAGCGTCTCGGTATTGCCGCCGCTGCATTTGTAATTATCAGCACCATCTTTTTCACATCAACAACATATGGAACTTATGCATGGCAAACATTTTCTCATTGGACAAGTGAGACATTTGGCTTTTCAAGAGGTGAAGCACGATTTCAAATAAACGAAGAACTTATCAGCCTGCATGAAGCGCTTGCAGAGCGCGGAATTACGGATTTGGTTGCTCCCACTTGGTTGCCGGATGGGTTTTCATTAATTGATTTATATGTTGAAGATGTATTTGATGAAATATTCTTTTTAGCACTTTTTGGCTATGAAGATATGAACTTACTTGTGCAAATAACATACTTCAAAAACCGCTCACACTCACTTTTTGAAAAAGATTATGATGACCCTGAAATATATAGACGAAACGATATAGACCATTATATTATGACAAATGATGGTAGAGTAAATGTTATATGGGNATTTGATAATTTTGAATGTAATATTTTTGGAGACATTACCGAGAGCGATGCCACAAGGATGATAGATTCAATTTATGAAAGGTAAAGTGAACTATGAAAAACAAAATACTCGCTCGCTCGATAGCGTTTTTACTGGTAATGCTTTTTAGCGTTAGTTTGCCTGCAACCATTGCTCA